>Ga0314774_1000939_pt1 | contig 20498 bp, 22 predicted proteins | sample MetaGCBIA2018_FD_204515 | JGI IMG/M metagenome (GOLD analysis project Ga0314774, IMG submission 204515) | Cryopeg brine microbial communities from Beaufort Sea near Barrow, Alaska, United States - CBIA 2018 | ecosystem: Environmental > Aquatic > Marine > Coastal | place: USA: Alaska | collected...
ACGGGCAGGATTTCCCAAAAATTTTCGCTGTAAGTTTCAGCTATTTGCTCTTTGCCCATTGTCAGGGCAAGATCTCCATTGTAAAGGGTATTAAATTCTGTGGTAACGGCATGCCAATTCCTATTGATGAATTTGTCTTTTTTTCTGGAACATCCGGAAGCAAAAATCATCAAAACAAGGCATATAATGCCGAAGGAATCTTTATTCAAAATCTATACATTTTTGATACAACAAATAACTGTTTCGGTTAGGTTTTAGTATGCTAAAATACGTTTCTTTTTGCAATTGAGGAGTATAGAGACCTCCTCCAATATGGAAACCACTAATCCTTTAAAAAATATTCTCCGGAAAAATAGGTTTCCAGTTCTTGTAAAGTTGCTTCTGAAGTCATAATATCCTTTACCAAAACCCCTTTATCCATTACAACAATTCGCTCACAAACCCCGGTGATGTGAATTAAGTCATGACTGGAGATTAAAAAGGTGGTGTCCCCATTTTCCGTTAATTCCTGAATGATCTTTTTAAATCTGATTTGTGTTGTGGGATCCAGGTTTGCAAAGGGCTCATCCAGGATAACCAACTTTGGATTTCCTATAAGCGCCGCTACAATTCCTACTTTTTTTTGATTTCCTTTGGAGAGGTCGCGCAAATATTTTCGTTTTCCCAAAACCTCATCGTGGAAAAACTCCCCGAAATTTGCCAAAAATGCATCGACATCAGCCTTATTTTGATTTCTTAACTCCCCAATAAAATAAAAATATTCCTCCGGCCTCAGGTAGCCAATTAAAAAGCTTTCGTCTATAAAAGAGGAGGTGAATGGTTTCCAGGCTTCGCTTTGTCCTACTGTGACTTCATTGTTAAAAATGCAGCCTGTTGTCGGCTGGATCAAATCCAGCAAAAGGCTGAAAAAAGTTGTTTTTCCTGCACCATTGTTTCCCACAAGCCCAAACACCTGACCTGTAGGAATTTCAAGATGATCTATGTTTAGTACCGTTGTGCCGCTATATACTTTTGTGAGGTTTGTTGCAGTGATCATTTCTTGATTTTATTTTTTAATAAATTAAATGCTTGTCCGTAAAGACACCTGTTGACCAGATATTCAAAATATCCCGTAAATTTTGGATTGCCCCAACTAAAGGGAGAAGAAGGATTTGTCTATGTGCCTCCTTCTAAAACCACAAACTACAAATAACGCTAACTTCCGCTTTCCAAGTGTCCTTTTTCCCGCTCCCGATGCTTCGGGATTCGCAGATTGAAACCGCAGATTTCCGCTGATAGCTTCAGCAATTTTTAACAACAAACCATAAACTACAAACAACTTCTAATTTCCGTTTTTTGTTCTTCAAGTCTCCTTTTCCCCTCCCGAAGCATCGGGACCATTTTCCCGCAGATTTACGCAGATTGAAACCGCAGATTTCCGCTGATAGGTTCAGCAACTTTTAACAACAAACCTTAAACTACAAACAACTTCTAATTTCCGTTTTTTGTTCTTCAAGTCTCCTTTTCCCCAAGTCTTTTTGGATCCATTTTACCCCGCCCCAAAAGGGAGATGAAGGATTTGAGTCTAAAAAATTTTAATTCACTTTATCACTTCGATACTACGTCACTTCATCACAGCATTACTTCGTCACTTCTAACTTCGTACTTCTAACTTATTTTTCTCTCCCCAAAAGCCCCCTTTTTTCTGATAAGCATAAATCATTAATTGTCTTTTTGCCTAAATCCTTCGATCATTGCATATTTTTTTCGTCTGTAAACCTGTGCTATAAAATCTATTGCCTGATTTCGCAAAAGCAATCCTATTAAGCCCAAAGTAAGCAAAAAGAGCATTCCACCTTCAAAGGAACTAAGCTTATAAAAAATCCAGAATAAAAAAACCGGAATTGCCATAAGTGGAATTCCCACCAACCATTGGGCTGCGCCTGTTCCCTGATAGTTCATAAACGGACTTTTATCAAGATCTATGCGTTTTTTATTAAAAGATCCCACATATAAAAGTAAGGGAATATTGACCCCAATATTGTAAACCGCGCAAACGAGATTCAAAGTAAAAATTCTCCAGCCAAAATATACATAAGGAGTCGTTAAAATGGCCAAAGCCACCACGCTAAAGGTAATCAGACCTGCTTTTGCATTTAAATATTTATCCATTGGAATATTTTGCGACATAATTAATGGGTAGTAGCTGGCATCCCAGGCCGGAACAAACTGCCCAAAATTCATCATAAAAATTCCCGTCATAAAAATTCCCACAAACACAAAAACGCCCGGCATATCATGATACGTATCCCGGGTATAAAATATCAACCCGTAGCCCAATAAAAGCAATGACATATAAATTGCAGTTTTGGGTCTTTTATTTCGCCAAATCAACTTTAAATCCAATTGTAAATACGGGGCAAGTTCGCCAAAACGCCTGGTCCATAAAAATTCTTTTGTGTCGGCGCTTTTGCCGCTTTTATTTAAAGTGGCATCCAAATAAAATTTATTTTCCAGGTTTTTTTGGTTCCATTTAAACAAGAACAAAAACAATAATACCGGGATTATAGCTAAAAATGGGTAAATAAGAATTTCGTTTAAGCCTTTCCCAAACCAAAAGCTGATTTCAAATATTTTAAAATATTCCAGCAAAGCCAAAACTGCAATTATCGACACAACTGGGATCAAAGCCTTTAAATTATCGGTAAACCTTTTTTTGATGATAAAATTGGCAAAGTTTACAGACAGGGTTAAACCAATCATTGCTATCATCCAGGCCAAAATGGAGCTTACGGTAAATTCGTTTTTATAAATATTAAAAATTCCGAAAGGAACGATTACAAGCAGGGGAAGAAAGTTGAAAAATGAAAACAGGGATTTTAAGAGTACAAAATTAACTACTTTCCTTTTAAGGATAGGAAGAATCAAAAGAGGTTTTATATCCAGAACAGGCAGGGTTTGGAGAAAAAATCTATAGGAAAGTTCGGCAAACAGCCATAACAGCAAAAACCGGTTAAAAATATATAGGGGTTCTTCTCCCGGAAAATATTCCTGAATAAGTGGGTAAAGTCCTATCCCGATCAATAAAAAGGTTAGGGTAAAATAAAGGCCCAGAAATACCATTAAAATTTTTAAGCCAATGCTCTTTCCTGCACTGGCCGATCTGATAAAAGCTTTCCATTCTAGCGAGATTAAACGCTTAAACATTTATGTGGTTTTTATACAAGTGTTGAAATTTACTGAATTGTTTCAATTTAAAAACTACAGTCTTTGTATTTTTGCAATCAAATATCATGACATGAATGCATTTTATGCTTTAAAGATAAAAGAAATTATACGTGAAACCCCACAAGCGGTGAGTTTATCTTTTGAAATTCCCCTGGAATTGCAGGATAAATTCTCCTATAAAGCCGGGCAATATACTACTTTAAGAATTCCGTTTGAAGGAAAAGAGATTAGGCGGGCATATTCTCTATGTTCCGCACCCAATAGCGGCGAATTTAAGGTAACGGTTAAAGAAGTTCCCAATGGCAGTTTTTCGGCCCTGGCAAACAACAAATTAAAAGCAAGTGATGTATTGGAAGTCCACCCTCCGGAAGGCAAATTTATTTTTGAACCCGGAGCAATTGCACAAAATTATGCCGCTTTTGCAGTAGGAAGCGGGATCACCCCGGTAATGTCCATCATAAAATCTGTATTATTTCAGGAACCGGGAAGCAAATTTGTACTGGTTTACGGAAACAGATCACTTGACGATACCATATTTTATAAAGAGCTATTGGAACTTGAGCTAAAATATCCAGACAGGCTTTTTATCGAATTTATTTATAGCCGAACCCGCGAAGAGAATTCTCAATTTGGAAGGATTGAAAAGAGCACCGTAAATTATGTGCTTGAAAATAAATTCAATGACACCGAATTTAAATCCTTTTATTTATGCGGCCCTGAGGAAATGATTGAGAATGTAGCCGACATACTCAAAGAAAAAGGGATGCGGGAAGAAAATATTTTCTTTGAATTGTTTACTGTGAAAGATAACGGGGCAATCGACATAAATGTTGAAGGAGAAACAAAACTGACCATCGTGGTAGATGATGAAGAGATGACTTTTTCTATGGACAAAAAGAAAACCGTACTGGAAGTAGCTTTAGACAACGATTTAGACGTTCCTTATTCGTGCCAGGGCGGAATATGCAGCAGTTGTATTGCCAGAATAAAAGAAGGCAAGGCTGAAATGCGTAAAAATCAAATTTTAACCGATAGCGAAATTGCCGAAGGTTTAATTTTAACCTGTCAGGCACAACCTACAACACCTATCTTAACTGTGGATTATGACGATGTGTAAAGCCCCCTAACCCCCGATGGGGGAATGTTTCTTCTTTTGAATAATTTTTGAAGTTCTCCCCCTATTACTCGGAGTTGCAACCAAGCTTCCGTATTTTTACGATTTAAAGAGGTGAGTAAGTATCTTTAAACCTAACTAAATTGTTAAAATCAGTCCACTTTTTGTTAACGATTTACACGCATAAAAAAAGGTTCCAAGATTTTATGTCTTGAAACCCTTACTGGTGTTGCTCCCTCATTTACCAGAAGTTGCAACCATTTTAGTGTTTTTACCATTAAAAGAGGTAAATAAAAAATATAAATCAAATTGAATTAGTTTTCTAAAATCATAGAAAAATCAACAATCATTTTTGAATTAGACATCATATGGAGTACGCCCATGTTGACCTCGTTTCCAGCAGTATTCATGATATAACCATCCATTTCTACCATTAAAGTATAATCACCTTCAGGAATTCCTATTAGTGCATAATTTCCATTCATACCTGTATGTGTAGTTGTGTAAATGGTATCATTTTGCATTAAAGTAATGGTTGCATCGGCTAAATTTCCGTTTGGACCAGAAACAGTTCCTTGAAAAGTACCTGCTTCTTGCATATTGATGAAACGCATCATTGGTGTGAAAGTAAATCCTGTCATACTCATCATCATATTAGAACCCAAACCTGTAAAAGAAACACCATTAGGAATAAATGAGTTTTCCACATCAATATCTAATAAATATTCGTCCATACTTCCATTAGTAACCATTAGTGAATGATCTAATGGGATATCTATACTATGAGTATCATTATTTAGCATCATCCCATTTTGCATCATTCCGTTGCCAGTAAAACCATGAAGTTCCATATTATATTCATATGAATTTTCGTTTTTCATCACCATTTCTGTAGAAGATATGTACAATTTTATCATATTGTAATTTCCTTCAGGGATGTCAAGGCTGGCCATTTCGTGAGTAACACCATTCACCAATTCCATTAAATTTACCTTCATGGGTGTGTTGTTCATTACAATGAATGAATTTGGATCAGTGCTGTTTCCTATTTCTAATTTATCAATAGTGACATTGGCCTTCTTAAACTGACCATAATGCATTGGAGCATCTGTTAAATTAACAGTAACATTACCGAAAGTGTTTGGAGTGCTGTCGTCTTTCGAGCAACCTGTTGCAAATATTATTAATATTGCAATTGAGAATAATTTAAAATTTTTCATTTTTAGTGATTTTAAATAAAGTTATAATTAATGTTTTATTTCTATAAGTCTAGATCTTAACTTGTCTTTAGACCCTCCATTTTGAAAAAAGTTTGCAAAAATCATTAATAAATAAAATCTACGAAAAGAAACTACATCTAAAACTGTTGAATAATAAGGGTAATTTGTAATTAATCCAAAAGGAGATTGCTGATTCACTTATATTTTATAAAAACTACAATTTCTGAACAAAAAAAGGAATTGATTCTTTCGTAGCTTAGTGCCTTCAAGAATTGTAATTTCGTTTTAATCATAAAGGCCCTAGAATTCAAATAGTTAGTATTTTAAAACATCTGGATATCACATATTGCTTTAATTATTAGAAAATATTTAATTTTAAATAAAACTTTTCTTAACTATTAGGGTCTAACTGATGTTAGCAAAAACGATAAAGTAATATAATAGAATATCATGGAGCTCATTAAATTTATTTTTTATTGAAAGACGAGGCCGATTTTATAAAAAAATTAACGGACCGCAAGAGCCAGGATGAGGCATTTAAGAAATTGCTGGACCTTTATCAAGAGCGATTGTATTGGCATATCAGAAAGTTGGTAATCACTCATGACAATGCCAATGATGTATTACAGAATACATTTTTAAGAATTTATAAAGGCCTCCCAAATTTCAAACAAAATAGCACTTTACATACTTGGATGTATAAAATAGCATATAATGAGTCGCTTAGGTTTCTTGAAGAAAACAAAAAAAAATACACTATTTCCATTGATGATGTAAGTGAGAAATATCTAGAAAATTTAATGGAGGATGAATTTTTTGAAGGAACCGAAATTCAATTAAAGTTACAACAGGTTTTGTCAAAACTACCAGAAAAACAACGACACATATTTCAATTAAAATATTATGATGATTTAAAATTTAAAGAAATAGAAGTTATTTTAGATATTAATGAAAATACTTTAAAGACCTCTTATTATAGTACTGTAAAATTTATTGAAAGTACTATACTGACCGTTGAACTTTATAAAAAAGATAGAACTTGATATTAGAATTTGTAACAAACTAATACAATCAAAATGAAAAATACAAAACTAGATTCGTTGGATAAAAAAATACAGAAAACACATTCAGAACATTTAGGGCTTCAAATACCCGAAAACTATTTTTCTGAATCTAAAGAAAACATCTTAGCTCAGATTTCTAATAAAAAAAGAGGAAAACTGATGCCGTTCTCCAGAAAAAATATTATTTGGTTTACCACTGCAGCTGCCGTATTGATTTTTACTGTAATGATTTTTAAACCAAAAGAGTTTCCGGCTGCGGAACCTGTAATAACCTTTGTTACGGATTCTATTGATGTTTTAAAAAATGAAAGTTTAGCAAATAATGAAGTTGCAACCTATGAAGAAGATATTTTACTAACATCTCTTTTTGTTGAAGACAACCAAATAAATAAGTTTGTAGATAATTATATTATTGAAGATATTATTGAAGATATACAGCATGTTGATTAAAAACTTTGAAAATGTTTAAAACTATTTACAATAATTAAGGTCTAAACAATAGCACGTTCAAAAAATAATATAAAAAAAATGAAAAATAAGAAATCCTTAAAAATAATCACAGTCATTTTATTTTGCTTCCTTTTAGGACTTACAAGAATTGAGGCACAAAATAATACTGTTATGCAAAATTTAACCGAGACCCAGCAACAACTCTTGAAAGAACAACGCGAATTGGTTGTTAGGAACAGAGAAACTTTTAAAGCTTCACTCACTGAAGAACAGTTAACTATATTAGACAACTCATCTCTTACAAAACAAGAAAGGATTAAAACATTGACATCAACCTTCACAGCTGATCAAAAAGCGCTGATGGCCAAAAATAAAGCAAGCATTGAAACGCTTAAAGAAGCTTTTAAACATACAATTACTGCCGAGCAACGAGAGCATATGCAATCAGAAAATATGAGTAGAATGCATGATACCAACAATCATATGGGAGGTCATAATAAACATAATTAATATAATTAAAATTAGAAAATTAGTTTTCCTTTTTATTTTAGATGAATAGGTAAAAAACAAAACTACTTTTTCTATGATAACAGCTACATGAAAAAACACCTCCCCTTATTTCTTTTCTTTTTTGGAATGTTTTCTGCATTTTCTCAAGTACCCCCAACAACTGAGATAGAAAAAGAAAGAAATGAAATCATCGATGAACTTTTTCAAGATGATATTGCTATTGATGAATTGGTTTCATCACTTACCCATTTTCAGTTTTTATACTTTTCTGTAAATTACAGTAATGACACCTATTTTTCGGGTCGTGATATTGGAATTGATCAATACAATATTCGACCTCAAATAAACTACCTTAATTCTAATGGAATATTTGCAAGTTTATATGGAATTTATTACAGTGGGTTTAATCCAAAATGGGATGTAACAAATACTACCTTAGGATATGGTAATAATTTTGGCAAAAAAAAGTTATTTAAATATTATATATCTTATTCAAGATATTTTAATAGCAACAGTATTACCAATATTTTTAATAATGATCTTAGTGTGGGATTGAGTGTCCGAAATGAGAAAAAAACGGTTGGCACACAATTAACGGGATCTTATTTGTTTGGAAATGAACAATCATTTCAAGTAATCTCTACCAGTTATATAACTCTTAATTTACTCAAAACAAAAAAATCTAAGCTCGCCTTAAAACCACAATTAAACATTATAGCAGGCCAACAAACCATTGAATTAGCTCAAATTTATTCTAATATGGGGCAAACATTTACAACTTATACAAAAAATAATGTGTTTGATTTAATTAACACACAACTTAATATCCCATTACAATTTAGTACGCATTCTTTCGATTTTGAACTAGGTTATAATATAAATTTCCCAACAGCTATAGGGGACGAATCTAATTTAAAAAGCACTAGCTTTTTAAATTTATCAGTCGCTTATTTAATTGATTTGTAAAAAACAACCAAGTTAAAGAGACAGATTATATCCATATATTTTAACTATTATGAACAGATAATCACATCCTTATATGCCTAAATTTATTTCAAAAAACATGAATCTACACAATATCTCTAAAACGATTAATGCTGTTGTTATAGCCTCAGTATTATTTTTATTTTCATCTTGTATGATGCTCTCTCCCATCCATTCTACAGGAACGCATGCTTCTTCTGAACATTTTTCTAATGAAGCAGTTGACCCAGTTTGTGGACGATCAGTCAAATTGGATCAAAGTGAACTGTCTTATCAATACTTGAACAAAAACTATTATTTCGATTCCGAAGAGTGTTTAAAACAATTTAAACAAACACCTGACAACTATTCTCTAAAAAAAGAGCTTAATCATGGAGATGGAAATCATAATGGATTATTATGGGGTTTGGGAGCTGTAGTTATGGTAGGCATGATGGTTTTAATGGTATTCTAAAATTCAAGCACCCTTTCGCTTTATTACTGTTAAATGGGTGAATTATTCATAATAAATACTCTCTATTAAAAAGCCTAAATTAGTTTGAAGGGGTACATTTTAATGTTTGTTTCCTTAATTTTCTTTAATCTTCTAAATATTACAGGAGGTGTCTATTTTAAAATTCATCCTATGTAGTTTTGAATAATCTTATTGAAAATTGGATTTTACAAATTAAAATAAGAAAGGAATAATCTGATTTTACACCAAAACCTTGCTCAAACCTTGCGCATAAAAAAAGGTTCCAAAACTTAATGTCTTGAAACCCTTACTGGTGTTGCTCCCCTTTCTGGGTTTGAATAAAAAAGTAAAAGGATCCTAACAAAAGTTAGGATCCTTTTACTTTATAAAACTCTTTTCCCTTAATTTTTTAACTCCCCCTTTGGGGTTGGGTGGGTCAAACTTTTTATTTTTTCCTCCACTTTTTCCGGTGGAATACTTCTCATAACATCCTCATAACCTTCAGGTACTATATTCCCATAAACGGAAGTCGGGATTTTCGGGAATTTTTGAAGGTTGGGTAAAATGCAATTTTCCATGGGCTGATCAAAAGCCTTAAAACCTGCATACGGATGAGTTACTCCCCAAAGTGTGATCACAGGAACTCCGCACTTTGCGGCCAAATGTGCATTCCCGCTGTCCATAGACAACATAACATCTAAGTTGGAGATAAGCGCAAGTTCCTCCTCGAACTTCAGCTTTCCTGCAATGGAAATAACATTCTCGTATTTGGAAGCCAATTCTTCCAGTTTTTCGGTTTCAGATTTTCCTCCACCAAAAAGAAAGATTTTCTGTTTCCCGCTTTGGTTCAGTTTGTTGAGGACTTCCTCCATCAAATCCAGCGGATAAACCTTGGAATCATGCTGAGCAAAAGGAGCTACTCCTACCCATTTCAGGAAATTTGTTCCGGTAATTGCGCTGATTTTTTGAGAAAGTATTTGTTTGGAAGGATATTGGTGATTTTTTAAATCTACCGGGTAACCCAACTCTGCAAAAACATCGGCATAACGTTGGTGGGTTGATTTGAGTTGCTTAAAAACCTTGTTTTTTTCTGAAGTGAGCAATTTTTTTTCAGCTCTTCCTTTATCAATTTGTTTAAAGGGGATTCCATAAAAATAAAAAATAAACTTAAGCACCTTGCTGCGCAGTACGTTGTGAAGGTCGGCAACCACATTTATTCCCAGATCCCGCAAGTTTTTTGCGAGCCTGTACAGCCCAAAAATTCCGCTGTGCAAGCCTTTAATATCAGCTTCAAAAACCTCTACATTTTGAATGCCCTTCAAAAGTGGAGCAAAAAAAGCACGGGTAAGAACAGTTATTTTAAGATTTGGATATGTCGCCGTAACCACCCGTAAAACCGGCACCATCATAGCCACATCTCCCAATGCAGATAACCGGATAACCAGAATATGTGCTGCCCTTTCTGCCTTTGGGACCTCCTCCGGAGAGGCGGAGAAATTTTCAGGTTTGGAAGGTTGCGCCGCCATTAGTATTATTTATTTCTCAAAATAGGATTCAATTCTTCATCGTTGTACATCTTCATTTGTTTGTACACCTTCATGAATTTATCGCCGTTTTCAATATCTTTCAACAATTGATCGATCGCCCCGGAAAGATCTACGCGCTGTTCAAGCAACACATCCAGTTTTGATTGACATTTGATCCTGTGTTCCTGCGAGGCGTCGCTCCTGTTTGCCTCTTCATCCATATGGTAAATTTTGAGCGCCAATATGGAAAGTCTGTCCAGTGCCCAGGCCGGACTTTCGGAATTGATGGTAGCATTTGTTTTTGCCTTTACACCTTTAAATTTCTCAAGAAAATAACTGTCAATAAATTCTACCATATCAGTTCTATCCTGGTTGGAAGCATCAATTTGCCTTTTGAGCTTTATAGCTGCAACCGGGTCGATATTTGGATCTCTTATAATATCTTCATAATGCCATTGAACCGTGTCTATCCAGCATTTCCGGTATAACAAATGCTCAATAAGATCTGAAGTTTTATCGTACGGATTTTCAAAAGGCTGATCTACCTTATTAATTTCGTGGTATTTTTTAATTACGTCCTGAAAAATTTTGTTTGCTTTATCTGAAAACATGCTTATTGGTTTTTTTCTAATATGTGTAAAAATTCTGTTGTTGCAGAGGCTGTATGATTACGGTTTTCGGTTTTATCGGCTTTAAAGCGCTGATAGTCTATAGTTGCCCGATCATATTTCCCAAACTGCTTCATAATTTGTTTTATTTCAGCTGCCGGCATCAATCCTTCGTTGTTATAGCTTAAAAAAACGTATTTAAAATTGGCGTTTTTCAGCAACATTTCAAAGGAAGTTTTAACCTCTCCGGTCTTACAGTAAGACGAGCGATAATACTCGCGCAAGCCCGTTTTTCCGTTAGGCACAAAGGTATCATATTTTGCAATGGTATTCAGCAAATGGTAATTGGCACCATATTGCCGTGCGTTATAAGGTGGATCCAGATACAGGATATCTCCTTCTATTTCTTTAATTAATTGGTTGGCGTCCTTGTGAAATACCTGATGCAGATTTTCGGTAACTTCAAAAACAGCAGCCGTAATACGTAAGTTTTTTGCTGCGGAAGCTTTAATCTTCTTCAAATATGCTCCATAAACCGATGCTGTATTCGCCACTTTATCTGCACTTTCTATCAGTGATGCCAGCAGGAAGTAGTAAAGATCATTATCAATTTCTCCAGAATTTTTCCAGGTTTCGATCTGAATTCTCACAGCATCTATCTTTTGTCCGTTTTCAGTTGAAAAATAAAGCCTTCCTGCTTTTCCACCTTCCGAATAATTTTCAAAGACAAAACCTTTCTGGCCTTTTAAATCATTAAGCTTATTTAAATAAATTTCGAAATCCTGTGATTGATGGTTTCCAATATAGTTTTGGAGCAAAACATAACTGTAAAATTCCACATCGTTGGCGATCACCGTTTTTACTGAAGTTTTAAAACTCCTGCCCACAATGCCCGTACCGGCAAAGAGATCGCAGAATACTTTATCGCTCAAATTACCGGAAACCACCGTTTCCACATTGGCTTTTATAAAATTGGCGAGTTTGTTTTTAGAACCTATATAATTCATTTAATTGCCCAGATAATATCAGAAAATGTGGTTTTTCCCGGATGAGATTCAAACCTTTTTAATTGTGATGTTTCAAAAGTAGCAACATATTTTTCAATGATCAGCTTTAACCAGGAAATTTCGGCCTTTAATTTCCAATGTTGGCCGTTTTTAGCATAAACCACAAGAAACAATCTGTTGTCAAAGTGCTGCCGTTGTTGTGTGCTTTGATTTTTATAAAACCAAACGATCAGTTTTTCGGGATTTTTTTGCGCAAATTCCAGGTTCTGTCCAAACCCGGTTGGAAAAACACTGGTTTTATGGTCAAAATCAATTCCGAAGAAATTAAAATCGATAAGACGGTTTTTTGAATTAATGTTGGCCTGAATTCCTTCTATCTCGGTAAAAATCTGCTCCAATGCCATCGCGCTCCAAAAGTTGAACCATCGGTTACTGCTGTAATTAAAAAAATCACGTTTATTGAGATCACTGTTTTCGGAAACCTCAAATATTTTCAATCTCAAAGTTTCATAATCTTTAATATCATAAATGAAATTCGATAACTTATCCCAAACATCATTTTGTTTCCTCCCCCATTCATAAGGAGTTTCCAAACGTTTTTTTAATTCTTCCTCAATCCTTATTAAATCGAATTTTTTCATCCTGAATAAAATTATTTCTGCCCATAATTTAAGCTTTTATTTATGTTTTCAGAATTAATATTTGAAGGGAATTATTCTTGAATTCGTGGCAGAGAAAAGGTCAGAAGACGGGAGACCGGAGACCGAAGAAAAAAATAAAACATTCGTGAATTCGCGGCTATAAAAAAAGGAAACAAGAGAGAAGAGCCAGGAAGCAAGATAAAAAAAGTTGGAAGACGGGAGACAGGAGACCGGAGAAAAAAAAATAAAATCATTCGTGAATTCGTGGCTATAAAAAAGGGAACAAGAGACAAGAGCCAGGAAACAAGACTAAAAAAGGACAGAAGACAGGAGACCGAAGAAAAAAATAAAACATTCGTGAATTCGTGGCTATAAAAAGGAAACAAGAGGCAAGAGCCAGGAAGCAAGACTAAAAAAAAGTTGGAAGACGGGAGACAGGAAACCGAAGAAAAAAAAATATTCGTGAATTCGTGGCTAATTTTAAAATATGACATTTAAAAAAAACATATTCTCCCTAACTCAATAGCTCAAATTCTCACTTCTAAAAGAAAATGGGGATCAAAATTGGCATTAAAACAAGACCGATTAGAAGAATTTCCTTAAAAACCCGCTCTTCTTTACTCTCAAAATAATTGGAGATGATAATAGATAAAGGCACAAAAAAGAAGAGCAATTCACTCCCGTTTTTTACAGGAGAAAAAACGCTCACTCCTACGGAAACTATTAAAGTGAGAAAAACCAAAAAATAGGTTGGCCGCGAATTGATATTGGCCTTTTTAATCAATTTGATATAATAGAAAAGTGTCCATAAAGCCAGTGCCAAAATTATGCTTAACGGGATCAATAATTTTGGGTTTTGATAATGTTCAAACTTGAAACTGCTTTCCTGAAACCAGGCCGAAAAAGTGTAAAATTGGTCGTTTACAAGTAGATGAAAGCCTGTGACAAGGGCAAAAACGGCAAAAAAACCAATAATGGGGATTAACCAGTTTTTAAAATAATTGGCTGTCTGCAACAAAATCCCAATGTAAACGATCATTAAAAACAAAATGGCCCAAAAATAAAAGAGGGAAGCAATGCATACCCAAAATGTAGCATCAAAAATCTTTTTTGAAATTTCCTTTTGCGTTTTCAGACTTATTATCCTTCTAAGGGCAAACAAAACGCAAATGTTCGCCACTATAATTTGATTATCCTTTAGAATGGCCCAAAATGAAACTGAAAACACCGCGAAAATTATAATTTTATAGGCACTGCGAAGGGTGAGATCGTTCTTTCTTGTAATGAAGTCCAATATTATAACACTGAGCAAAAAGGCTACGAGCACCCCAATTTTTTCAGCAAGTAGAAAGAAACTAAAGGAAGAGAGCACTTCATGAAAATTGGCTATTATAAAAAATCCCGCCATTAATAAAATGACAGCAATAAAATTAATAGGTTTTGATTTGCTAAAAAAGCTTGTTAGCATTATTGTTTTTTATATTTTTGTGTTTTAATAAAACAAAGTTATACAATGAAAGAAATATTTGAAGGTATTGCCTGGCTTTTTGAAAACGTTTTGTTCGTTCCTTACAATTTGCTTAGGGAACTGGAATTAAGCTCCTGGTTTGCGGCCAATTTTATGAATTGGATTTTTCTTGTTGTTGGCTTTTCAGCCTTTATATACTGGATGATGCAACTTAAAAAATACAATGATAATAACGAAGAGGACCGCGATCCAACTGCTCATTCGTTCTTAGGATAGATCAAATCCTAAATCCTTTCTATAATACATCTTATCAAAATGTAGCTTTTCTATATTTTGATAAGATTTTTTTAGTGCTTCTTTGTAATCTTTTCCCAAAGAAGTAACCGCAATTACCCGGCCCCCATTTGTTACAATTTTCCCTTCTTTTTCCGCCGTTCCGGCGTGAAAAATTATGGATCCCTCTATGGTATCAATACCGGTGATTTCCTTTCCTTTCACGTAATCTTCAGGATAACCTCCGGATGTCAACATCACCGTTACCGCACTTTGATCATCAATCTCCAGCGTGGCATTGTTTAATTTTTGCTGAGATACTTTTATAAGTAGTTCCACAAAATCAGATTTTATCCTTGGTAAAACAACTTCGGTTTCGGGATCGCCCATCCTGACGTTGTATTCAATAACATAGGGTTCATTTCCTACTCTTATAATTCCTATAAAAACAAAACCTTTGTAGTCAATCTTTTCTTCTTGTAAACCTTTAATTGTTGGCTTTACGATACGTTCCTCAATTTTATCCATCAGCACCTTATCTGCAAAAGGTACGGGGGAAATGGCGCCCATACCACCGGTATTAAGGCCGGTATTTCCTTCACCAATGCGTTTATAATCTTTGGCTGTTGGAAGGATCTTATAGTTTTTCCCATCGGTCAACACAAAAACACTCAATTCAATTCCGTCTAAAAATTCTTCTATCACCACTTTTCGACCTGCATCTCCAAACTTTTTATCCAGCAACATATGCCCAAGTTCTTCCTGGGCTTCGGCTAAGTCGTCAATAATCAAAACACCTTTACCCCCAGCAAGTCCATCTGCTTTTAAAACATAGGGAGGTTTCAGGGTTTCCAAAAAAGCCTTCCCGGCGTTTAAACTTATTGCTGTAAAACATTCATAAGCTGCAGTTGGGATGTTGTGCAGGTACATAAATTCCTTGGCGCGCTCTTTACTTCCTTCCAACAAAGCACCACGTTCAGAAGGCCCTATTAACGAGACATCTTTAAGCTGTGGGTCTTTGGTGAAGAAATCGTAAATTCCCAGGACAAGAGGATCTTCCGGCCCCACTACCACCATATTGATATTTTCTTTTAATACAAATGCCTTGATGGCCTCAAAATCAGTTACCTTTAAATCGATATTTTCGGCAATTTGAGCGGTTCCTGCATTTCCCGGTGCTACATAAAGTTTTTGGCAATGTTTACTCTCTAAAATTTTGTAAGCAAAAGCGTGTTCACGCCCACCAGCACCCAATATTAAAATATTCATGTAGAAGTTATTTAATGTTCTTGTGTCAAAAATAATTGTTTGTAAATTGTAGCACTAATATTTTTTGATAAAATAAAACTATTTAATTTTTGAACTGGTTTAAAATCTCCCTGCAGCTCAACAAATACCCTATCAACAGGGCGCAAAAACTATTGCGAAAAATACAGAATATTCCGGAAGGCGATTACCAAAATTATCTTGAAAATCAAAAAAAGTCAATAGTTCAGTTTCATTTGACCCATAATTCATATTACAGGAATTTTTTTGGTGACAAGAATTTCACAAATTGGGAGGAGGTTCCGGTTATGCAAAAATCTGACTTGCAGCGCCCCTTAAAGGAACGATTGAGCGACGGATACAGTAAAAGAAAGATCTATGTTGGCAAAACTTCCGGTTCCAGCGGGCATCCGTTTATATTTGCCAAAGACCGTTTTTGCCATGCCCTCACCTGGGCGGAGTTTATTGATCGTTATAATTGGATAGGGATTAACCTCAACAAGTCACTTCAAGCACGTTTTTATGGAATTCCGCTGGATTTTTACGGCAATTTGGTAGAGCGATTCAAGGACAGGATAAGCCTGAGGCGAAGATTTAATATTTTTGATCTAAGCGATAAAAAGCTGGAAGGGTTTTTAGATAGCTTTAAAAAATCCAATTTTGATTACATCAACGGATATACCAGCTCTATAGTGCTTTTTGCAAAATATCTGGAAAAACGTCAACTTGTTTTAACAGATATTTGCCCGAATTTAAAAGTTTGCATTGTCACTTCCGAAAAGCTTTTTGAAAACGACAAAAAACTCATTGAATCGGCATTTGGAGTGTCTGTTATCAACGAATACGGCGCAAGTGAAGTTGGATTAATTGCTTTTGAAACATCGGGCGAAGAATGGCTTGTAAACTCTGAAAGTTTATTTATTGAAGTTTTGGATGAAAATAACCGGATCCTGCCTTATGGTGAAGAAGGTCGCATTGTAATTACTTCCCTCTACAACAAAGCGCATCCTATGATTCGTTACGAAATTGGCGATACGGGAACACTTGCAAAAACCAGCTCTTTTAAAAGACCCATTCTGAAGAAATTAACAGGTAGGACCAATGATGTGGCAATACTTGCCAATGGGAAAGTGGTACCGGGGCTCACATTTTATTATGTGACCAAATCCATAATTGAAGATGCGGGAAGTATCAAAGAATTTGTAATTATTCAAACCCATATAGATAGGTTTAAAATTGAATATGTGAGTGACCACGAATTTTCCGCGGTAGAGATCCATAAAATTTTAAGTGCTATAAAAATATTTGTAGGGAAAAACCTCATCGTGGATATCGAGCGAAAACCGATATTAATAAGAAACAAAAGCGGGAAGTTGAAACAATTTACTTCACTGGTTTAAGATTTTAACCTGTTTGTTTTTTACCATAAAATGTTCCCATAAAAACCGGGACATATATTTACAGCTTTTCAGAAAGCCATAATCCAATACCCGGCTATAGATTTGAAAGTTATATTTTAAAAGAGTGGTTTTATTGTTGGAAATTGAATTCTTCCGAAGCCTGTAACTCGCCAGAGGTTGTTGAATTCCAAGGGCGGAACCGGCTTTTTCCAAAACAGAAAGCCACAATCCCCAATCTTGCCTTTTCCGAAGTAATGGACTATATATTTTACCAATTTTATCAGCGTTATACATTCCGGTGAGGTTTCCAACGTAGTTGGATCTCAACAGTTTTTTATAGCTCAATTCCGGTAAAGATTCCACAATTTCAGGAAGCAATTGGCCGGTTTCCGTCATCAGCCGGTAACTGGAAAAACTCATTACCAAATTGTTTTTCAACATAAAATTCACCTGGATCATCAATTTTTCGGGGTACCAAAGATCATCGGCATCCAAAAAAGCGATAAACGATCCTTTTGCGGCTTTTATCCCTGTATTCCTGGAAGCACCGGCTCCCGCATTTTTTGTGTTTTGATATAATTTGATCCGGGAATCCAGGTTCTCAAAATCTTTGACCAAAGCAACGGTCAAATCATTTGAAGCATCGTCTATAACCAATAATTCCCAATTTAAATACTTTTGATTTTGCACTGATTGAATTGCCGCACCGATAAATTCAGCCGAATTATAAGTGGGCATAATTACTGAAACCAGGGGGGCATCTTTCATAATTGGCAGATTTACCGCTTTATGTGCTTTGTAAAATCTTTGTGTTCGCTTTTAAATAATTCTTCCTGGCTGATGCTTTTAAAATAATCGTAGGAAATTTTCATCCCTTCAGATCTGGAAACTTTTGGTTCCCATCCCAAAATTTCTTTCGCTCTTGTAATATCCGGTTGGCGCTTCAAGGGATCGTCTTCTGGCAAGGATTTATAAATAATTTTTTGGTTGGAATTGGTCAGTTTAATTATTTCCTCAGCAAATTGCTTGATGGTAATTTCATCCGGGTTTCCAATGTTTACAGGTTCGCTGTAATCGCTAAGGAGCAAGCGGTAAATTCCTTCAATTTGATCGTCCACATAACAAAAAGAACGGGTTTGAGAACCGTCACCAAAAACGGTGAGATCTTCCCCCCTAAGAGCTTGCCCAATAAACGCGGGGATTACTCTTCCGTCATTTAATCGCATTCTTGGTCCATAAGTATTAAAGATACGTGCAATCCGGGTTTCCAGGCCGTGAAACCTGTGGTAAGCCATGACCATGGATTCCTGAAATCGTTTGGCTTCATCATAAACCCCACGAGGCCCAATGGTATTTACGTTTCCGTAATAATCTTCACTTTGGGGATGAACCAGTGGATCTCCATAAACTTCAGAAGTGGAAGCGATAAGGATACGTGCATTTTTTTCCTTGGCCAGACCAAGTAAGTGAAATATCCCTATGGAACTTACTTTTAAGGTTTGAATTGGAATTTTTAAGTAGTCTATGGGACTGGCGGGAGATGCAAAATGTAAAATGTAATCCAGTTTCCCAGCGACATGGACAAAATTGGTAACATCGTAATGAAAGAATTCAAACTCATCCCTTTTGAGAAGATGTTCTACATTTTTCATGTCTCCCGTTATAAGATTATCCATTCCAATAACCTGATATCCTTCCTTAATAAACCTGTCGCATAAATGAGAGCCTAAAAAACCGGCAGCTCCAGTAATCAATATCTTTTTTGGCATGGTAATTTATATTTTTGAATTCTTAAAGTTATGAAAAAAATTGAAAATTCAATTAATTTTGAATCCCGCTTTTATAAAGTTCCCGGACAGCATTTTTCCAAGACTTTAACGGTGTTTTAAAGGCCTCTAAGAGCTTGTTGTTGTCAAGCGCGCTATAAGTCGGCCTTGCCGCTATTGTTTTGTAAGAATTATCCTTATTGAGCTGAACATTATTTAATTTTCCTGAAACTTTTAAAATTTCATTTGCAAAACCGTACCAGGTAGTTTCGCCAGAATTGCTGAAATGATACAATCCGTAATTAGTGCTTTTTTCCTTTATCAGCATTAAAACCAATTGCGCCAAATGATTGGCATTTGTAGGAGTTCCGGTTTGGGCAGTTGTGATATTCAAAGTCGCTTTTTCTTCGACTTTATTTAAAATAGTAATGAAAAAATTATGGCCAAATTCTGAATATAACCAGGAAGTCCTGAAAATAAAATAATTGGTTAAGACATCCTTGATATAATTTTCCCCTTTTAGCTTGGAAGCACCGTAAACATTAATAGGATTGGTATGATCTGTTTCTGAATAAGGGATTTTTGAAGTCCCGTCAAAAACATAATCGGTAGAAAAATGAATAAGTGTTGTATGATTTTTTTTACAAATTTTAGCCAGGTTCCTAACTGCTTCGGCGTTTATTTCAAATGCTTTTTCCTGGTCAGATTCTGCTTTTTCAACATTTGTATAGGCTGCACAATTAATGCAATAATCTATTCCTTTTCTATTAAAGAAATTGTTGAGATCCCGGTTTGAGGTAATATCAAGTTCCGATGAATCCATAAAAAGCCAATCTATGCCTTCTTCCCGGACTGCCAGTTTCTGAAAACACTTCCCCAATTGGCCGGAGGCACCGGTTACCAATACCGTTTTTATCAAAATAATTGTTTTAAAGTGGGCAACTTTGTGTCTTTTTCAGAGAGGATCAGGTCTTCTTCCGGGAAATTCCACTCTATGGCAAGTTCCGGATCGTTATAAATAACCCCGGATTCTGTACCGGGAGAATAAAACCTATCGCATTTATATGAAAAAACAGAGGTTTCAGAAAGAGTTATAAATCCATGTGCAAAACCCTGTGGAATGTATAATTGATGATGGTTTTGATCATTCAAGATTATTTTGTGGGATTTTTTAAATGTAGGGGAATCCGGTCTTAAATCCACCACCACATCCATTACTTCCCCGTGAATAACCCGAACCAGTTTGGCCTGGGCAAATTCCCCAGACTGAAAATGCAAACCCCGTATAACTCCTCGCTTTGAAACCGATTGATTATCCTGCACAAATTCAATTTCAAGCCCGGTGGCATCAAAAAATTTCTTTTTATGATAACTCTCCAAAAAAACACCGCGATGATCTTCAAATACTTTTGGTATAATTAATAAACAATCTTGTAAAGGCGTTTTATGAAATTGCATAGTTCTTTTATGAGTTGAATATTTGTTCCAGGATCTTTTCGGTGATCAGGTAAGTAGGTTTTACCCCGGCAGTTCCCAAACC
>Ga0314774_1000940_pt1 | contig 20481 bp, 16 predicted proteins | sample MetaGCBIA2018_FD_204515 | JGI IMG/M metagenome (GOLD analysis project Ga0314774, IMG submission 204515) | Cryopeg brine microbial communities from Beaufort Sea near Barrow, Alaska, United States - CBIA 2018 | ecosystem: Environmental > Aquatic > Marine > Coastal | place: USA: Alaska | collected...
CCAAAACTTTTGAATCTTTTTGCTGAGAAAACATCAAAGATGTAACACATAAAAATAATATGATGATGCTATTTTTCATTAAATAAATTTAATTTTTGAACCCATTTTGTCTTCTTTTCAAGCAATGTCACGTCAATAATTAGCAACAGCAAACCGATACCAATAAACCACTGAAACTGATCTTCATAATCTGAAAATTGCTTGGTTTCAAATTCGCTTTTTTCGGCTTTTTCCAAAACATCCTTTATACTGGCTATGGTTTCCGGGGTTTTATTTCCATTTATATATTTCCCGTTTCCAGCTTTGGCAATATCTCTTAAAATCTGCTCGTTCATCTGGGTAACTACCACCATACCTCTACTGTCTTTTTTATAGCCAATAACCCTTCCGTCGTCTTTTAGTGGAATTGGACCGCCTTTTGCGGTTCCAATGCCAACAGTATAAATTTTTATACCCTTTTCCGCGGCTTCTTTAGCCAACTCCAACGTGTTTTCTTGATGATCTTCCCCATCGGAAACAATCACTAAAAACCGGTTTGTTTGTGCGTTATTGTCATAATACAATAGAGCTCTTTCAATGGCTTCATTTATAGCCGTTCCCTGATTGGAAACCATGTTTGTATTTGCGTTTTGAAGGAACATTTTTGCTGCGGCATAATCTGTTGTAATTGGAAGTAGCGGGTATGAATTCCCTGCATAAATAATAATCCCCACTCTGTCGCTGACAAGATTTTCAACAATTTTAGTGATAATTTGTTTGGCCTTTTCCAATCTATTTGGCGCTATATCTTCCGCCAGCATGCTTTTTGAAACATCTAAAGCGAAAACAATATCAACGCCTTGACGTTTTACAGTTTTTAATTTTGTGCCCATTTTAGGGTTTGCCAGGGAAATAATTAAAAAAGCCAATGCCAGACAAATAACTGTAATTTTTAAAAACAATTTAAACGTTGATTTTTCCGGGCTTAATTTTTCAATTAAATTATGATCCGCAAATTGTTTTTGAATGCGTTTTTTCCACCAAAACGCAAATAGAAACAACACAACTATCGCAGGAATAATTGCTAAATAATAAAAATATGTCGGTTCTTCTATTTGATACATGTTTTAATCGTTTTTTGTTTAGGCGTTGAGCTGTTTAGTTGTTATTTTAATTGTGATTTTCTCAAAGCATTTAACATATTTGATATTTTATATATGTGTTCCCTTGTTTCTAAATAGCTTTTTTCATTAATAAATTTAAGTTTTTTTGAAATTATTAATTGATTTAAAATTTCCATTGCAGAACTATATGCCATTGTTGTATAATGAGCTTTATCTTTGTCTGTACTTCTAGATGTACCTTCAGCCAAATTTGAAGAAATAGAAATTGTTGCCCTACGTAACTGACTAACCAACCCAAACTTCTCATTTTCAGGGAAATTATTTGTCAAAACATAAATCACCTCAACCAATTTTATTGATTCCTTCCAAACTTCTAATTTTTCAAATGAATTTAAGTACATTTTTTAACATTTAGTTTTTATCCGTTTATTTGTTTAATAGTTCAATTACTTTATCAAATCCCAATTAACATTTACACGTTTAAACGATTACACAACTCAACAATTTAAATAAAACTTCTAAAAATGGTATTCTTCAATACCAATTCAATTAACAAAAGCAATCCGGCCCATAAAACCAATGATTTATATTTTTCCTGATAATTATAATATTTAAACTCTTCAACTTTTGTTTTTTCAAGCTTATTTATTTCATTGTAAATCGCTTTAAGTTTTGTGTTGTCTGTTGCCCTAAAATAAATTCCTCCTGTTTCTTTTGCAATGAATTTCATTAATTCTTCATCAATTTCAACAAGAGAATTTCTAAACAATAATTCTCCCGATGTTGGGTCTTTCGCATAAGGAAATGGTGCTGTTCCGTTTGTGCCAATTCCAATAGTGTACACTTTAATGCCCAATTGAACTGCCAATTCAGTGGCTGTTTTTGGGTCGACAAATCCGGTATTGTTAACACCATCAGTCAGTAAAATAATAACTTTGCTTTTTGCTTTACTGTCTTTTAATCTGTTCACTGCTGAACCTAACCCCATTCCAATGGCGGTGCCGCCATCCAATCCTCCCCATTTAATTTCAGCGATGGTATTGTTAACAATTCGTTTGTCACTGGTAATTGGAGTTTGCGTATAACTTTCCCCTGCAAAAACAACTATGCCAACTCTATCATTTGTCCGTTGATTTACAAATTGTGAGGCAACTATCTTTAATGCTTCCAGACGGTTTGGTTTTAAATCGCGCGCCAACATACTTGCTGAGACGTCGATTGCCATAACGATGTCAATTCCCTTATTTGTTTTGGTGTTTTGGCTTACTGAAACCGTTCTTGGGCGCGCCAATGCAACAATTAATAATGCAATTGCAAGTAACCTTAAAATATAGAGTAAAGGTTTTAATTTTGCCCAAATTGAAGGTTTAACTTCAAATCCTTTTGTACTGGAAATTATTAATGCGGCACTGTCTTCTTTTCGTGTTAAAAAATACCAGATAGCCAGAAGTGGTATCAGTACCAATAACCATAAAAACTGCGGATGTAAAAACTCAAAATTATTCCAATTCATTTTCTGTTTCTTTTACCGGTTTTAAATTTTGTAAAATACGCTCGGCTACCGTTCTATGCGCTTTTATTTCTTCGACAATTGGCTGGGATTTTGCAAATTTCACCATATCGGCACTTTGTAAAACTTCCTTTAATTCCTGTATGGTTTCCTTAGATATCCCTAATTCACTCGACTCATTAAAATCGACAATGGTTTCTATCAGCTCATTTGTGGTAGATTCCAAAGCGGGAATGTAAATGTCTTTTTCAATATAGTTTCTTACAATATCCGTAAGCTCTGAGTAATATGTTTTTATTTTATTTTGCTGAAGTAGTTGTTTTTCATCCAATTCTTTAAGACGTTGTAATGCTTCCTGAATTGGTGCAACAAAAACAACAACTTCTTCTTTTTTCTCTTTCTTTCTGAAAATGAAATACAAAGCGACAGCGATTAAAACTAAAATAGGTAAAATCCACCATAGTAATGATTTGTAATCATCAAATGTTTTTGGTTCACTTTTAATTGCTTTTATGGGAAACATTTGTTGTTTTAACGTATCCACTTTAACCGTTGCAACGCTCACCAACAATGAATCAGTAAAAAACGATTTGTTGTTTATAAGTATTTGCTGTTTTGGTATTGTATATCGTCCGCTGTCAAAACTTGTAAGCACATATCTTTTTTCATAAGTATCTTTTAAAGTATCAACAGGTAAAGATTCCACAACTTCAACTTTCCCTAAACTGTCCAATTGAAATTTCGGAAAAATTACAGTGCCGGCTTTAAATACCGATATTTTATATTGAATTTGTTCTCCAATTTTTATGGCAGCGGTATCTATAGCAATTGAGACTGGATTTTCCTGTGCAAAACCTACAAAACCAATTAAAAATAATATATAAACTATTTGTTTTTTCATTTATTTCCCATTCAAATTCATTTGCTATTTTGCCCCTCTGCGCTTAAAATAACCCAGCAATTTTTTTACAAAACTTTCGTCTATTTGAGAACTAATCGTTCCAGATCCGCTATGAGTAAAGGATTTTTCAAAATAATCAACCATTTCTAAATAGTGCGCTTTATAGCCATTTCTGACACTTTTTGAAGCAGTATTTACCAACATTACTTTTTCTGTTTCGGCATCACGCATTGGCACCATTCCTAAATTCGGAATTTCACTGTCGTGAATATCATAAATCCTTATTCCGGTAACATCATGCTTTCTGCCAACAATTTTTAAAGTGTGGTCGTAATGGGCATCCATAAAATCGGACAGTATAAAAACAATGGCCTTTTTCTTCATCACACTTGAAAAAAATTTAAGTGCTTCATTCAAGTCTGTTTTTTTACTTTTTGGCTTAAATTCTATTAACTCCCTAATGATTCTTAATACGTGGCTTTTTCCTTTTTTCGGTGGAATGTACAATTCCATTTGGTCTGAAAACAAAAGAAGTCCAACATTATCGTTATTCTGAATGGCAGAAAAAGCCAAGGTTGCCGCAATTTCGGTAATGGTATCTCGTTTAAATTGTTGTGTGGTTCCAAAATATTCAGAGCCGCTTACATCAACCATTAACATCATTGTCAACTCTCTTTCTTCCTCAAAAACTTTTACAAAAGGCTCGTTGTAGCGTGCTGTTACGTTCCAGTCAATTGCTCTGATGTCATCGCCGTATTGATATTGTCTCACTTCAGAAAAAGTCATACCGCGTCCTTTAAACGAACTGTGATATTCGCCAGAAAATATGTGATTAGACAAGCGACGTGTCTTAATCTCAATTTTACGAACTTTTTTAAGTATTTCTTTAGTATCCATTTATTTTAGTTGAAAGTTGAAAAGTAAAAAGTTGAAATGTTTTGAAATAAAATCAAATAAACAAATCAACGATTAAACAATTAACTTTTTAAGGTACTTCAACTTCATTAACAATTTTATTGATAATGTCTTCTGAAGTAATATTTTCCGCTTCCGCTTCGTAGCTAATGCCAATTCTATGACGTAAAACATCGTGCACAACAGCACGAACATCTTCTGGAATTACATAACCTCTGCGTTTTATAAAAGCGTAGCATTTGGCTGCAAGCGCTAAGTTGATACTTCCTCGGGGAGAAGCCCCAAAACTTATCAAGCCTTTTAAATCCGGCAAGTTGTATTTTTCTGGAAAACGTGTTGCGAAAATAATATCGAGTATGTATTTTTCAATTTTCTCATCCATATATACCTCCCGTACCGCTTCTCTTGCCCTTATAATTTGATCAATGGAAGCTACCGCATTAACACTTCCGTAACTGTCATTTAAATGCTGACGCATAATTAATTGCTCTTCCTCTAATTTCGGATAATTAATGACCGTTTTCAGCATAAATCTGTCAATTTGGGCTTCCGGTAGCGGATAAGTTCCTTCTTGTTCTATAGGATTTTGTGTTGCCATCACTAAAAATGGTTCTTCTAACTTAAACGTCGTATCACCAATGGTAATTTGACGTTCCTGCATGGCTTCCAATAAAGCTGATTGCACTTTTGCCGGAGCACGATTTATCTCATCTGCCAGCACAAAATTTGCAAAAATAGGTCCTTTTTTTATGGTAAAATCATTTACTTTAACATTATAAATCATCGTCCCAATCACATCAGCCGGCAACAAATCGGGCGTAAACTGAATTCTGCTAAACTTCCCCTGAACTGCTTTTGACAATGTATTAATTGCCAATGTTTTCGCCAAACCGGGAACACCTTCCAACAAAATATGTCCATTTCCCAACAAACCAATAAGCAATCGTTCAACCATATGTTTTTGCCCAACAATCACTTTATTCATCTCCATCATCAACAAATCCACAAAGGCACTTTCTTTTTCAATTTTTTCATTTATAGCCCTAATATCTACTGAAACCTTATTTTCTTCAATCATATTTATTATTTTAAAAAGGGTGAATTTAACATGCTTTATTACGCTATGCAAATAGCATAAATATTTTTTTAAAACTTGTTAAAAATTGGTTAAAACTGGAGGTGAAATGTGAGGTTTAATACGATTTTAACATCATTTTGCCTCCATCAAATTCTCCATAAGTAAAATGGACAATCCAATCGCCGGTATTGATGTATTTTGAGGTTTCCGATATTGCTATTTCAAGCGGCAAATGACGATGTCCGAACACAAAATAATCATAGTGTTTTTCGGTTAATTTCATTTTGCTGTATTGTACCAGCCATTCATGCGCTTCCCCTAAAAACTTCACATCTTCTGCTCCTGAAATCAGTTTGTTTTTTACCGATAGATAATGGGCAATTTTAATTCCGATATCTGGGTGCAGCCATCTAAAAAACCATTTTGAAACCGGGTTGGTAAACACTTTTTTCATTCTTTTATAGCCTTTGTCTTCCGGTCCCAAACCGTCACCGTGACCAATAAAAAATGATTTTCCCTTAAGTATAAATTCTTTTGCTTCGTGATATACGGGAATGTTTAGTTCTTTTTCAAAATAATCTCGCATCCATAGGTCGTGATTGCCAACAAAAAAATGGATTTTTATTCCCTGATCGCTTAACTCTGCAAGTTTTCCCAATACTCGAACAAAACCTTTTGGAACAGCTTCAGTGTATTCAAACCAAAAATCGAATAAATCGCCTAAAAGAAAAAGTACGTCAGCATCTTTTTTGATGAAATCCAGCCAGTTTACAAACTTTTGTTCCCTGATTTTACTTTCTTCAACAGTGGGCGCGCCAAAATGTTGGTCGGAAGCAAAATATATTTTTTTATTGGTCGTCAAAATTTATGCTAATTAGATACCTAAAGATATTATTGGTTTTTATGCTTAAAAGCGCTATTTCTTGCTGTCCAGTTCAATCACTTTTAAAATCATATTGTCTTTTTTCTGGGCAATCATAAAATAGCCGGTTTCATCAAATAAGTTTCGAGCCATAATCGCCTTAAAATATCTGTTTAAATCTTCTTTTGCTACTGGAGGAATTGGATAATTTAAATCCAGTTCAGCAATGTATTGATTAAATATCTTGTCGTTTTTGTCGAAATTTTTAACAAAATCATACAATTCCCATTTGTTCATTTCTTTTCGATGATTATCGATGTATTTAAATACAAACGGACTTAAATTGCCATACAACTGGCTACTAAATGTACTCAAGGTATCTATCGAGACAAAAACATCGGGGATTATTCCTCCTCCACCATAAACAATTTTCCCTTTAGGAGTTGTGTACTTCAATGAATCGTTAACTTTAATGCTGTCTCTTGAAAGTAGTTCTCCACTGTGAATTCTATCTAAATAATCATTATTATAATCTGTATTGTCTGTATGGTTATACGGTTTTTGAATTGACCTTCCGGTTGGCGTATAATACCTTGCAGTGGTAAGCCTTACGGCCGATCCATCACCCAAAGCCATTTCCTGTTGCACCAATCCTTTTCCGAAAGAACGGCGACCAATTATAGTGCCTTTATCATTATCCTGAAGCGCACCGGCAACAATTTCACTTGCAGAAGCAGAATTTTGGTCAATTAACACATATAATTTTCCATGTTCAAAATCACCTTTGTCAGTTGCAAATGATTTGTCTATTTCTCGATTTTTATTTTTGGTAAAAACTATTAATTTGCCTTCTTCTAAAAATTCATCAGCAATCTGATCCGCAATATCCATAAATCCTCCTGGGTTTCCTCGCAAATCTAATACCAGCGAGGTCATTCCTTTTGATATAAGCTCATCTAAATCGTGCTTAAACTCATCATAAGTAGTTCGTGCAAATCTATCAACTTTAATATATCCTAAATCATTATTGATCATATAATGCGCTGATACACTCGTTATTGAAACATCACCTCTCGTAATTGGGAAATTTAAAATCTTGTTTTCTGAACGTCTGTATACCACTACATTAACTTTGGTATCAGGCTCCCCCTTAAGTGCTGCCATGACCGCATCACTCATTTTTCTGTTGCCACCAATTGTTCCGCGCTCAATTTCAGAAATACCTGCTTTTTTTACAATGCCTTTTCCAAATAAAGTATCATTATTCGCGATAATAATTCTATCTCCAGCCTTTATGCCTGCTTTTTCACTTGGTCCGCCTTTAATAACGCTGCTCACAGCAACAGAATCATTGTGGATAAGAAACGATACGCCAATACCTGCAAATTTCCCCTGCATACTTTCTGTAACACGCTTCAATTCGTCTTTTGGAATATAAACAGAATGCGGATCTAGCTTTGTTAACATGCTCGTTATGGCATCATCAAGCAAAATATCGGTATCTACCTTGTCAACATAATCATAATGGATGTAGTTAATCAAACGTTTTATTTTTGCTTCATTAGAATTGGAGCTGAATAAAACCGATTTATTTTTGAAGTTAAATGTGCTGCCAATAAATATTCCAACAGCAATGGCTATTCCAATAATTAAGGGTAAATAAGCTTTTCTTTTTATCATTATAAATTTTTAAGATGGGTAAGTTCAACGCCTGCTTTTTTTAAAAACTCCAAACCCGTTTCATCTTTATAAGCATTGGCATAAACCACTCTTTTTATTCCAGATTGATGTATTAATTTACTGCATTCTTTGCAGGGTGACAAAGTAATGTATAATGTAGAATCTTTACAAGATTGTGTGGAACTTGCCACTTTTAATATAGCGTTTGCTTCTGCGTGCAATACATACCACTTGGTATTTCCTTCTCTGTCTTCGCAAGAATTTTCAAAACCAGTTGGCGCGCCGTTAAAACCATCAGAAATAATCATTCGGTCTTTTACAATGATTGCACCTACTTGTTTTCTATCACAATAAGATAATTTAGCCCACTCAAATGCCATTCGCATATAAGCTTGGTCATATTTTAATTGTTTCTTATTCATACATTTTAATGGTTACAAAAGTACTAAGATTCTAACAAACTCAACGTTAATTTTTTACCAAAATATTGCCGCTTTAAGCATTGGCAATACCAGCCCAATGACTATGGATGAAATTATAAGAATCCAATCGCGTTTTGGAAATCGGAAAACAGTTTGAAAAACAAGCCCTATAATAAGAATTGCAATTACAACAGTTAGCTGTGCAAGTTCAATTCCCAATGCAAATTCGAGCAAGGGAATTAATTTTTGTGTTGAACTGCCTATCAATATTTTAAAATATCCCGAAAATGCCAATCCGTGAATTAATCCAAAAAACAGGGCGAAAAATAAATTAGTGTTTGTTTTTGCTAGTTTTGTGGCATTTTTCGCAAAAAATACATTTACCAAAGCCGTAATAAGAATGGTACAAGGAATTAAAAATTCAATCCAGTTATGGTTTATTGACACTATATTATAGGCCGACAAAATAAGAGAAAGCGTGTGCCCAATAGTGAACAATGTAATGAGCCACAATATTTTATTCCAATTTTTAAAATCGTACACAATGGTTAAGACTATTAAAAACAGAATATGGTCATACGCATTCCAGTCCAGTACATGAAAAAGTCCCTCTTTAAGAAAGAACATAAAATTATCCATCAATTTATTTATTTTTTAAGCCCAAATATAAAAAAAATTGTTGCCCAATAACTTTTACTTGAACCAATTATTTACCAAATCATTTTCTACTGGTTTGGCAGTTTTATGCGTAAACTCATTTTTCGCAGCATCGTATTCATAATCTTCACCCCACTCCTTAACATTTTCTGTAACTTGTTTTATGCTTTCACACACATAAAGTATTTCACTGTTGGTTATTGTTGGGTGAATAGACATTCTGATCCAGCCCGGCCTTTCAACCAAACATCCTTCAATGACTTTTTCTTCAATACTTTTTGAAGTTTGCTGATCTACATGCAACAAAAAATGGCCATAGGTTCCGGCACATGAACAACCGCCTCGAGTTTGTATGCCAAATCGGTCATTCAACAATTTCACCACTAAATTAAAATGTGCATTTTCGATAAAAAATGAAAAAACACCCAATCGGTCTTTATGCTGTTTGGCCAACAGTTTCAGATTTGGTATTTTGGTTAATTTTTCAAATACCAACTCAATGATTTCATGTTCGCGCGCCAGCATATTTTTAACGCCCATTTTTTCTTTGAGCTGAATGGCCAACGCTATTTTAATGGTTTGCAAAAACCCCGGTGTGCCGCCATCTTCACGGGTTTCAATGTCATCAATATAATCGTGGTTTCCCCAAGGATTGGTGTAATTCACGGTTCCGCCACCAGGATTGTCAGGAACCATATTTTTGTATAATTTTTTGTTGAAAATCAACACGCCCGAAGATCCAGGACCGCCTAAAAATTTATGCGGAGAGAAGAAAATGGCGTCTAAATATGCTTCTTCATCGTTAGGATGCATATTTATTTCAACATACGGCGCAGAGCACGCAAAATCCACAAAACACAATCCGCCATAATGATGAATCATTTTTGCAATTTTATGATAATCGGTTCTAATGCCTGTTACATTGGAGCAAGCCGTTACTGAAGCAATTTTTATGGGTCTGTCTTTATACTGAATCAGCAATTTTTCAAAACTGTCAAAACATACCAAACCCGATTCCTGGCAAGGAATAATTTCAACATCGGCGATGGTTTCCAACCAAGAAGTTTGATTGGAATGATGTTCCATATGTGTAATAAAAACAATGGGCTTTAACGCTTCGGGAATTGCTGTGTATTTTTTTATATTTTCTAAAATTCTCAACCCCAAAATCCGTTGAAACTTATTAATAACCCCTGTCATTCCGGTACCGGAAGTGATTAAAACATCTTCTTTTGATGCATTTACATGATTTTTAATAATGGTTCGTGCTTTGTGGTACGCGATGGTCATTGCCGAACCTGTAATGGAGGTTTCCGTGTGCGTGTTGGCTACAAACGGACCAAAATCATTAATCAATTTCTCTTCTATGGGACGATACAATCTTCCGCTGGCAGTCCAATCGGTATAAATAATTTTCTTTTTTCCATAGGGCGACTCAAACGTTTGGTCAACACCTACGATATTTTTTCTGAATTGTTGAAAATAGGTTTCCAACTCAGATGGTTGATTTTGGGAAACTTTCTTATTTTCCTTAAAATTTTTATTAAAAAACAGTTTTGATAAAAAATTCATCATTGGTAAATTAGTTGGTAAATTTAAAAAAAAGAAACACGCCAATTTATAAAATCAGGGTGTTTCTTCCACAATAAGAATTTCTTTTATTTCTTTTATTTAAAATTTGTTATCCCCTTTTTTAGCCAATCGTAATATTCTTCCACATCTGGCGTATAAGCAACTGGCTCAATTAAATTTTCTTCATTATGATCCATTAAAACATAAAATGGCTGAGCGTTGGCGCCGTATTTTATAATTTGGAATTCACTCCATTTTTGTCCAGTATATTTTAACTTTTTTCCCGGATGTAATTTGGATTCAATTTCTTCACCGTTGGCAAGCGGTCGTTTATCATCCACATACAACGAAATTAAAACCACGTCGTTTTTCAGCACTTGCAAAACCTTCTCTTGAGCCCAAACCTGTTGTTCCATTTTTCGGCAATTTACGCAAGCATAACCCGTAAAATCAATCATCACCGGCTTGTTCACCTTTTTGGCATAAGCCAGTCCTTTTTCATAATCGTTAAATGCCAAAATATTGTGCGGTGCCAATAAATGCGCACCATCGGGGATTTCAGAATTTTCTCCTGATGACATTCCGCTATTCATTTTTGAAAATCCGACTCCATAAGGCGATTCACTATAATATTGCGCTGGAGGAAAAGCACTTATTAAATTTAAGGGCGCTCCCCACAAACCCGGAATCATATAAATGGTAAAAGATAAAGTTATCAAACCCAAACTCAATCTTCCTATAGAAATATGGGTTAAAGGAGAATCGTGCGGCAATTGTATTTTTCCGAAAAGATAAAATGACAAGACCCCAAATATGGCAATCCAAATGGCTAAAAACACATCTCTTTCCAGCCAATGAAGCTGCAATACCAAATCGGCATTCGACAAAAACTTAAATGCCAATGCCAATTCCAAAAATCCTAAAACCACTTTAACGGTATTTAACCAACCACCCGATTTTGGCAATGAATTTAACCAACCAGGAAAAGCGGCAAACAAGGCAAATGGAATTGCCAATGCCAGTGAAAACCCTAACATTCCCATAATTGGACCGATTTGATTTCCACCTGCGGCAGCTTGAACTAGTAAAGTTCCAACAATGGGACCTGTGCATGAAAATGAAACAATGGCCAGCGCCAGCGCCATAAAAAATATGCCGATTAAACCGCCTCTATCTGCTTGGGCATCAACTTTTGTTCCCCAAGAACTTGGCAGAACGATTTCAAAAGCGCCTAAAAATGAAACTGCAAAAATGACCAACAACAAAAAGAAAATAATGTTAAACCATACATTTGTGGACAATGCGTTTAAAGCATCGGCGCCAAAAACAGCACTTACCAACAAGCCTAAAAGCACATAAATAATAACAATGGAAACTCCGTAAATAATGGCATTTTTAATGCCGGCAGCTTTGCTTTTACTTTGTTTTGTAAAGAAACTCACGGTCATAGGAATCATAGGAAACACGCAAGGTGTTAAAAGAGCTGCAAATCCGGAAAAGAACGCAATGACAAATATGGTTAGCAAGCTTTTATTTGATGTATTATTGCTGTTTTTGGCAGCTTTTACCGTAACAACCTGTTTGTCGTCTTCTGTAATTTTGTCACTAGTTTTTTCCGTCGCATTAATGCTGTCATTGGCCAAAGACACTTTCGATTCATCTGAAACTTCGGTGTTTTTATCTGTATTTACGATTACCGAAGTTGCCTTATTTTCAGGAATTAAAAATGCCAAATCTATTTCAGTAGGCGGTAAGCAACTGGAATCGTCACAAACCATAAATTCAACTATTCCCGCAATTTTTAATGATTTTTCTGAAAGTACTTTTATACGCTGCTTAAAGGTGGCTTTATTCTCGAAATACTTAATTTCCATCTCAAAAACAGGGTCGTGTATGGTATGACCTTTTTCTTCTAAAGTTTTTCCGATTAATTCAAAATTTGGATTTTCTTTAAACGAAAATGAAGTGGCTATTGGGCCATTATCAGGAACATTTTGGGAATACAAATGCCATTTTGCTTCAATAGTTGCAGTTATGATTAAATTGTATTCTGTGTCTGAAATTTTTTCTGTAGAAGTTGACCATTTAATCGGGTCATGAATTTGTGCAAAGCTTGCATTAACTAGTGCAAACAAAGCCAAAAGCAAAAATATTTTTTTCATATTAAAAGTTGATTTCTCCAATTAGAATTTTCAAAAATAAACAATATTAATCAGTATGTCGTTTTTGAAACTCTTTTCACAGGGTTGGACTTGTTAAAATTTTCATAAAGTAATCTTCTCCAACTCATTTTAAGCTCCAAAAAATTATTATTATTTTATTTAACTTTTAGTTCTATTCTACTCGGCTACTTTTATTATCTACCATAATTACATAGATTTGTTTTCATAATATAATGACCTTAAATTTATTTATGCAGTTTTCCAAAAACATAAAACACTCCTTTTATTTTCTGCTTGCTGTTTTGACATCTCAACTTATAAATGCGCAATATGCCTACCTCTAAATCAGACGTTTTTTCCCTGCCAACACCAGACTTGAATTCTGATTCAGAATTCAAAGAACTTATAACTTCTAAAACTCTTAAAAAAGTTGCACCCAACCTATAAATATTAAGTAAAAATGAAAAATATACTATTAACAATATTATTGGTTTTGAGTATTCAAATCAATTTTGCACAAAAGAACTCCAATGAGTGGGAAAACCCAACTATTGTTGAGCGTAATAAAGAAGCAGGTAGAACTTCTTTTATTTTGTATCAAGATGAAGTTTCGGCTATGACGGATATGCCTAAAAATTCAACTTTATATAAAAGCTTAAATGGTTTCTGGAAGTTTAGTTTGGTAAAAAAACCATCTGATAGACCTTTATATTTTTATAAAAAAGAATTTGATGATTCAAGTTGGAAAGAGATAAAAGTTCCTTCCAATTGGGAGTTGGAAGGATATGACATCCCCATTTACACAAATATCACCTATCCATTTCCGAAAAATCCACCTTATATAGATGGTGGTTACAATCCAGTTGGAAGTTATAGAAAAACCTTTACTGTTCCTGAAAACTGGAAAGGCAAAGAGATTATTTTAAATTTTGGATCTATATCAGGATATGCAAGAATATTTTTAAATGGTGAAGAAGTTGGAATGAGTAAAGTCGCAAAAACAGCTGCAGAATTTAATATAACTGATTTTTTAAAGAAAGGCGAAAATTTACTTTCAGTACAAGTTTTTCGCTGGCATGATGGCAGTTATTTAGAAGATCAGGATTTTTGGAGATTAAGTGGTATAGAGCGTGATGTATATTTACAAGCTATGCCAAAAACGACTATTTGGGATTATTTTGTAGAAGGAAGTTTAGACAGCCAATATAAAAATGGAATTTTTAATGCTACTATTGATTTAAAACAGTTTAAAGGAAATAAAATAAAAAAATCGAACATTTCCATAACACTTCTTGATATTAAAGGGAAAATTATCTATTCAGATAACAAGAACATCACATCTTCCGATAGAAAAGTGCATTTTGCTGCAAAAATTGAAAATGTAGAAAAATGGAGTGCAGAATCTCCATATTTATATCGTTATATATTTAAACTAACAACCAAGAGTGGAAAAGAAGGAGAAGTAATTTCAAATAAAATAGGATTCAGAAAAGTAGAAATAAAAAACGCACAGTTAATGGTGAATGGGGAACCGCTTATGGTTAATGGGGTAAATCTTCATGAGCATCACGGAGAAAAAGGACATGTTCCTGACAGAGAAACCATGTTGGAAGATGTTAAATTGATGAAGCAAAATAATATTAATGCAATTCGTATGAGTCATTATCCGCATGATCCCTATTTATACAAACTATGTGATCAATATGGATTGTATGTGGTAGATGAAGCTAATATTGAAATACATGCAATGGGAGCTGAAAGGCAAAATAGTTTTGATAAATCTAAACACCCAGCTTATTTACCTGAGTGGGCACCGGCACTTATGGATAGAATGCAAAGAATGGTAGAACAAGATAAAAACCACCCTTCTATTATTGTTTGGTCTATGGGAAATGAATGTGGAAACGGACAAGTATTTTATGATGGATATGATTGGATAAAACAAAGAGATAAAACTCGTTTTGTTCAATTTGAACAAGCAGGAGAAAATAGAAATACCGATATCGTAGCACCAATGTATCCTGGGGTAAAGAGTATGACAGACTACGCTCAATCTGAAAAAGAAAGACCTTTTATTATGTGTGAATATTCACATGCTATGGGAAATAGTAATGGGAATTTTCAAGAATACCGAGACATTATGAACACCAGCAAAAAGATGCAAGGTGGGTTTATTTGGGATTGGGTAGATCAAGGACTAAAAGCAAAGACCGAAAAAGGAGAACAATTTTGGGCTTATGGAGGTGATTTAGGTGGTGAAAAACTACAAAATGACGGGAATTTTTGTGCCAACGGTTTAGTAACAGCCGATAGAATTCCACACCCTGCGTTAGAAGAAGTTAAAAAAGTATTTCAATATGTTGAGTTTAAGCTTAAAGGAAATGTTTTAGAACTAACCAATAAGTACGACTTTACTAATTTAGATAACTATACTTTTAAATGGATATTAAAAGCTGATGGTATAAGCGTAAAAGAAGGTTCTTTCAATATTTCTTTAAATCCAAACCAAACTAAATATGTTACTATAGAGTTACCTCAATTAGATTCAAAAGAGTATTATTTAGATGTATTCGGATATACTAAAGAAGCTACCGAACTGGTTCCTGAAAATCATGAAATAGCACGAGAACAATTTATAATAGGTAAAAGTACTTATTTTGATACCAATCATTTAGTTGATACTCAAGACCAATTAGTGTACTCAAAAAAAGGAAACACGTTAACATTTAGTAATGGTAATATTGAAGGTGAATTTGATTTAGAAACAGGAAAACTTAAGAAATACAATTTTAAAGATGATAATTCTAAAGTAATTTCAAATTTTCCTGAACCATATTTTTGGCGTGCTCCTACTGATAATGATTTTGGAAACCAAATGCCAACAAAACTAAAAATATGGAGATTTGCTCATAAAAATCCAACACTAAACGAAGTTAAAATTGAAGATAAAACAGTTAACGGACTTCCTATTACTTTAAGCTATACTCTAGCTGATGTAAACTGTGAATATATAGTAAAATACCTTATCCAAAACGATGGCGCTATTACCATAACTTCAAGTATTGATATGACAGGAAAAGAACTGCCTGAATTACCACGTTTTGGAATGCGTTTAATATTACCCGGAGAATATGAAAATTTAAATTATTATGGTAGAGGTCCTTGGGGAAATTATTCTGATAGAAATACCTCATCTTTTATAGGTACTTATGAAGATAAAGTTTCCAACCAATTTACTTGGACATATATCCGCCCTCAAGAAACAGGTTATAAAACCGATGTTCGTTGGTTAACTTTAAAAAATAAGAATGGACACGGAATTCAAGTTAAAGGAGCACAACCTTTAGGGTTTAGTGCTTTAAATATAGCTACAGAAACTCTCGATGCCGGAGAGCATAAAGCCCAAAGACATCCAACGGATATTGTAGTAGAAGATAAAATTTATTTGCATATAGATTTAAAGCAAAGAGGTGTTGGGGGAGATAATAGTTGGGGCGCACTACCTCATGAACCATATCGCTTGTTAAAAAATAACTATAGTTATTCCTATACTTTAAGATTAACAAAATGAATTTAATAGTCAATTTTTAATTAAATTATTTTTGCATTCCAAGGGTTTCATAATAATAATAATAATAATAGCTATAAAGGAAAAATGAATATTAAATTATTGGAAGATTATTCAACAAGGAGTTTAAATCTTAGTTGTTCTCTATCGCCAAAAAAATAAAAATTATTCCCAATAAAAATTAATAATTAAGACCCCTCCATTTGTGATTACACAAAGCGTTTTCTTCCTATTTAAAACCAATATCATTATTAATTACTCATTATATGATAAATATCATAATAATATCAACACCTAAATGGCTAATTGTTTATTAATACCATAATATTATGTGCTATTAAAGCAAATTATTTCAATTATTATTAATAAATTTGCAACTGAAATAACGTAAGAAAAAATCTCCAAAAGAATCTCACATTTCTTCTTACAAACTTTAACAATTTTAAAATAAATTATGTTTAAAATTATCGAAAAAAAATTTCTTTCAGAGAACGTGGCAAGATTGGTTATTGAAGCACCTTATATTGCCAAAAGTCGTAAAGCAGGAAATTTTATCATTCTAAGAATTGATAAAAATGGGGAAAGAATCCCGCTAACAATTTCAGATGCCGATGTTGAAAAAGGCACAATTTCCTTAATTGTCCAGAGAGTTGGCGTTTCATCGCATAAACTCTGCGCCATGAATGCAGGCGATTTTATACTAGATGTAGTTGGGCCACTTGGAAAAGCCACCCATATTTCTAATGTAGGAACTGTTATATGCGCTGGCGGTGGCGTTGGTGTCGCGCCTCTTTTTCCAATCGTTCAAGCGATGAAACTGGCAGGCAACAGGGTAATCACCATTATTGCTGCCAGAAATAAAGACCTCATAATTCTTGAAAAAGAAATGAGTGAATACTCTGACGAACTTATTGTGATGACCGATGATGGCTCAAAAGGTACAAAAGGTTTGGTGACTAAGGGAATGGAAGAAGTCATTCTCAGAGAAAAAGTAAATCAGGCTATTGTTATTGGCCCGGCCATCATGATGAAGTTTGCAGCTTTAACCACCAAAAAATACGACATTCCTACAATGGCAAGTTTAAACACCATTATGGTTGATGGCACTGGAATGTGTGGCGCATGCAGAGTTTCTGTAGGCGGCAAAACGGAATTTGTTTGTGTAGACGGACCAGAATTTGATGCGCACAAAGTTAATTTTGATGAAATGTTAAGCAGATTAGGCGCTTATAAAGACAAAGAATCAGAAAACTATACTGAGTACATAAAATCTTGTGAAGCAGCATCAATCTAAACTAAAAAAAATTACCCTATAAAATATTCGTAAAATGGAAGAAGAATTAAACGAAGAATATTATAAAGCCGAACGCAAAACCGAATGGCGCGATAAGTTACGCAAAGAAATAAAAGCCAAAGAAAGAACAAATTTGGACAGGATTCGTATGCCTGAGTCAGAACCTGATGTTAGAAATAAAAGCAATATTGAGGTGAATAAAGGCATTACCTTAGAAATGGCTATAAAGGAATCGCACCGTTGTCTCGATTGTGTTGTTCCAACGTGTATTGTGGGATGTCCGGTTGGCACCAACATCCCAAAATTTATAAAATTTCTTGAAGCGGGTGATGTACTTGGGGCTGCAGAAGTTCTTAAAGAAAATAACTCCTTGCCAGCAATTTGTGGCAGAGTTTGTCCTCAAGAAATACAATGTGAAGCACAATGTTTTTATGTTAAAAAACTAAGTAAAGAGGGTGCTGCAGTTGGCTATCTTGAAAGATTTGTTGCCGATTACGCACGTGAACATGGACCAAAAACTATCCCTGCTTTGGCAGAGCCAAATGGAATTAAGATGGCTGTGATTGGTTCAGGGCCTGCAGGATTAACTGTTGCCGGTGAATTGGCAAAGTTTGGATATGACGTAACCGTTTTTGAAGCCTTACACGATCTTGGCGGTGTTTTAAAATATGGAATCCCGGAGTTTCGTCTTCCAAAATCAATTGTTGACTATGAAATTAACTCCATCAAAGATATGGGCGTAAAATTCGTGACCAATTTCATTGTGGGGAAAACAGCAACAATTGATGATTTAAAAGAGGAAGGATATGTTGCCTTTTTTATTGCTAGTGGCGCAGGATTGCCGAATTTCATGAATATTCCAGGTGAAAATTTTAGTGGAATTCAAAGTGCCAACGAATTTTTGACCCGTGTAAATTTAATGGGAGCATCTGATAAGAATTTTGATACCCCTGTTCATACCGGCAAAAATGTGGTCGTTATAGGAGGTGGAAATACAGCGATGGACTCTGTTAGAACCGCAAAACGTATGGGCGCTGAAAGAGCCATTATTATGTACAGACGTTCTATGGAAGAAATGCCGGCAAGAGCTGAAGAAATAAAACATGCCATTGAAGAAGACATTGAATTTATCAACCTCACCTCACCAATTGAATATTTTGCTGATGAAAGAGGGAAAGTAAATAAAATGAGGGTACAAAAAATGGAATTGGGCGAACCTGATGCTTCCGGCAGAAGACGTCCAGTGCCTATTGAAGGTTCTGAATACGATATCGATGTTGACAGTGTAGTTATCGCAGTTGGCGTATCTCCAAACCCAATTGTGCAACAAAGCATGCCCGAACTTGAAATCACGAAATGGAACACCATTAAGGTTGATGAAAATATGATGACTTCTATTCCGGGTCTTTTTGCCGGAGGAGATATTGTAAGAGGCGGCGCTACCGTTATTTTAGCAATGGGCGATGGAAGAAAAGCCGGTCAGGGAATGCATAATTATGTGCAAGCAGAGGTATTGGCTAAAGTTTAAAAAAAATTTACAATCTGTTTTTTTAAATAGACATTGTGATTCTTAAATAAAAAACCTGTTAATCAAATGATTAACAGGTTTTTTTAGTACCTCGAGCGGGTACTTTTTAATAGGTCTATATACCTATATATCAATGTTTTAATAGTTTTTTAGTACCGCATTAGTACCGTATTTATTTTGAAAAACAGGAAAAAATGGTGTTTTTTATAAACTTCTGACGTCCTTTCTTTATTTTCTATGGACTCTACTGTAAACACTATTTCTTAATAAATATAAATACAACTTATTCAAAAAGTACTTAATCTTGTTTGATAAATTTGGCCTATTAAATAGATACCTATATATGTGAGGGGTAATAATATAATAAAATTTAACCAATGCTTTTCCTATATGATTTTTATACAATTTATTATCACGATACCATCTAAAAAAAACAACTTCTTTACTGAAAACATCTCTATAACATGCAGTTGCAATAAAACAATTGCTGCCTTCTCCCTCTGTATTCTCATTGAGAGCTTCTTTTGGTAAGTTACTCTTGTAATAAGTATTTAAAAACAATACTATTTTATGCTTATGCTCATCTGGACTATATAAATTTATATACTTTACATTATCTGTTTCATCAACATAATATAGTTTAAATTTAGAGCCACTGGTTCTACAAGTATTTACACTAACAATATTATCTGTAAAGGCACTTGCCATAAGGCCAACACCAGTAGCCTTTCTTAAAAAAGTTTTGGCTTGGTGTTTCCCTGCTTCTTTTTTTACAACTTCTAGAGAGCTTTCATTAAACTCTTCAAAATTCAGAATTTTAGATCTTTCAATATGTGCAATACCAATATCAATTACTTCTGCATCGCTATATTTTGCAAAAACAACAGCAATCCCATTTTCAAGAGCAAATAAATCACACACATATCCCGATTTAATATAACCTTGTGGTGCAAATATTTTATCAAACTCAGGCAACCCATTTTCATAATATACTACGGCCTGAACATGATGAGAAATAATTTCAGGCTCTGTATTTCTTAATTCTTTTCCTAAATCAAACTCTTTCCCAGTAACCAGTACCCTTTTACCATCTAATTTCATAACTGGATATATCGGATCAAATTGTGCCAGTGATATCGGTTTGTTAGTGCCAGTGATATCGGTTTGAATTGTGCCACTTTTGTGGTTCATGGAAAATCATAACGTTTCGAATTGTGCCAGTGATAACG
>Ga0314774_1000942_pt1 | contig 20476 bp, 26 predicted proteins | sample MetaGCBIA2018_FD_204515 | JGI IMG/M metagenome (GOLD analysis project Ga0314774, IMG submission 204515) | Cryopeg brine microbial communities from Beaufort Sea near Barrow, Alaska, United States - CBIA 2018 | ecosystem: Environmental > Aquatic > Marine > Coastal | place: USA: Alaska | collected...
CATCCCCATTAGGCTCGAGGATCGCGGTATTACATAGGTCCTTGAGCGTGTCCTCTTTTCCTTTAAGGGAATTGGCCAGCAAATCATCTATTCCCTTGTCCCCATGCGGACCTTCATTTACATGGGCAAAAAATATCCTGAGGTGAATGTCATTGTTGGTGAAGGCGTAAAAATGGTTCTTGAAATTGACCACCGCGCGAAAGAAGGACCGCGGACGGTTATCTGCCGGGGAAGTGCTGTCTATCTTGTTCGATAGGTTTTGCCAGTCACTGTCCAGGACAAAAACCACGTTTTCCACCTGGCAGCGTTTAATGATCAACTCGATTTCCGGAGGAAGGCGCTTATTATAGGCAATATTGTGAATTCCCATAATACCAAGGGAGATCATTCCGTGCTTAGTGGCTTTATCTGCTTTCTTCTCCCCTTCCTGAAGGTACAGCGTGGTGATTTTTGAAGCCTTTTTATACTTCTCCCGCACCCATTTATTGATATAAATCTTGGTATCGCTGCCAAAAGGAGAGCGGTATTTAACCGCATTTCCGTTCTTGTCCGGGTGAAGTTCCGGAGTCTGGTAGCGCACGCGGTAAAATTCCTTCCTGGCCCCGGTGGCATTTCCTTTGCGATCGCGTTTGTAATAGTACATTGGGCGGCCATCAAGATCGTAATATCGAATTATGACATCATCGCCCCGGGTAATGGCAAAAGCATTGTCCACCGTGCCCTGTTGGTACACTTCCACCTCTTTTTGAGTATCATCATCCACCAGCACCATGGCCTTTACATCCTCGGTGGTAAGTCCGCTTTCGGACAGCATTTTTTGCACGTAGGGAACTTCGGCATCTTCATAGCGCTCGCGTTGGGTTTTTCCTTTTTTGGTTTTTTTGGCGGGTTTTTTCACCTCTTCCTTTACAAGGGTGGAAATTCCCTCTATCCTTGCCAGTTCCACAAGTGCTTCGGGGAAGCTGCGGCCCTGGAATTTGGTAAGGTAGTTCACCGGGGTTTTTACCCCGATATCACATTTAAAACATTTGGCCACGTTCTTGGATTCAGAAAATTCAAGTTTATCGGGAGTCCCGCATTTTGGGCACTCCATGACAAATTGAGTTCCTTTTTTCTTGTGGTAGTTGTGATAGTCCTTCAGGACATTTGCAAGGGTAGCTTTATCTAATATTTCCTTTGTTATTTCCGGGGAGATGTGCTTCATTTTTTATAGTGCTTGAGCGTTTTTTTAGATTGGTTGGTGATTTATCCTGTAACAGTTTGGGGTTCGATCACGGGAATATTGAACAGCTTCAATTCATCCTCAAGCTGTTTCAGGTCCCATTTGTATTTGGGCTCCAGGATCACCCGATCTTCTTCAGAAAAAGGAGGCCGGTGAATTGCTTCCAGATTTCCCCTGGTACGAATGATTTCATTTTCTATATCGGTGGTGGTACGGGTTCGTAATTTCATTGGTCAGTATATTATATAATTCATAAAAGCCTTCATCACCACACCCAGTTTTGTTTGGGTTTTGGTCTTGATAAATAGGTTTCGTTTGTGCCAGTCTAAAGTGGATTGGGAAATGTTGAGTTCGCACGCGATCTCATAATCGGTACATTCCCGGGCAGACATGTCGATGATCGTGAGCTCACGAAGGGTCAAGCTTTGGCCATCGATTGTCATGTCTTTACCAGAGAATGCCAGGGAGGGGCAGTGGGGTGAATCCCTGAAATTTTCGGAAACCTGGAGCATTCCCGAAATAATGTCGGGCGTATGGTCCAGGGATCCGTATAAGAAATAGGTATATAATTCTACTTTACGTTTTGTGGAACAGTCGAATTTGCTGAAATACCGGAGGGCCGGTTTATCGGAATTCATTTTATTGAGCAGCAAAACGAAGGATTTAACGGGCAATTCCGAAAAATAATGTACCCGTCCCGCTTGCAGGAATTGTACTGTTTTACCGGTTTTGATCCCGAAGAATTCGATATCCGTTTCATTTTTTAAATTGATCCCGGCAATAAGCTGTTGCGAGATATGGTCCTGAGTTGTACTTTTGTGTTTCATAATGATTAAGAGTTTTAAGCGACGATTAATTATTGTGTTCTACCCCGGAGTTACCGCTTCGGGGTTTTTTATTTTACATTTTTTAAATGTTTATCCTCACGTTGACGATTCCTCCTTTTTGATTTAGCAAACTGGGTGTTTTTTAAAGGCATAACACGTTGGCCGTGCTGCCCTGTGATACCTATCAGGGCTTTCTGAAAAATTTCTTTTGCCATACCTCTGTTGGCTGATTTCTTTTGAGTGTGTTTTAATTTCATATTATTAATATTTAAAGGGGTTTTTTTATGCTGAATTTTACTCAACATTATAAGCTTCAGCAGAAAGATCGATTTTGGTTGCATTGAATATTCTGTCGCCGGTTATATCTTGTTTAATATCTGTTTCTATTACGGAAATCCTTCTTTTAATTGAAGCATCTAAATTTTCAATGGGAAAATAACTGGTGGTGATCACTATTTGTGGAGGGGTTCTAACATAAGGTTTCTCACCACTTTTATTAATACATAAAAGATCAGAGCAAAGGACTATTAAGTGGTGAAGTTTTTTTTCAGGAACATCATCAAAAACAATTAGGTCTGTTGAATCTTCAACATCACTAAATAAAAACGGATTATATAAATCAAATTTTGAGCGGCCGCATAAAAACAAAGGATTATGAAATGCCAGCATCATATTTTTAGCTAAAAAAGTTTTTCCGCTTCCCGGGAAACCGATTATCAATTTAATTTTGTGGTGCATAATCTGTGATTTTAATATTATTAATAGTTGATTTTTCCATATTTTCAATGGTGGTTTTTGTTTGTTCGGTATCAAAGCTTTTCATCTCGTAATAAGAGAGGATGCCGCCGCCAAGGGTGATCCAAATCATAAGCAGCACATACATCTGGTGGTTTCCACGTCTCATCGCGATCCGGTCTTCAAGGGCTTTTAGTTCGTCCATCCTATTCTTTTTTATTTATTTTGTTTACGAAATTTTTGCGGGATTCAGCTTCTTTTTGCGAGAGCTCATAGTGATGGACTGCAGCGGCGAAAATGACCTTCTCAATAACCGGATGGTCAAGCCTCCCATTAATGACTGCCGAAAATGTAGAATGGGAAAAAGGTATTTTATCATCCTTACGCACTTCATTCTTTTCGGCATAGATCATAACTTTGTGAATGTGCTTTTTTCCCAGGCTATTTAGGATTGCTTTTTTTTGGGTTTTGTTAATCATAGCTATCTATTATTGAGGGTTTCTCCTTTTTATATTACTTTTGTATTAGTTTGATACTACAATAGTACAAACTATAATTTGTTAATTCAAATAAAACGCAAACTATTTTTAGATGTCAGAGAAAATAATTCATAGGATATCCCTATTGCTTGATCATTACCGGCTAAGCAAAAACGCCTTTGATGCCAAGCTGGGAACAGGAAACAACTACATAGGTTCAATGATAAGGAGGGAGGGAAACGTAGGCTCTGATGTTATAGAGAAAATAGTTAGAGGCTTCCCCGAAATTAGTATTTACTGGTTACTGTTGGGAGAAGGAGAAATGCTCCGAAATGATATAACAAAGGGCGAAGTGAAAGAACCTGCCTCTGAATATGGGCAGGATCCATTTGAAAAAATGCTGTTGCAGTATTTAGACCGACCCAAAATAAAAGAAAAGCTTAAAATTTTATTAAAAGATGGAGAAAAGGAAAAAATCAATCGATAAAGATCGGCCGGATGCCGATTACGATACGAACAAAAAAGTGCAGAAGGGATTGGATGAAGCAGCCAAAAAAATTGATAAAAACAGGAAAAAAAAGAAGTAAGCCGCTTCCTAAAAACCCATAAGCGCCCACCAGCGCTTATTTTTTTGACCCTTGCGCCGTCACGAATTTGGCACTATAAGATGTAACATAGGCCTTGTAAACCCGCTGTTTACCACAAAATAAAAAAGTTTAAGGGATTTTTAAAATCCCGTTCTCGCTACTCTTTTCTTGGAAACCCTGTAATACACTGGGTTTCCGGGAAATTTTTAAAAAATGTGTCACAAATATGGCACATTCATAGTCTGGACTTTTTTATGGTTGGTAACGCTAACCGTAAAAAAAAAATGGAATCTTCTCAAAACAACACCACCTCCAGAATTCCTATAGTAGATTTTGTGCCCGCGGAAATAAAAAAGGGCAAACAAGGGAACTGGCGCATTGAATATTATGTGGTTGATCCTACCAGTAATTTTCCAAACCTCAAAAGAATTCAGCACAGGGTAAGGCCAATGGCCAACCAAAGGGAACGCGAGCGTTTTGCTAAAAGAATGTGCTATGAGATCAACCGGAAACTGGAGCGTGGATGGAACAAGTTTATAGAAGACGAAGCCTCCAATTCCTTTGTACTGCTGAAGGATGTTATCAAAAAATACCTGAAGGAAATTGAAAAACAGGTTAAAGATAATTCGCTGAGGGAAGATACCCTTCGGGCTTATCGAAGCTACTTGAGTAATTTGGAAAAATACTTGAAAACACGCGATCAACAGGATATGTTCTGTCTTAAGTTTAACCGGCAATTGGTGGGTAGTTTTCTGGATCATATATATTTTGACAGGAACAACTCCCCTAGAACTTATAATAATTACCTCGGATTTCTGAATATCTTTTCAAAATACATGATCCGGAAAGATCATATTAACGTGAATCCCGTGGCGGGGCTACAGAAAAAACCAAAGGGCGAGAAAAAAAGGACGGTTATTTCGGATAAGGATCTCAAGGAAATTTTTGATTACCTGAAATTAAATGATCAACCATATTCCGTGGCCTGTGCAATGATGTATTTCGGCTTGATCCGCCGTACCGAAATGAGCAAAATGTTGGTGAGCGATATCAGCCTGAGCAAAAGACTTATCCTGGTACGTCCGGAAGTTTCAAAAAACGGAAATTCCCAAACGGTAACTATCCTGGAGGAACTTCTCCCCTACTTGATCAATCATTTGAACGGAGCTCACAACAGCGATTTCCTGTTTTCTCAAAATAGAATGCATCCGGGAATTAAAAGAACCAAACCAAAATTCTTCAGTGATCAATGGACCAGGTTAAAAAAGAAAATGGATCTGCCTTCCCAATATCATCTTTACAGCCTTAAAGATACCGGGATCACAAATCTACTTCGTGCCGGGGTTCCTGCTATTCACGTACGGGATCACGCCAGGCACAGCGATATTGCCATGACCCAAAAATACACGCCCATGAGCGGCGGAGTGAGTGGGGAATTTCTGGACGGAAAACTTAAAATGTGAAGCCACCCAGCCCCCGAAGGGGGAGTTTGAAATAATAATCTAATCTTTTTTTATTATTTATAAGGACCCCTAGGAATAATTGCACCCTTTTCTATAGCTTCTTTCAACCAGGTATAACCGGTTATTTCATCCGCAATGGCAGGATGCGGAACAAAGGGTCTAGATGGTGTTAATTCATCAGGATTATCCATATTATTAAGTCCAATTGATGAACCGTTTTGCATCCACCAACTTGATTTGTTCTTATACTTATTTATAAGAACTTTGATATCGACACTTCCAAAACTATCGCGGATAAGACTCACATCTATACTATCTTTTTTCAATGCATCAACTACATCAAGGCTAAATTCCTCTTTAATTGTAAAACACATAAAGTAAGAAGCTCCTGATGTATCAATATCTGATTGAACACTTTTTCTGAATTTTGTAATTTTAGATTTAATCTGTTCTATAAGTACTGCTGCTTTATTCATCTGTAAAAAGGTTTAGTCATACCCAAATATAGTAAAATAATAACAATCCCCCGAAGGGGGAGTTGGGTTTTACGGCAATTGGGTTACGGATATATCCAAATAATATTGCTGATCTTCAAACCTTACCCATTCCCCGTTTTTATCACCTCTGTTCAAGCAAATAACATAACCGTGCCTGCCGCCCGGTAATGTTGTATAATGAACATCACCGCTTGGTTTTGTTAATGTCATCCCAGTTAAGTATTCCTGAAAATCCTTAATCATTATTTGTTCCGAAGCGGGATTATCTATCCAAGGAATTGCTACTAAATCTAAATCCCTGTCCATACTTCCGTGAATTACAAGATTATAACCATAGTGTTCTGCTATCTGTTTTAGATGCATATAATACATTGCGTATAATCCGGGTTTTGCTTTTACTGGTTTTTCCATTTTTATTATTTAAAATTTTGTTTCAACTATTTCAATTCCCCCTTCGGGGGCTAGGGGGAATATCAAAACGTAACACTCTCCAGTTCCAGTTCCGTATCAAAAAGGGCGGCGGCATTTTCCTTATAGTCGATAGCTTTCACCAGCCATTTTTGATTGTCCACGATAATCTTCATATAAGTGGATATTTGGTGCAATTCTGTTTTTGAAAACGGACCTTTTAAAACCACGTTCCCGGAATTCAGCCTGAAAAGCAGCCAAGGTTTGTGGAAAGTTTCAAATATCCCTCCAGCTCCCGGAATGCTCAGGGTTTTACTCATATAATGTTCAGAAATATCAGGGGCATTTACAGGATCGTAAATCATCAGTCCTACTCCGGCTTTATCTTCCACATCTTTTGACAGTTCACAGGTTAAGTGGCCATAGGGAATGAATTTAAAAGCGGTCTGGATTTCGGTGGTGTTTTCATCCCTTACGGCTCCGGCCTTAAGTGAAATAAAGCTGGTGGCATCAATATCATTTTCATATTTCAGCACATAACTTTCTGATTCCACATTCTTGATATCGGCGATTTCCAAAGATTTTGTGAGGGTGACAGATTTCCCGCCAATTAAATAGTCCTCTTCATTGAAATTTAGGGAAATGGTTTTTTCTATATCATCAAAATCAATCTTTAAATTGAACTGATTCTGGATTTTGTTCAAGAAATCGATCACGGTCCAGTCTGGGATGTACCGGGAAAAATCTACTGTGGGGTGCATATCGTAAAAATCCTGTTCCGGCAGGTCTTCAAGCCAGCCTATCTCATAGCCTGGTTCTGGCATCTTCTTGTTGAAATTGTAATATACAAAGGTTACAGGGGCGTTTTCCTGTCCTGCTTCAACAGTAAAAAATAGTTTTCCTTCAAACCTGCCGGGAAAAGCACTCCCGCCCCTAACTGCCGATAAATTTCCGCCCTGAAAGATCTCCACTCCATAAGCGAGTGGATTCATATTTGCAAAAAGGACGGTCATATCATACCTCAAAATATAATCCCCGGCATTGGGCGGATTGAAAACGACTTCCTTTACATAACTTTGATATGGGTAATTTTGAAGGCCGTACACTTCTTTTTGAACCCATCCCGGACTAGCAATATCCAATTGCACCCCGGGTGGTTTCCTTGATATCTTGACCATATTATCATTGAAACTAAGCAGGAGCAAGCGTTTAAAAAAGGCGCTCACCACCACATTCCCCTGCAATTTATATCCAATACTTTGAAAAGCGTAAAACAAAGGGGCAAAGAAAAATACCTGAGGGCTCAAAACATTGTTGTTGTGCATCACAAAATAACTCGCGTTTGAAATAACCGAATTGGTTTCCAAGCCGTCAAGGTCCCGCCCGTTAAGATACCTCCTGTAATAGAAATGGGCATCCTCCGCCTTTAGATCTGTACCAAATTTATAACTATATCCCATTCTTGGCAATTGCCACATTACCTCCGGGAAAATTTTCCCATCCAAAGCAGCGGCCTGGACAACCCAATCTGGTTGATTGTTAAATTGATCAATAGCTTCTTCGGTATAAGCCACTGGGAATTCCGCATTGATCACGCTATAAGCAGGAAAAAAGGAACTGATTTTTTTGTCCATAATCTTATTGACCTCACTTCCAAATTTCAGGTTGCATTTCCTGAACCCGCGAATGCTTTCCAGTTGGGTGATCACGGCGGCATACCTGGTTGCACCAATAACAACTTCCCCGGGGAAATACTTTGTTTTTTTGGTAGTGGCAATGGTAAATTCCCCCATGGCAGCAATTGCCGCGGCATTTTCAATGATCCTGATAGGCCGTGTGGTATGCTGCACCTTGATGGCATCAAAAAAAGAACTGTTCTCATTGTGGATCTGCGCATCTTCGCGAACGTGGTCCAATTCTATATTGTTGACAATAATTTTTAATGATCGCATTGGCTATATATTATGGGTTGCGGTTACCGTATAGTTTACGGGGTCTATTATCTGGACACCATCCACGGCGGTAATTTCTATGATAATGCCAACAGACAGCCCAGATGAACTATTCAACTGGCAGGGAATAATGGCGGTGCCCGAAGCATCCAACGCAATCGTAAGCCCGGAGTTAATTCCGCCGTATAAGATCTCTTCTGCTGCAAGCTGATAATTATAGAGTACCCATCCACTTATGCCGATAACGGTAAAAGGAAGCCAAACCGTTCTTTTAAAAGTGACCGTGCCAAATGCCTGCCCTCCGGAGAAATTGATGTCCACCTTTTTTGCGGTGGAAGGAGAAGGCGCGTATTCTGTTTTTAAAACTTTCACGCTATAAGAGCTGGTACTTATATTGATGGTTTTCTCGGCAACAAAAGTGTTTGTGGTATCGGTGGCAGTGACCTTGATCTGGTAAACCGTATTATCTGCGGCACCTGTGAGAGTGATGGTGGGTTTTTCTATGGCATTATTGTCGAATGTAATGGGAGCGCCTCCAATGACCGTCCATAAAATTGTAAGTCCGTGCCCGGCAGCTACGTTGATAATGGCATTTATAAAAGCCGATCCGTTATTGCTCACATCCAGTGCGGCATATTGCAGGGAATTTACAATAATTTCAGGCGGAAGGTCGGCATCAGGGATATCTATCACTTCAAAATTGAGTTGTGCCACGTTGCTCCAAACTTCACTGGGTCCCATCTGGAAATCGAGGGAATCCAAAGGAGATCCAGCAGCCCGTTGGTTTGGGTCATAGATAATCCGCACCAAACCTGCCAGGGGGATATCATAAGGCAAAATGGCAGGATCGTTCGCCACCATATCACTAAGCGGTACCACGCCCGTGCCATCTTCAAAACTCAGCAGGCCATTTATGGGAACTTCCCCTATCCTAATACGGGTTGCGGGTTGCACGGCAGAATAGGCGGTGAAAAATTGTGCCGGTAAAATTTCGAGTTGGGTGTTCTCATCCCCGGAGATGGAGATATCCACTATTTCGGGAATAAGGGCATAAGCGTTCTCATTGGTGAAATTAGGAATGTTCAATCTTGAAAATTTAAGGGCATCCCCATATATAAATTGATTGTCCACAAAGCGGGTGATCTTGGTGGTGCCGCTTTTTACACGTTCCCAAAAGCCGTCCAGTTGGATGCGCACATCCACACTTGTGGCAATGGAGTGGATAAGGGAAGTGATATCCTTATACCCAAAACCGCTGCTCAATTCGAGTTCGCGGGTATCTTCCACTTCATAAGTGATATCGGTGCCGTCCAGTTGGGTGTAGCTTTTAGGGGAAAGGGAATGTTCCATGGCTTTTCTCCCGGTAAGGCAGGCGGTGACAAAAAAGCCCGAATTGTTTTCGTAAAAGATGTTTTTTGGCGGAAAAATATTGGCATCCACAAATATCAGTTTCTTTTGAACCGCATCCTGGGAGGTGGTGAACCTTATAAAAACATATTGATTTGCAGAAAGGTCGTAATCTGAAAACAACAGTTCATATTGGGTGAGCTGTGTTTGGTAATTTAAAAGCTGACTGGTGTACAGCACTGCCCCCAATTCATCCAATATATCCACTGTAAGTGCAGCGCCCGCTTTCAAAAATAGGGGGAACACAAAGCCTGATTCCCTGTCCACATTGATGTTTTCCTGTGGCAGATCCAAAAAAGAAACCGTTTTGGAATCTTCAAATTTATAGGGCCTTAGGTTTTTTATCAAATAGAATTCCGGAAGGCTCAAGGTGGCCACGGGAACCGTCCCGCCCACCAAATATTCTTCGGCAATAATCTTTATTTTTTTGAACAAACCCGGCGTTGGGTTGAAACCCGTGGTAATTGCAGAAGAAAACGTATTGACAAAATACGAATAGTACAAATGCTTCAGGTTGAATTCGCACAGGCCCGCATCATCCTTGCTCCATCCCTGCACCAGGAAAGGATCCGGTAGGTCATCCACATATATTTTGGCGCGAACAAAATAGCCACCGTTTGGGTTGGCCTGCAGTTTAATAAGGGTGTCGTTGCCATCGGCAATTACACGAAATCTATCTGGAACCTGAACTATTTCTATCATTGGGTAAGTTTTCCGTTGTTTTTAGAGGCTGTTATTTCGTTTTGGAGCACCTGACGAGCGTTTTCATCATCGTAACCATAGACCATTTTAGCCATTATTGGTTCGCTGAATCTGTTTATTAAGGTTGCAAGCATTGCTTTAAGTTCAGGATCACTACTGCCCCCTCCGTTTTGGCCGGGGTAGCTGCCGCTTTCATATCCTTTCACGTTATCCCGAACATTCATGATGTTATTGATGATTTTTGGGTCCAACCTTCTAAAAACATTGGTATCAATAATCATTTCGGGACCGCCTTCCCCGGTGAGGAAACCGCCGTTGTTTGAAAAGTAGGAAGGTTCGTTTACTATTTGGGTGCTGCTTCTCCCCATGTTACGGGCATTGAAACGTTTGCCGTCTGTCCTGGTCACATCACTGTAAAAACCGTCCTCGAAACCAGCCACACCCTTTAGTGCTGAAGCTCCTATTGATAACATTTGTATAGCAGAAGTCAATTTAACAGCAGCTGCTTGTTTTATTGCCGCGGCCGTATTTAATGCTACCCAAGGTTGTCCCAATGTTAATGGAACAGCGGCGGCAGCGGCTGTGTTTGCAATGGCCGTATTTGCCGTAATAGCCGCAAGGGATTTGGCCGTATTAATTCCTACTTCGGCTATTGCCATTCCTTTTTCCATTAAGAAAAGGCCTTTATAAATAGCTGATTTTTTGTTGAAGAAACCGGATAATACGCTGATGCCCTGTTGAGCAGCTGAATTCTTTGCAGCTTCCAATTGCTCGGTAGCTTTTATGGATTCACTGTTGAATTCTTTTTCATTTTGAAGTCTTATGGCAGCATGCTTAGCTTCAATAAATCCGATGTTTGCCTCATGCTCCTCTTTAAGTAATGCCCGAAGTAGATTTTTTTGATCCTCTGCGAGTTTTATATCCTTCATTTCCTTTTCGAGAAACTCCGTATCTTTTTCAAACTGAAGCTCCTGTGCAAGAATTTCCCTTGCTTGATCATCGGTTTCATTTTGCAAACGAATTTGATTTTCCAATTCCCTTTTGCGATCTTCAAATGCCTGTATATTTTCAAGCTTTATGTCTTTATCTTTGACAATAGCTTCTTCAATTTTTATTTGATGTTCTTTTGTTATTTGATCTATTAAAGCTTTACTGGCCATTAAATCTTTTGCCTCTTTTACGGCACGTTCCTGTTCAAGAACGGCTTTTGCTTCATTACTCACCGCAATCCTATCTTCCTCCATTTTGGTGTATCGCTCCTGTAACGTATCAAGAGCCTTTAATGATTTTTCTTTATCTTTTAGCGAATCATCACCTGTTTTCTCGGGGTCTGCTACTACTGTATCCTGAATTATGGTTTCGCCTCCAAGTTTAATTTTATCTTTCTTTTTTTGGAGATCCAAAGCTTCCTGGTCCAACTGTACCAAACGTTGCCTGATCCCAAGTATATCCTCGTATTGGTTTTTGATACCTAAAGCGGCTCCCGCAGCTATATTTCCATATTTGGCCTCTGTCTGAAAGTTTTTAACGGTTTCGGCCATATCCTTTCCGGGCCGTACGTTCAGGAATTGTCTGGTTTTTTCTATATCAAGGATTTTTTCCTCTTCCTCTATTTGAAGTTTGATGGCTTCAGATTGATTGTTAGCGATCATTTCCCCGAAAGCGGCCAATTTTATTTTTTCCCTATACTGGGCATTTACCTCGGTAAGCCTATCCTTCAGTTCGGTATTCGTTACCGTTTCTGCATTCAGGTTTCCCAGAAAATCCGGGTAAGTTTTTTGAAGGTCTTTGATCAACCTACCCCTGGCATCGTTCTCTACGTTTAAAGAAGTAATGGATCCCACCAGGATATTGGTTTGAAATTGTTGTTCCCTTAAAAGTGTGGATTCTTCATTACCAACTTTTATTAATTTCAGGAAGCCCGCGGTAACATCGGTAAGCCAGCCTGTAAGCGCAGAATTCTTGAAGTAATTGCCAATTGAATTGCTTAATTTTTCAAGGTTTCCGGCAAGATTGTTGTTTTTTACGTTGAATTCTTCGGTAAGGGAAGTAGCCTCTATGATTGCTTTGTTGGCAATTGCCTGTTTTGCCCTAACATTGTCGGTATTTGCGGCCAGAGAAGTAAGAACGGCCACAGATCTGGCGCCTTCCAGTTTCAAGCCTTCCATTTTCTTGGTCATTTGCTCAAAACCTTCATTGTTGCCCTTTAATCCTTCCAGGAAGATAAGAAGGGCCTCGTTGGCATCGGTTTTTAATAATTCTGAAAATTCCATAGTAGAAACCCCGGCGATTTGCGCGTATTCATCGGCATTTTTGTACATATCCACAATGATCTTGGACATGGTGGTACCGGAAACTTCCACCTTTTGCCCAGCTTCATCCAGGGCAGCGGCAAAACCCAATTGATCATCGGCAGAAATATTGGTCTGGTTGGAGATCCCACTCAGGCGGGCCAAATAATCCACAAGGAAGCCTGCCTGATTAGCGCCAGAAGCTGCCACTTCGTTCACTGCAGACCCAATACGCTCCATGGACTTTCCGAAGTCTCCCCCGTATTTATCCCCAACCTTATATTGAGTGGCCAATTTCCCTATAAGCTGCACATTTTCGTTGATATCCCCCTGAAGGTCATCCCCAAGGGCCACACTTATTTTATCGGCGGTACGCACAAAGGCTTCGATATCCTTCACCGATGTTTTTCCAAGGCGCCCTGCTTCCTGTGCCAGTGCAAGCAATTCGGTTACGGGAGTCCTTGTATTGAAGGTTTTCAGGGTCTTGGTAAGTTGTCCAACGGCAGCATCTGTAAGTCCGGTGGTTTTACGCACGTTTGCCTGGGAATCACTCAACTCGGCATTCATGGTAACGAGTTTCTTCACGCCGTTCCAGGCAGCCATAATGCCTGCACCACCCAACAATAGGGAACCAAAACCGCCAAGGCTTTTTTGCATCCTGCCCATTACGCCGCCGGTCTGTTTCATTTCCCCACGAACTTTGTTAAGGCGGGCATCGGTTTCCTTCAGTTCATTGTTCAGTTTCTTCCATTCGGGGGTATTCGGAACAAAACTATCCATTTGGGCTTTTAGTCCTTTCTGGTGTTTTCCAAGTTGGCGCATGGTAAGGCCGGTAAGCCCTAACTGTTTTTGCAGTTTCTTTTGTTCTTTGGTATAGCCGTCAATAGCAACACGGTTCTTTTCCTGTTGCGAGGTAAGATCCTTGTAGGTTTGTGATTCCCGCTTTCCATCGACTATAAGTTTGCGCTTGGAGGCGGCCAGATCTTCTTGTTCATTTTTAAGGCCCCTGATGGAGGTCTGAATTTTACTGATCTCCGCCTGTGTCTTGTTAATGCCGTTAATGGACATATTAACATTTAAATCCTCATCGGTGATTTTCTTTCCCATTATATTTCGAGGTTAAGTTGCACGGCCATTTGGGCACGCAATGTATTGGTGAGTTCCACCTTGGAGCGGAAAATAATATTGTTCCAATGCCCGTAAATGATGGTATTGTGCACGGCAATGGGTTTTTGTTTCCCATAGCGGGTGCGCTTCATATCTATAAAGCGTTCCTGGATGTTATGGGTGATGGAGAGCGTCATGTTGGAGACCGTGAAGGATCGGGAATATCTTGTGAGCTTGATTTTTTCGCTATTGCCTGCTTTGCTCAAAACCCTGTCCTGGGCGCGAAAAATATTATCGGCTTCTTCCTTGAGGATATTTTCTACAAAAGCTTTTTCAATGAGGCCGTTATTGTGGGATCTTCCAATCATATACTACAAGTATAGCGGAAGGATCCAAGTGAGAAAAGGACATAAAAAAACCACCCGGGAGGGTGGTTTAGGTTAACAATTTATGGCAGCCCAGTCGTTAAAATCTTTATTGGTTTTCCCCATTGTGTGAAGGTTTGTTTTAATGTGGAACCGGGGAACTTCCTTTTGATGGCCCCAAAAAATTATTGATCGCCAACAGTTTTTACATTTCCATTTGTGGTGTGAACCATCATTTTTAACAAATTCGCAACCACAATAAATTAAAAAGGCTTCCCAACATTTAGTAGGTACAGGGTTATTATATTCACTCATTAAACTGAAAGGGAAGATTCGTGAATAGGTGTGTTGTCCGGAATATTAAATTCTCTTTTAATATCCTCAAAGGTTGTTTCACTCAAATTTCGCATTTGTTTTTTTAAATATTTATCTTTTTCCCAGCCTAACTCCCTTAATGTTTGATAAATCTTTGATTCAGGAAGTTTAAATAAATTATCAGCAAAATCTCTCAATGACAGTTTTGCCAATTCATAAGCTTCTTCTATAGTTTCTCCATAACCAGATATTTTGAAACCAGGGAGATAAACAATATGCACTTCTTCCTCTTTAAACACTAAGGTTCTCAGTTTGGCAGCAAGTTGTTTTCTGCTAATATTTATTTTGACGGATTCTTTGGACATATAATTTTTATGAAGTATTAAACCAAAATCAATACCAATGTAATACTAAAGTAATACAAATATATATATTTTAAACACATAACCAAATACATAAACAGCACATTAATTTGTTAAATATAAAAAAACCACCCAGGAGGTGGTTTTAGGCTTTGGAGAAACTTACTGAGGTATAGACCCCGATTTACGCTTATCGGCTTTAATTTTTGGAATTTCTTCTTTTATTTCCAGACCTTTTAAAAGTTCGGTTTCAGAAATCCGGCCATTATCATAACATTGATGGAGGATGTAAAGATTGAATTGGATCTTCACCTTATTTTCAAGCTCAAAATAAACCGGATCTACATCTTCTGGGTCAAATTGCTTTGCCCCGCACAGGTGGTGCCAGAGTGTGCCAAGAGTTTCATCGGGATAATCCAACTCATAATCATCTGGCCATACTACTTTGATAGTTTGCTTTTCCATGATCAGGCGGTTTTGGGTTGGTTGAATTGTTCTATCGCGATGGCATAAACGGCATCGTAGAGCCAGTGTACCTGGCGGGAAGCTGAAAGATTGACCAGATCCTTGGAATTCACGTAATACGTGCCAAGTTCGTGGACTTCTTTTAAGGATTCGGCATAATCCGGAGCATCCGGATGTCTTAGGAGTTCAAGCAACGCGAATTGCGCTGCTGTTACGGAAACATTAAATGTTTCGTTTGGATTGGTGTTGTGTTTAGACATAACAGAAATATTAAATAGGAAGGCGCTGTCCGGTACACAAACACCGAAGTGAAGTTAAACCGCCGGGCGTTGCCGCTATCGGGCACCTTCCATATTAATAATAAAGTTTTCTGAAACATTGTGTGGTATTTGTGTTTTGACTCTGCTAAGATAAACAAAAAAACCAAACTAATACTAAACTAATATAATTTATTAAATACTCTTTTCTGCCTTTAAAGCTTGATAGCCTTGTAAAATTTCTAACATAGCATCCTTTTCCTTTTGCGATAAATCACGGGTAACAGAATATTTCCCGCTAAGACGCATTTTTGCATTTTCAGATTGAGCGAGCGTTTCCAAAAATTCTGGCGCGCCAGTAGGTAAGGAAATATCAATCCACTCCCATACCGATCCTGATGAATTCTCGGTTTTCTTATCCCCATACTGATCAAAAGGAACTTCCATTGTATTACCATCGTATGATAAATAAGCCTTGTCAAAAAATATCCAATTATCTCCCCCATAAGACATTCTCAATCGTACCCATGTTCTATTTTCATCAGCACCCATATAAAGAGAGCTGAGGGTTTTTATTAAACTATGTTTAAAACTTTTTGGGTAATACCATGTGATTCCTGAGATGTCATCTGGTTCTGATCTTAAATTTTTTAAAGCGTCCAAATTTCTATCCTCTAATTCTATGGCCAAATTATAAATCTTTTGAGCTTCAATAAATTCAGGAGATTCAGGAAAATCATGTTTCATACCAAAGTACAACCCTCGAACTTTCCTGTAATTGACACTATCCATTGCAAAATTTATTTTTCTTAAAATTTTGTCAGGACCATTCTGGCAGTGGTAAAGTTCTAGCTCTAAATTTGTAATATCTTTCCTTAGAGCTTCCTCTCCACAACCAAAACTTATTCCACATAATAACACTGCAAGTAGTAATTTTTTCATAATATAAATTTTTAGTTAGAGCCTAAAGGTATGTAAATACAAAAAACCACCATAATGGTGGTTTTTGACAGACGTACGCGGGCGGTGAGGCACCGGCGAACGAATCTGGATAACGTGTTTCAGAAATTTCATTGGGGTTATTTTGTTTTTAATTGGAATTGTATCATATAGCCGCAAAACCCAAAATAATTGCTCACTGGATCTATGGTGAAGGTTTCAAACTTTATTTCTTTAAATATTGGGGGACAGGGAAATTTATCGCTTTCCAGGAACATCCAGGCTTCAAACTTTAAAACCACGGCGGCGATATCATCAAACAATTGCATCAAAGCTTCTTCCCCGCTGGTGGTATCGTATTTTTGAAGTATGAACAACTGCATTTTATTGTTGTGGCGGAAGTTATCCAGGTTTTGAAAATCAAGGCCCATGGAGGGCAATACGCCAACTATCACGATATTCCCACCGCTGGAGGTGACTGCCCTGGTGAATTTGGCCACATCTTCATCCTGGATCACCCTGAAAGATTGTTTGATCTCCGGCACGTTGACAAGTGCCAATTCCAGAAAGCTCTTTAATTTACTTGCGTTTAGCATTTCGTTTTTGTTCTAAATATTGTTCGTGCAATTGCACCATTCTTGATAATATCGTGAAAACATTCTCCCCGGCGGTTTCCCTGGCATTTCCAAAAACACCGCTTTCGGCAATGGTGAAGATGATGCCCGCAGGACCTATTCCCTTGGCTTTTCCCTGTGAAGGGTCCGGCTTGAACAATTGGGCCACATCTATACTTGTTCCGCCGCCTATATTGAGATCGTTGGCCGTGGTGATGAATTTATGGCAGCTTGCAAAGAACAGGTACACGGCAAACTTTATTTCAGGCTGCAATTGCTTTACAAGCTCCAACCGCTCTTCATAGGTTTCTGCATTGAATTTAACACGTTTTCCCTTTTGCATTGGCCTGTACAAAACAGCAACCAATTGGTCCAGATACCCTTCATCCCTGTCATTTGAAAAATCCAACAGGGCATTTTGTCCGTGAACAAAAACCTGTTCATAGCTGCAATCCTGAAGCGCCGCATCTGGACCATAAAGTTTTGTGCCTTTAATTTCAATGACAGGGATTAAATTCGATACAAAATTGAGGTCCAGGATGGTGTATTTTTTTCCCTTTACAGTTTGAGTGGTGAAATAGGGTTGTACCAATTTCCTGAGATTGGTTACATTTTCAACCACCAACGAAGTTTCTGAAGCCCGGAGCATGTTCATTGCAAAATACACGAACAGCACCTCCAGTTCTTCCATGGTCAATTTTCCCAGTTGGCGGTTCATTTCCAAAAACGAGAAATAACGGAATTGAGGTTCTGTCATTTCTGAAATGCTTTCAGGGAAATCGAGTTCTATGTTTCCGAATTTGATTTTATGCATTGATCAGTTTATTTGAAACAGGGTGTAGTTTAAAGCCTAGATATTTCATTGTCTTGCCAAATTTATCCTGTACCAGAAGTTCTTTTTGAGCTACGGTAAGTTTCCTGATGTTATTTTGGTTCAGGAAGCTGTCCATTTCCTCCTTTAACTTACTTTTTATGAGCTGTTTCTCCTCATTTACGCCTTTCATATTGTCAAGCGCTGCCTGATAATAAAGATTTTCCCGCCCTTTTGGGGTGAGTTTCAGAAAGAAATGCCAGATAGCTTTAAAGAATTGTTTGAGTTTGTTCATTAGTTGTTTGGTTAGAGGTTCAAATATTTGTTTTCTGGGTTGATACCGTGGGTTTGATCTACCGAAAAAACTTCCAGATCAAGGCGTGCAAGGATGCTTTGAAGGTCGCGTTCATACACCTGAACACGTTTTAAATGCGCAATGGAGCGTTTTTCCCGAAGGTCTGCGCGGGCAGTGTCGGTAAGCTTGTAATTCACGGGTTCCCCCAACATTTCTTCCGGAAGGATGCTCCAGGCGCGGTCAATAACCAGGTAAGCGGTTATTTTTTGGCAATAGGAAGTCAGTAGGTTAAAATCAATTAGGGGAATAGTAGCTGGAGTCCCGGATTTTAATTCCAGGTATTTTACTTCTCCAAGGATGGCCAGGATGTTTTCCTGTTCGATATCGGCCATAAATGGCACGAGGCGGTAAAACAACTGTCCGCTGTGGTTAATGGGGTAGATTTTTTGAAATGAATTGGTAGTGGGAATGAACAGGGCTTTTGCCGCTTTATAAGGCTCACTGGTTATCCATTCGGTATAAGCGGCGGTGGTAAGAAGGTCAATGAGCAAATCAAGCGCTTTATAGGCACGGCGCTCCAAAGCTCCGTTATCGGCTTTGATTTGCCAATCCCATGGGGTTTTTTCATTGGCCGCAAATATAGCTTTACGCCCATTATTGCCGTGGTTAAGGTCACCGTTTGAGGCATATTCCAAATATGCTATTAGCAGAATATAAAGCTGGGCACATTTCAGGATAGGTTTTAAAACTTCAAATCCTTCAGCAGTTTGGGAAGATTCGTAAAAGGTCGCAATCTTGTCATAAACCGCCTGCCCGATAAAATGTACCAGGTAAGGTGTGTTGAGTTCAATATCTGGTTCAAGGTTTTTGTAGGTGATATCGGCATTCATAAAACCCAGAAGGGCTTTAACTTCATCTTGACCTGCTTCGGCTTTATTGAATAGTATTTTCATTATACGGTGGTGTTTTTAACCCTTTTGGATTCTGATGTATCTTCCTGTTTTTGCGCCTGTACCTGGTAGAACCCAACCCTTATATTGGTGTTGAATTTATGCTTGATAAGATCGTTAAGGGCCTTGCAAACAAAAAGTTCGGCTATTGGCAAGGCAGTGAGTTGATGGATCAGGTAAGCGTACAATTGTTCGCTTCCCGAATCGCTTTTTCCATCGGCACCCACAAAAGCAAGGGCGGCGTGCAACCTCAATCCGGCCTGTACGGCAAAATCAGACTTATTGGCCACTGCAATTTGGGCATCCACATACTCTTTTACCTCCTGTTTAATTGGGCTGATCTTCCAGCCTTCTTCAACTGCTTTTCCGCCTACAAATGACTGCACCGTCTTATTATGCCAGAATTTCCCAACATTTTCAACCCCGGAAAGCACATCAGAAAGGCCATCGAATATCTTATCTTCAAGGTCCTGCATCATTTTCTCGGTGAACTTAATCTTCTGAGCGGTGCAGTTTTTCATCATAATTTCACGCTGATCATCCCAAAACTTCTGTGGGGATGTGATATGAAAGCGGATATTCAAGGAATTATTGGTAAAAGCTTCAATAATCTTTGGCGCTATGGTAGATCTACGGATCCAATTGAGCGTGCCATAGATGCTAGGAAGCACATAATGCGGCAATCCAAAGGATTTAAAGCCAGTGATATGAATGGATATTGGGTAGCGGTCTGGTGTATTCTTGTCCCAGATAGGGAAAACCTCGAAATCTTTTTTATCTGTTGAGTTTTTCCAGTCCCCTACGATCACATGTGTAGGTGTTTTCTTGGCATCACTTCGCTTATATGCGAGCCTACAATTGACATTGCTCAATGTTTCAACCCCGGCGGCAGATACGTCCGTCCTGCCTATACGTGCTCCCATCCCGCGGCGTATCTTGGTATAGATCTGCTCGGCATAGTAGTACTCGGTAGCATTCTTTATTAAGGATGTTTCATAATCTATAGAATCTAACCAGGCTTGAATGTTCGCATCTTCTACAGGGATTCGGGAGAATTGTTTTCCGTCCGGTTTAAGCTGATACAGGTAAGGCCCTTGCCCAAACAACAGCTCAACCTTCCTGTCCAGTACACCGGGCGCAAGGTGATTGGGGAAGATGGTTTCTTGTAGTTCATTAGGGATATCATTGTTGGTTCCGAAAGGGATCACCTTATAATCTCCAAGGTTTATCGCATTATCCTTCCAGGCATTGAAGTCCTCGGTACTTTTGGAAGCATTGGCACCGGTTGCAGCCCTGCCTTGGATCTCGAAGTAATTAGCTTTGCCGTTTGATACTCCTAAATATTCGTTATTGGATAATCTGTGTCCTGTCATATTAATCGACTTTTATTCCGTTGACCTCTTTAATTAGTGGGATGTAACAGCTG
>Ga0314774_1000943_pt1 | contig 20470 bp, 20 predicted proteins | sample MetaGCBIA2018_FD_204515 | JGI IMG/M metagenome (GOLD analysis project Ga0314774, IMG submission 204515) | Cryopeg brine microbial communities from Beaufort Sea near Barrow, Alaska, United States - CBIA 2018 | ecosystem: Environmental > Aquatic > Marine > Coastal | place: USA: Alaska | collected...
TAAAAAGTTCCCACCTAATAAATCCAATGACTATGTGGCATGAATGCAAATTTCTTTTTACGCCTTTATGGCATGATATAAAATACATATATTTGTGACTGATTAGTTACGGTTTTTTTTATCCTTTATAAATTTAAAGAATATATCATTGGGATAATCAGAAAGTACTCCGTCTACATCTATAATTGCAACTTTATTCATTTATATTAGTTTTTGGTTTCCAACTTGTAAAAACACCAATCAATAATCCCCAAATAATGCTTGCTAGAACTTTAATAGACATTATTAATTTTAGTTTCTTTAATGGAGAAATGAAATTATAATAATGGGTTCCAAAGTAACTTTTGAAAAGAATTATTCTCTTCCTAAATGTTAATTCTTTGCCATATCTTTTTATGAACCATAACAAATTTCTAACACGATAGTAGTTTCGAACAAATGGCATATTTTTAGTTGTTCCACCACCTAAATGATCAAATGAAATTGATTTGTCAGCAAATGTAACGTAATCATTATCATGCATTCTTTTTATTAAATCTAAATCTTCAAAATACCTGACTAATGCTTCATCAAAAATTCCTATTTTCTCAAATACGGCTCGAGGTATAATATAACCTTCCGTTGGGGTTACCAAATCAACTCCCAATTTATTCATTAAATTTCCTCCTCCTCTTTTACCTCCTTCATAGTCGTAAACGGAAGATCCAAACTTTCCTATTTTGGGGTTTTCTATGAAACTATTAAGAGCAACGTCAAAATAATTTTCAGAAAAATTTTTAGTATCATTGTTGATTAGAAAGAAAAAATCAGGATTGAAATTTTGTATTGCATATCGTATACCAAAATTAAGCCCCTTACAGTATTCAACATATTTTTTTGTGAAAATTACTTCAACTCTTTCCTTGTACTCCTTTTTAATTCTAGTTCCAGAGTCATCAGTGGAACCATCATCTACTATAATTATTTTCTTATTCTTATAGCTAATCTTTTCAATTGACTCTATAAATTCACAAGTTAAAAGATATCTATTATGATTTCTTGTTATTATTACAAACAATGGTTTATCGTTCTGCATTATTAAAAAATTTATTATTAGTATTAGTATTAAATATTGTTCTTTGAAAACCTTTATTCATCGTATTTGTATCGCTTTTTGTTAGTGTGACGATTTGAATTGACAATTGGATATTAGCTTTTTTAGAAAAGCTAAAACATCATGATCCAAGGCAAATACATTATTTATTAACTTACTGATTTTTTAACCATTTATAGTCTTTGACAAAATAGTTGAGATCCATTAAGGCAATAAACATGTCAGATATTTTAGTTGCAGTTTCTTTTTATTGATTTTTTTTGCAAAATTGGTTTCAATCTTGATAAAAATAAGTAGACCTTTATAAACTTATCTTAATAAATCAGAATCTAGTTTTTCACCTCTGTGATAATCTCTTTTAGCAATTTTACCTAATATTTGTTCCAAATACTTCGGATGCATCCCAAACCCAGGTCTTATACTTCTTACATTCTTTTCGGTGATAACATCCCCTGCTTTTATATCTTCCACAACATAAAGCGAACGACTAAAATCACGTCCTTTTTTCTGTTTCTCAGTTAAATTATAATCGACAACTCCAATTGCTTTTTCAGCTTCGCGAACAGCTTTTACCATGGACGTAAACTCTTCTTCATTCATTGAAAAAGACGCATCTGGGCCACCAATGGAACGATCAAGAATAAAATGTTTTTCTATAATTTTTGCTCCAAAACAAGTAGCAACTATTGGAACCGTGCTTCCAATAGTATGATCAGAGAGTCCTGTAATTACACCATATTTATCTGCTATATCTTGCACCATGACCATATTGGCTTCTTCAATTGGAGCTGGGTAACTTGACGTGCATTTTAAGATAGCAATATCATAATTACCCATTTTATGGCAGGCTTCTATTGCTAATTCAATATCTTCATTTGTTGCTATACCAGTAGAAATAATAACCGGTTTTCCTTTCGCTGCCACATATTCAATTAGAGGGATATCGGTAATTTCAAAAGATGCGATTTTATAGGCTGGAGTATTGAGGTTTTCTAAAAAATCAACAGCTGTTTTGTCAAATGGGGATGAAAAACAAATCAAACCTTCTTCTTCAGCTACTTTAAATAAAGTTTCGTGCCATTCCCAAGGAGTATATGCTTCTTTATAAAGGTCATATAAATTTTTGCCTTCCCAAATGGTTCCCTTGATTAAAAAATCGGGTTTACGGCAGTCAATTGTTATGGTATCTGCAGTGTATGTCTGCAATTTAATACAATCTGCACCTGCTCTTTTTGCCGCTTTAATCGTTGCAATAGCAGTTTCAAGACTACCATTGTGATTTGCTGATAATTCAGCAATGATAAAAACAGATGAAGATTCTGATATGGATTTACTACTAATTTCCATTTTTAAAGTTCCTTTTCAAATTTTAAATTCATATTTTCTCTCAAGGTGCTTTTAAACCCAAGCTTCTCAAAAATCTTGATAGATGCCATATTTTCCTGCTGAACCAAACCAACTACTTTTTTGACTTTTTCTTTTCTGTGTCTTAGTCTTTCAATTCCAACTTCTATAATAATCTTTCCGTATCCTTTACCATGTAAAGATGGATCAATCAAATAGCTAATCATCGCCATTCCATCCTCATTTATATCAAACCTAATAGATCCTATTTCTTTTCCTTTGTCCTGAAGGATATAATATTCACAATCAATATGAGCTAATTTATCAGAAAACCATTTTTTATGCTTTTCCCATTTTATCTTTTCTTTACTATTTGCATACATTCTCACTACTGGATTCGTTGCCCAAAGATATGTTAGCTCGACATCCATTAGTTGCGCATTTCTGAGATACAGTGAGTTATCGATTTTTGAATGTATAACAACATCTATAAACGTTCCTTCAAAAAAAGCATGCTGCAATAATACTGCTTCCTTAATGAACTTAGCTTTTTTAAGAGCAGAATATAGTTTTGGTCTTAAATCAAAAGCATAAGTATATATTTTATGCATCCCAAGCTCAACAAAAGCAACTTCTTCAATCAAACCTAAATAAGTTGTCCAGTGAAACTCAAAAAAGTCCTCTTGCAAAGAAGTGTCCATGATAAAAGAAATCTCGGCATTTTTATCCATCCAGTTGATATGCACGAGGCCACCATATCCTATACATTTGTCACCATCAAGGTAAGTAAAAAGGATCTGATTGGGTTGTTCTTGCACAAACAATTTTGCTATTACTGTATTAAAATACCTATCCTGTTCCTCGTCGTTTAATGGTTTGTTTTGCCGTAGATGATGAATCTGCTCATTGCGCCATTGCATAATCGCAAAACGATCTTCCATACGGATAGGTACTATGGAATACTTACCATTGAAAAATTCTTGCTTATTTAATACTTTGTAAGTAGGCATATTTCATTTCTGCAATTTTCCAATCACTTAAATTATCAATATCTTGAGCCTCAATAGGCCTTAAAATTAAAGATGCGGTGTTTTGGGTAAATATTTTTTTATTAGTTAGTAGCGAGTTTGCTGTAAGCCAATACCATTGTCCTGCATCATGAAAAATTTCTTCAAGGTCTTGTGACCTGCTGTTAAGGAATTCAGGCCAGACTAAGTCTGCTTTACCATTTGAATCAACTTTAAATCCTCTCCAAACTGTATATGAAAATGGAACTACAGGAAACACTGTATCATGTTGTTCATTAGTAAGCTTATCGTAACCTGCTTTTAATTTTTGGCCGTCAATTAGAGGGGCTGTAGGATAGATGCAGCACACATTATCAAATTGCTTATCTTGTCTATTATAATAATCAATGACTTCGAGAATTACATCCATTGTAGTAGCATAATCATCTGAATTATCCATGGAACGCATGAAAGGAATGCCTGCTCCATATTTTATAGCAATTTCAGCAATTTCTTGATCATCTGTTGAAACCATTACCTCATCAAAAAGATTTGATTTTAACGCTGCTGCTATAGAATAAGCAATAATAGGTTTCCCTAGAAAGTCTTTGATATTCTTACGAGGAATTCGCTTGCTTCCTCCTCGTGCAGGAATAATCGCTAGATTTCTCATAAATAGAACTCTTTTGTTTTCTCAATAACAAAAGCTTGTTCTTCTGCTTTTAAGGATGGGTACATAGGTAAACTCAATGCTTTTTCATAATATACTTCCGCTACTGGAAAATCTCCTTTCTTCCAACCCAAATTTTTATAATAGGGATTTAAATGTACTGGTATATAATGAACTTGTGCAAATATTTGATGCTCTCTCAGATAATCATACAATTCTTTTCGCCTTTCAACTTGAATTATATACAAATGATAGGCATGGTTAAATCCATCCATAATTTTTGGCGTTTTAATTGCGGTCTCCTCAAAAGCTTTGTTATAATTTTGAGCAATTTCTCTTCTGCATTTTAAACCTTTGTCGGCTTTTTTGAGCTGCGAAATGCCTAAGGCAGCTTGTATATCGGACAAACGATAATTGAAGCCCAAATCCTGCATTTCGTAATACCATCCCCCGTGGTTTTCGTTTAGTAATTCAGGGTTTTTTGTAATTCCATGGGTACGTAACAACTGTAGCTTTTCGTATAACTTTTTAATGTTGGTGGTAATCATTCCTCCTTCCCCTGTTGCAATATGCTTTACAGGATGGAAAGAAAAGATAGATAAATCGGCATAGTAGCCATTTCCGCAACTTTGATCAATCTTTTGAGAATCTTTAAACGAGCCGCCAGGGGCATGACAGGCATCTTCCAATACCCAAAGTTTGTATTTGTCAGCAATTGCTCTTAATCGTTCTGCATCTATTGGATATCCGGCAAAGTCAACGGGAACAACTCCTTTGTAAGTTCCAAGGGGAGCACTTTGAAGTTTCTCTTCTAAAAGATTTAAATCCATTAAATACGTTTCAGGATCTATGTCTACAAAATCAATACTGCCACCGCAGTACAAAGTAGCATTTGCAGATGCGGCAAAGGTAATCGGCGTTGTAATAACTTTATCACCGGGTTTTACACCCAAAGCTAAATTGCTTAAATGCAAGGCGGCTGTGCCATTAGCAACCGCAACCGCATATTTAACACCAATGTATTTAGCAAATGCTTCTTCAAAAGCATTTATTGTAGGTCCTTGAGTTAAAAAATCTGATTTTAAGAGATCTACAACCGCATCAATATCATCCTGTGTGATATTTTGCTTTCCGTAAGGAATAGGTTTTATCATTCTATTATCGGTTTAAAATTTGGGTCAACAAATTTAACTATTAATTCCCTCATCTCTTTCTCAGAGACCCAGCTTTCATTTTTCCCTGAACTATAACTAAAACCTTCCGGCGCTTCCTTACCTCCAAAATGATCTAAGTATTTCTGTTTATTTGCTCCTGAAGGTAAAATAGCATAATATTTTCCAATATCTATAGTATTCATAGCATCACTTTCAGTTATCATTTCTTCATGCAACTTTTCACCGGGTCGAATTCCAACATCTTCGAGAATAGCATTTGGTGAAATTGCTCTTGCAACAGTTTCAATTTTATAAGATGGAATTTTAGGGACAAATAATTCGCTTCCAATAGCATTTTCAATGGCCCAAAGAACCATCTCCACCCCATCTTCAAGACTAATGTTAAATCGAGTCATGTCTTTATGGGTAATTGGCAGAATGTTACCATTTCTAGCTTTGTCCATAAAAAATGGAATTACAGAACCTCGGGAGCCCATTACATTTCCATATCTTACAACTGAAAACCTCAAATCTCTCGATCCTTTTATATTGTTAGCCGCAATAAAAAGCTTGTCCGAAACCAATTTAGTAGCACCGTATAAATTAATGGGTGCAGCTGCTTTATCAGTTGATAAAGCAACTACGACTTTTACATTGGTAGCCATGGCTCCGTCGATAACATTTTGAGCACCCTCAATATTTGTTTTAATAAACTCATCCGGATTGTATTCAGCTGCCGGCACTTGTTTTAATGCCGCTGTGTGAATAATAACATCAATTCCTTCACAAGCTCGGATAAAACGATTTCGATCTCTTACATCTCCGATAAAAAACCTAACCTGTGGAAACTTATCTTCCGGATAATTTTGAGCCATATCAAACTGCTTAAGCTCATCTCTGGAATAAATAACCAAACGTTTAATATCAGGGTATTGTTTTAATAAAACTTCTGTAAATTTTTTACCAAAAGATCCTGTTCCTCCAGTAATAAGAATTGATTTATTGTTTAACATGATCTATTTAATTTTAAATTTCTATTTTTTTATTTTTTTATTAATCAAGTATAATTACATTTTTAATTACTTTAAATTTCATATCTAATATTTTTTATACCAACTGTTAAGATATTTCAACCCCTTGTCGGATACCAATTTCAGGATTATAGCCATAATCTTTATATAAAAAACTTATATTTGAATGTGTTTTAATAATTACTATTGCTTAGATTTTCTTCTGTGAGGGCATCAAATGCAAAGCTCTTTTTATGAATGAAATTCAAACAGTCCTGAGCAGCTCCTAATTCCTTAAGATATCTTGACTTTTGATCAGAAGCCCATGTGAACTGTTAGAATTATATTATCTAATTTAATCAATTTCCCATCATATAGTTCAGTTGAGAATACATCTAATGCAACTTCTTCTATGTGATTTTGAGTTATGGCATCGTATAAGACATCTACAGCCAGCTTTCTGGAGTATGTTAATAAGGAAACTGTTTGATTTCATCCATGAGAATGATTCACTTTTAGCGCATTAATAGTTTTCTTTATTATTTGGTACTAATTAAGAGTAGAAATTCAACAATTCCAAATATGAATTCAGAATCCTACTTGTCGGATTCGAGTATATTATTTTTCAATACTTAGAATTATAATTAAATACTTTCATTACTAATTTCAATTAAGTTATTTACTGCCATGCTCCCTTGTCTAACTACACTTTGATACGTTCTAGAACCTACGTGCGGTGTGATAATTACATTTTCAAGGCCCCTTAACTTCTCGTTTTCCTCCATTGGTTCAACTGCCAAAACATCTGCTAAATACCCTCTTATTTTAGCTTTATCAAGACCTTCAATTACAGCGTCAACATCAATTAGCATACCTCTTGATGTATTTATGATTATTGGGTTTCTTTTTAATTTATTAAAAATGACATCTCTATTTATTAATTTTTCAGATTGAGGAGTATGAGGTATATGTAGGCTTATAACATCTGCGTTTTCATAAATATCATTAATATTTTCTGCAAAAGTCATATCAGGAAAGGACGCTAAAAAATCTTCATTTTTAAATAAATCGAACCCTATTACATTCATTCCAAGTGCCAATGATTTTTTAACTAATTCTTTTCCTACCGCTCCAAGGCCAATAACACCAATTGTCTGCCCTTGAATTTCATTTCCTGTCAAACGTTTCCAACTTCCATTTTTTGTAGATTCATTTTGCACGTGTACATTTTTTTCAAATGTAAATAACAATGCTAATACATGTTCTGAAACAGAAACTTGGTTAACTCCTGGGCAATTTGTAACTGGAATACCCAATTTCTTAGCAGCAACTAAATCTATTCTATCTAATCCAACTCCGTATTTCGATAAAAATTTTAATTTACCTGCTTTCCCTTTTGTTAATACCTTTTCTGTATATTCATCATCTCCACATATAACAGCATCATAATTTTGTATAATTGGCAGTAATTCTTTTTCAGTAATCGGCCCTCTTAAATTATCTATTATAAACCCATGACTATTTAAAAGATCATGGTGTGATCCTGGTGTATCTTGAAATGAAGTTGAAGTAAGTAATATTCTCATAATAAAATCTTATTGTTTTTTTTATTTATTTCATCCAAAACGTTATGCAACATTTTTAAATTTTTAATACGATATCCCTTAAAATTATTAAATAAATGCTCGGCATCTTTAGTTTCTCTTAATACAAAAATAATATTATTAGCTATTGCAGCATTATAATCTGCTAATGCATCACCAATAAAGACACATTCATTAGGCGAAATTTTCTCTTCTTCTAAAATTTTATTTACCCAAAAATCTTTTTTTTGAGGCGAACCATAAGCTTCAATAAAGTATTTATTTAAATTTCTTCTTTCTAAAATTTGTTTTATTTCAACTGTTGGTGTACCTGTTATTATATATTTTTTATATTCATTTGAAGAATTTAAAAAATCAGAAGTGCCAGGTACTTCTTCTGAATTAACAACGCCGTCGACTACATAATTGCTAAATATTTGAGCTAATTGCTCTATTATTTCAGATGTAATTTCTTCACCAAGCCATTCTCCATTATAAATTTTAAACTTTTCAAACCTTGAAACTCCTCCGTTTTCTATATGATGATTTACAACTTTTTGAGCAAATTCTTCTCCTTTTGATAGGTACATTTGCCTAAAGGCTTCCGTTTTAATATTTACAGATTCTGCTATGACTCCATCAAAATCAAAAAAGATATATTTAATTTTCATATTCTATCCTATTAACCATTTTAAATTTGAATGCTCTTCAACTATTTTTAACATTGGGTATTTTTTTGAACTACTTGAATAGAGTTCGGAAATAATTTCCTCTTTATTTTCACCTTTTACCATCACAATTATTTCAATAGCATTTAAAATAGTTGGATAGGTAAGTGTAATTCTTTCAGTTTTCAATTGTGGAACTTTATTTATTACTGCAACTTCATTTTTTTCTATAAGAGCATTCGTATTTGGAAATAATGAAGCTGTATGTCCATCGTCACCCATTCCTAATAATATTAAATCGAATTTTGGAAATCCATTTTCCCCTATAGCAACATTTTCAATAATGTCTTTTTTATATTTTTTTATTGATTCATTAAATGAAAGCCCTTCCTGAACCATAGAATAATTATTTGACTGTATTTTATTAAAGAATATTTTATAAATATTGCCATAATTACTTGAAGAATTTTCTAAGGAAACACATCGTTCATCAACCATAAAAAAATTAAACCTTTCCCAATCTAATTTTTTAGTCATTAAAATTTCTAAAATTGGTAATGGTGTAGATCCCCCAGACAGTGCAACACTAATTTTTCCTTTACTCTCTTTCTGAAATTTTATTAATGTTTTGAGTAGAAATTCTCCTGCAAAATAGTTATAGTTAATACTTCGCTCTTTAAATATAATATTTGGTTCTCTATTATTTTTCATTTTCATGAACTGCTCTTATGCATTCTAAAAGACCTTGTCCCATATCAATATGAGGATTCGCAATTAATTTTTTACTTACTGAAGCTTCAAATGAATAAGGTGTAAATTTATAATGATTATTATATCCAGAATCATTGCAAATTACTTCAACTTTATCGTTTAATATTTCTTTAATCATATTAAACATCTCTATCCGTTGCATTCTTTCATTACCTGTCAAAATAACGTGAATATTTTTATAGACATCATTCTCTATAACATCTACCGACAGTTTCGCAGCATCAGCTGCATGTATGTATTCTCTAATCTCTTTACCATCTCCATTATGGTCAATCTTACCTTCTAATACAGCCTTTTTAATTAAATTATAAATATAATTATTACCAAAATTTCTTTCAGAATATACAGAACCATATCTAAGAATTACGAATGGCAAATCATATTTTCCATGATACTCTTCTATTATCTTTTCAGAAGCAAGTTTGCTAATTCCATAAAAAGAACCTTTGTTACTCATTGCATAAGCACTGCTTGCATATACAAAATTGGATATTTTATGAGCTAAACAAGCTTCAATGAGATAAATATTTCCTATAACGTTCAATTCAATTGTTTTTAATGGATTTTCAACAGCATCGTCAAGGTTTGCAAATCCAGCCAAATTATAGACTATTTCAAATTTATCTTGGCTAAAAGCATTATTTACTTCTTCTTTGTTTCCTATGTCACATTTAATATAATTTACATCAGAAGTAAACTCTTGATTTGATTTGATATCAGCTACTGTAACCTTATATTTTCTTCGTAAAAGTTCTTTTACTAAGTAATACCCTAAAAAACCAAATCCACCAAAAACCAATACATTTTTCATTATAATTTACTTTTAAGTATTTTCATTTCTGCTCTTGCTTTATCTCCAAGGAAAAAAAAATCTAAACTAAATGCTAAAAAAGAATATCCTTTACTGATTTTTTCTAAAGTTTTCTCATGGTTAGAATCTATAACGTGAAAGCCTAACGGTTTGTCCAATTTTTTGGCAACTTCATCAATTCTAGCAAGTGCAATTTGAACATCTTCTCTATCATATTCTCCAGGATACCCCATAGAAGCAGATAAATCATATGGACCTACAATAATTCCATCTATCCCAGGAACTGAAAATATTTCTTCCAGATTATTTACTGCCTCAATATGCTCAATTTGAGCAATAACTACTACTTCATTTTTTACCCATTCTTGGTAGGTATTAAAAGCAGTCCCGTATTTTTGCGCTCTGTTAAGTCCCACTCCTCTCTTTCCTAAAGGGGGGTATTTAACATAATTAACCGCCTCAATAGCATCTTCTTTGTTTTTAATCATAGGAACAATCACGCCATCTGCTCCCGCATCTAGAACTCTTTTAATAATAACTTCTTCGTTTTTGCTGACCCTCACAAGTGCTTGCATACCGTTTCCTTGAATATGACCAATCAAGTTCATAGCTGTTTCAATGCTAATTGCAGCATGTTCCATGTCAATTGTTAACCATTCAAAACCTGCAGATCCTAAAATCTCTATAACAGATTGATGTGGTATTGTTAGCCAAGAACCTATTGAAAGTTCTCCTTTTTTTAGTTTATCCTTAAGGATACTTTTTTTATGTGAAAAGTTTTTCATCTATTTTTATTACGATTTTTTTTAAAGTTTCTATTTTATTATCAACTGCAAATTGTGGGTGATGTATATCGTCAGGAAAAAACACAGCCATGTAACCTGGTTGCAAGTTTATTTCAGTTATTGGATTTCCCATTTTGGAGTAAAACTGATAATCACTTTCGGCATCATATGTTGCTTTGACCTCAACATCAGTTTCATTATATATTTTGATATTCTCATTTCCTGAAAGCAAAATTTGCACGTCTACTTCTTTCCTATGAGATTCAATTATACTGGATTCCAACTTTGTATCATAACTCATTACTTTAAAATAATAATTTTCATGATTCTTATAAGTTCCATTTGGTGTCTCCAAATTATAATTTTTTAGTTCTTCAAATATGTTATTGAAGATTAGAGCTTTAAAATAAATTCTCCAGTTTTCTATTTTATCTATTATCATGATAATAATTTAAATAATGATTCCGCTATAATAAAATCCTGAGGTTCATCAATATCAACTGCTTCAATTTTGTCTATTTCAAACATAAAAGGCTTTAAACCAATTCTTTTACCACCAGAATTAACAAATGACCTTTTTGTGAATATATAAAAATTCGAATTTTCTTCGTATAAAGGTTCTAAATCTTGGGTTCTTAATAATTCTTCGGGATTGTGATTAAATGGCACACCATCACTATTATACAATCGCGTTTGCAATTTAGTTACCGAGAAAATAGAATCAAATTCTTTATTCTCACTTAAAGCAATCATTTTTTCAATCGCTTGATTTACTGACTCCGTTTTAAGCAAAGGGTTTGTACTATGAGTCTGCAGATAAAAATCGGCTTCAATATTATTTATATCACATTCTATAATTTTATTCATCGAAACAAAGTCTCCAATTATTTCTGATGGTCTGTTAATAACAACAACTTTACCTTCAAAATATTTTTTTAAATCACTTTTTATAGCTTCACTATCCGTATTAACAACAACTGTATCAATATAAGCCGAATTCAATAAAGTTTCCATAACCCTATGATATAGGGGCTTTCCTGAAAAATCTTTTAAATTCTTATTTGGCACTCGTTCAGAGTTCCCTTTCATAGGTAATAAAGCAACTATTTTCATACTTCCGTTTTTAGTCTTTTATAAAAACAACTTCAAGTGTTTTTTAAATCTACTCAAAATAATTCAACATCGTATACCAACCATCTTTTAAATACTGGTCTTTTTGCATCAGTTTTACATCACTTTGAATCATTTCTTTTATTAAAGCAGGTAAATCGTAGTTGCATTCCCAGCCTAATTTTGTGCGTGCCTTCAGTATGCGTTGGTGGCTTTTGAAATAGTAATAAAAAATATTTAGAGCTCGTAATCATTCTCTATTTAATTTACCATTTAAACTACTTTTTTAAAATAAACAATTGTCCTTTTTAGACCTTCCTCCAATTGAACTTTTGGTACCCATCCATTTAACTGTTTTTTTGCCAACGAAATATCTGGTTGTCTCTGTAAAGGATCATCTTTTGGTAACTCTTGAAAAATTAATTTTGATTTAGATTTTGTCAACTCCAAAATTTTTTCAGCTAATTCAATCATTGTAAATTCCCCTGGATTTCCAATATTCACAGGTCCAATAAAATTATCTTCTGTATTCATCATTCTAATCATTCCTTCTACCAAATCATCAACATATTGAAAACTTCTAGATTGTTTACCATTACCATAAATTGTAATATCTTCTCCTTTTAGTGCTTGGACGATAAAATTTGATACCACTCTACCATCATAGGGGTTCATTTTTGTTCCATAAGTATTGAAGATTCTAATAATTTTTATCTTTACATTATTTTGTTTGTGATAATTTATAAATAATGACTCCGCGCATCTTTTACCTTCATCATAACAAGAACGAGGTCCAATTGGGTTTACATTTCCCCAATAACTTTCTGGCTGTGGGTGTATTTCTGGATCACCATAAACCTCACTTGTTGATGCTTGTAATATCTTTGCATTCACACGTTTGGCTAAGCCTAACATATTTATAGCGCCCATTACAGAAGTCTTAATAGTTTTTATTGGATTGTATTGATAATGTGGTGGTGATGCTGGACAAGCCAAATTATAAATTTCATCCACTTCTGCAAAGTATGGTTCTGTTACATCATGTCTAACTAATTCAAAAAACGGATTACCCAATAAATGTAGAATATTTGCTTTACTTCCAGTAAAATAATTATCCATACAAATTACTTCATTTCCTTCATTTAATAATCTCTCACAAAGATGAGATCCAATAAAACCTGCTCCTCCAGTTACTAAAATTCTTTTCATTATTATTTATTTTGTTTATTTTGTTTTCCAATTGAAAACATTTCAAATCCAATTTCGTTCAACATGTCTTTTTGTAAGATGTTTCTACCATCAAATATAAAAGCGGGTTTCATCATATTTGTATAAACTTTTTTCCAATCTAAAGATATAAACTCATCCCATTCAGTAAGTACCGCTATTGCATGAGTATCCTTTAATGCTTCGTAAGGGTTCTTATGAACTTTTATCTTCTCTTTAATTTCTTCAAAACTAATTATTTCAAAACCATTAGAAGAAATATTTTGTCTGTTTTTTTGAATATAATCTATATCAAAATAAATCTGTTCAGCAGAAACTTTTGGGTCATAAATGTGTAATTCAGCTTTATCTTGTAATAAATGGTCAGCTACATATATAGCAGCAGATTCCCTTGTGTCGTTAGTATCCTTCTTAAATGCCCATCCTAAAAAAGTGATCTTTTTTCCTGAAACTGTATTAAATAAGCTACTTATAATCTTGTTAGAAAAACGCTTTTTTTGATAATCATTAATGATAATAACTTGTTCCCAATAATCAGCAACTTCTTGTAAATCAAATTGCTTACATAAATACACTAAATTTAAAATATCTTTTTGGAAGCAAGAACCTCCAAATCCTATAGATGATTTTAGAAATTTAGGTCCAATTCTACTATCCATTCCAATAGCCTTACTTATCTCATCAATATCAGACCCTGTTTTTTCACATAATGCAGAGAGAGAATTAATAGAAGAAATACGTTGGGCTAAAAAAGCATTTGCCGTTAATTTGGATAATTCAGAAGACCATAAATTAGTTGTAATTATCTTGTCTTTTGGAACCCAGTTATTATAAATATCAAATAAAGCTTGAACAGCTGCCTGTCCTTCTTTTGAATCATCTCCTCCAATTAAAACCCTATCCGGTGAATGCAAGTCATCAACTGCTGAACCTTCTGCAAGAAATTCCGGGTTTGAAAGCACTTGAAATTTTGCACCATTTTGATTTGAAAATAAAATTGTTTTTATGGCCTCAGCAGTTTTTACAGGTAAAGTTGATTTCTCAACTACAATTTTATCAGTTTTGGAGAACTCTGCAATTTGTCTAGCACACAATTCGATGTATTTTAAATCGGCTGCCATTCCCTTTCCTACACCATAAGTTTTAGTAGGGGTGTTTACTGAAATAAAAATTATTTCAGCTTCTTTAATTGCTCTTTCAACATCTGTTGAAAAAAATAAGTTTCTACCACGTGCAATTTTTACAACCTCCGATAACCCTGGTTCATAAATTGGCAAATTTGAAAAGTTTTCATCATTCCAATCAGCTATGCGCTGTTCATTCACATCAACTACAGTTACATTTATTTGAGGGCATTTTTCAGCAATTACAGCCATTGTTGGACCTCCTACATAACCCGCGCCGATACAACATATATTTTTAATTTTCATTTTATTCTATTTTCTTAATTATCAATTCTAATTCATGAACCCCCCTAATCCCTAGTTTCTAATTCCTCATTCCCATTCCATTGCTTTTTTACAGAACCAAGAAACACTTTCCCAAACACCATTCCAATACCAATAATCCCGCCCAATAAAGTCCAAATTATTAAAATTAAAGGTCTATTTGGTTTTGATTTTTCAATGGGTACCGATACCGGTTTTAAAACGGTAAATACAGGTGTGTCTTCTTTTACTTGTATTTGTTGCGTTTCCAGTTGTTTCGCCAATTCTGTATATACGCCTTGCGCCAAATCTTTTTCAGATTGCAACCGCTCTAAAGTGGTTTGGGCAAGGGCACTGTTCACAAATTGATTGCGATCCCTAAAACGTGCCAATTGTTGTTGTGTAGCTTTAAATTCCTTTTCTTTTTCAGCATAGCGTTCCTGAATAAATTTTAATGATTCAGAAGATTTCAGCACTTTAAAATTTATGATGTATTGTTGCAGTAATTCTTGCGCACGCTGTGTTAATTCTGCAGATGGAATAGCTTCGGGCATTGTTGCCTCCAATGTTATATAACCATCTTTTTCATTGGCTTCCAATGACAATTGACCACTTAATTGGTTGATGAGTCCGCTTTCTTCATTGGTAAGGGTTAGTAATTGGTTGTCGGTTGTTGGTTGTTGGTTGTCTGATTTTCCTTTGATGGCTTTGATAAGTAGGCCCGGTAAACCGATGGTGTATTTTTTGAGATAGCCCAACAAGCCGAGGCTGTAGATATCAGTATAATAGTGTGAATAGGTAACTTTTTTGCCTTGCCCTTCTATTGTTAATGGCGTTTGCAACAATTCCTTTTGAAAAGGAATGCTGTTTACAATTTGCGGATATAAGGTAGGTGAAATTCCGCCTTCGCCTCCCATACTCCCTAAATTTATGCCTGCCAAAGAAGCCAGACCACTTAAATTTCCACCAACTTTTTTACTGCTGCTGGCTGGCACCATAGTGGTTGAAGCCGTAAATTCTTTTGGTGTGAAAATGGCGATAAACAAGCCTATTGCCATAAAAACAACGACGGTTTTAATCACTGTTTTACGACCCTCCCAGCCTGTTTTGGCCAAGGCGATCAGGTCTATTTCGTCTTCTTCGTTTTGAAGATTTGTGTTTGTGTTTGTGTTCATATTTATAGTCGGTTGGCTGTTATCGGTTGTTTGTAACTTCTTTTTGGCAGATGCTGAATCAAGTTCAGCATGACGTACTAATTAAATTTAAATTAAATCTGAATATAAATCTCTCAAGTCTTTGTTATGCTCTTTTATCAAATCCCATTTCCAGTCCTTGTGCCATGTTTTTAGCTGCTTTTCTCTTTTTATAGCGTCATTCATATTTGTAAAAGTTTCAAAATGCAATAAATCTGAAACATTGTACTTTTTTGTAAAAACTGAACCTCTAGAATTTTTATGATCAGTTACTCGTTCTATCATATTAGAGGTCACACCAATATAAAGAACTGTTCTGTTTTTATTGCTAAGAAGGTACACATAGCTCTGTTTCATGATCTTGCTTTTTATTCAACAGATGCTGAATCAAGTTCAGCATGACGTGTTCTTTTTGTTTGGTGCTTCTTTTTCAACAAAAGCTAATTATTCGCTGTTTATATTAAAATGCTTTAATTAACAGACCCAATGTTCCGAGTGCTGTTGTGATCCCTAAAATTTCAGCAACAGACATGCCTCCTTTCTTTTCGGCCTTTTGGGGTACCAAAATTAAAGCGCCGGGTGTTACTTTTGGATACACCTTAAAAAAGAGAAAACTTTTTGTGCTTCTTATATTTCCATTGGCATAAATCACATAGGAATTGCTCTTTTTGGCTTTTTCTGAAAAGCCTCCGGAATTGTTGATATAATCTTTAAATGAATATGATTTGTCAAATCGTGAAAGGGATGGTAACAATACTTCTCCTTTAACTTCCACTGTTTGTTTTTCGGATGGGATTATTAATACATCCCCTTCCTGAAGGATCAAATCAAACTTTGACTTTTGTCCACTTGCTGCCATAATATTTTCCAAGTCAATTCCAATTTTACTTTCTGTATCGGCTACTTTTCTTAACATGAAGGCCCCTTTCAAATAGGCATAAGGTGAAAAGCCTCCTGCTTTGCTGACCAAATCAGAAATACGCTCATCTTTATCAGCTATGGAATAATTCCCCGGATAGGCCACTTCTCCTTGAATGCTTACGTTTTTTTGAGTGGTATACCCTTTCAAATACCGCACTGAAACCCTGTCAAAAGGTTCCAAGAAAAAATTATTATTTTCTTCTATAATCAAATTGTTTGAAATGGATTGATTGATGTTTTTGCTGACAGTTTTAAAATCGCCATCCGTCAATCTTCTGGAAATGTCAATAACCGTTGCATCGGCACCATCTTTAAAACCTCCCGAAATGGCAATTAAATCTTCAACCCGCATATTTTCAACAAACGCAATTGATTGCGGATTGTTTACTGCCCCATCAATGGAAACTGACTGTTTTTCTTTTAAGCTTTGTTTGCTGAAAATAATGATCCTATCCTCTCTTTTTAATTCAATATCTGTTTTCTTCTCCAGCACTTCTTTTACGGAAAACGACAAAATTTCTTGTTTTGCATCATCAATGGTTCTATAAATAATTCCCCGGTCAATAAATGCATTGTCTTTTAGGCCAGAAGCTTTTTCCAACAATTCAAACAGGCTAAGTCCTTCCGTTAGTTCGTAATCTCCGGGTCTGTAAACAGCACCTTCAATAGTCACCCTGTTTTCATATCGGTCAATAATTTTTCCAACCGTTAACTTATCGCCGTCTCTCAGCACAAAATCCATTTCTTCTTTTAACACAATTTCACTGACCTCTTTTTGCTTGCCGTTTACGCGTTCCAGCAACAAGCGTTCCTGATAGGCATCCGAAGTAAATCCACTAAAGAAATTGATCAAATCGCTCATGGTTTCTCCCTTTTTTAATTCAAATAAGCCAGGTCGTTTTACATTTCCGGCAACTTCAATTTTACTTTCATAAGGCTTTACAATGATAATATCCTGATCGCGCAACATCACATTGCCCTTTTGCGATCCGTTTATTAAATAGTCGTAAATATCAAATTCACCAAATTCCTGCCCGGCTCTTATCACTTTTATATTTCTGAATGTTCCTTTCTCTGTTGGTCCTCCTGCAGCATATAAAGCGTTCAACACTGTGGAAAGACCGCTTAAAGAATAGGTTCCCGGTACTTTTACCTCCCCAATAATATTCACTTGTACAGTTCTAACGCCCACCAAAGACACATCGGCATATACTTTATTATAACTGGCGCCGGAAGCTCCAATGCCGCTATATATTTTCTTTAGATAGGAGATAATTTTCTCTTTTGCTTTGTCAATTGGCAATCCGCTTACATAAATGGGTCCAATATTTTCAATACGAATAGCACCTTCTCTGTCAACTTCTTTTCTGTAATTATTCTGTGCAGCGCCCCATATATCAATTAAAATTTCATCTCCGGGTCCCAGTTGGTAGGTTACAGGTGTCGCCAAATTAAAATTTGGCGTAAAGGAAATATTCGGATTGCTAAAAAAATCGTATCCAAATAAAGGGTTTTTTTGCACCTTGTCAGGCGTATCGCCCTCTAAGCCAAATTTTTCAATATTTGAAATTTCCGCTGCATTTTCAGTCCCTGCATTTGGACTTCCACTATTTGGGTCTGTATACTTCAAGCCCGAAATTCGTTGCTTTAATTTGGAAAACTGACTGGCAGGCATTCCTTTAGAGATCGCAATAACCTCTAATTGATCCAAGCTATATCCATCTGCCTTTGCTTTATTCCAATACGTTGAAATTTGTTCATCGGAAAGACTGTCAACATCCACCTTAGCTAACTGACTTGTCGAGATCTCTTGTGCTTTTGCTTGTTGTGAAGTGAAAACAGACAGTAAGAACACTAACACAATGGTACAATATTTAATTATATTGACTAATTTTCTTAGGTTTTGCATATTTAATTTTTTTCTTTTTTCTGATAATTAACAAAAATATTCTTTTTTTAAAGATTTTTAAGTTTTTGACAGTAAATTTATTTTATTCATGTTTGGCAATCATTTTAAATGAAAAGAAATGAATCTCCTTAATTTTCATGGCTTCGCCACTGTGACTCACATAATTGGGTTCACCATCATTTTAAACGGGCACAAAAATAGACATATTTTAAGGGAATTTGTGCTATACTCCCGTTTTTTTGTATTTTAACAGTTTTAATTAAAAAAAAGTTTCTTTTGCTTATTTTACTGCAAAGAATTATTTTTTAACTAAATTATTGAGTGATGCTATCATCGCTCTTTTTTCGCACCTTAAGCACACATCCCAATGATTCCAAAATCAACACATAATGGTTTGGTTTCACTTCCTGAACTATAGCGGACTGTGCCACAAGCGGTCCCGATTCCAGAATTACATTGTCTCCTTTTTTCCATCTGTCTACAGATACTTCATAGTCATTAGGAGCGGAAAGCCAATTTCGCATCGTTTCAATTTCCGAATCTCTCACAATTGCCGGTTTACCCAACCAAAACAGGTAACGAACCACGCCCGGAATATCAAAAACATCGTTTCTGTTTTTTTCTTCTATATTTACAAAAACATAAGAAGGAATCAACGGTGTTTCTACTTTCTTCTTCCTGTCTGACCATTGTTTTATTTGCGTCATCATTGGACAATATACTTCTATGCCGGATTTCTCTAATCGATCAGCGACTTTTTTTTCCCACCTGGGTTTGGTGTATATCACATACCAATTCATACTCTTTTTTTGTCTTGCAGTCGTGCAGTTTTGCAGTCGTGCGTTTCGTCATTGCGAGGCTTTTGAAAAAAGCTGTGGCAATCTGTTTGTTATTATACTTCAATTACAATTTGATAATTGTAATCTATTTAATGATTTTACACACCCCTTAACCCCTCTCAAGAGGGGAATTAATTATGGTGACTTTTAAATTTTAAATTTTAATATCTAACTTTTAACTTCTTTAATTCCCCCTTTGGGGGTTAGGGGGCCCTCATATATCACCAACCCCTTCCCCTTATATTCCTGGGTGATTAAAAATTGTACTTTTCTGTTGATTTCCCCTTCAATTTTAACGGCCAACTGGTCAATATATTCTGTGTTCAATGCATCGCCGACGACAACCACTTCAATGGTGCCACTGTCGTAACCATTGGCGTAATCGCCTATGATGATAATCTTTTTCACTTCGCCCATACGCTCCAATATCATCACCACAATGGCATCGAGTCCCAAATGCTGGTACACAATTTTTTGAAGGGTGGCAAATAAAGGGTGTTTTGTATTGGCTTTGTAGGAGATACGGTTTTGTACGGCTTCTTTTTCCAGATAACCGGCTTCGGAAAGGTGGTTTAATTCTTTACGAATGGCATTGGATGATTCTTTCATCTCTTCTGCCAAACCACGTAAATGCCCCATGTTGGCTTCGTTTATAAAAAACTTTACCAATAAGCGGATACGCGTTTTTGAAGTGATCAGGGATTCAAGCATTGCAATTTTTTAAATACCGAGCAACAAAAGTACTTGGTTTTAATTTAATGAGCAAGTTTTTTATTTGATATAATGAATATGATTTGTAGGTGCCTCACTTTAGAACTAAAATTGGCGTTTATGACTTTATTAGTTTGTTTTATTCTTTTTTTCATTGCCAAAAAAAGAACCAAAAAAGGCTAGTCTGATGATCTTTTTCTGTAAAATGAATTCTTCCCTAGCGCCAGCTGGCCCTAT
>Ga0314774_1000945_pt1 | contig 20405 bp, 21 predicted proteins | sample MetaGCBIA2018_FD_204515 | JGI IMG/M metagenome (GOLD analysis project Ga0314774, IMG submission 204515) | Cryopeg brine microbial communities from Beaufort Sea near Barrow, Alaska, United States - CBIA 2018 | ecosystem: Environmental > Aquatic > Marine > Coastal | place: USA: Alaska | collected...
CGCTAGCCCACTGTCTGGGTCGACCACCGGGACGTCCATCGCGGTGGACGGCGGCATGCAAGATCTTCGCCTGCGAACAGAAACGCGGCCCACGTGACTCCCGAATATGCGGGAGTCGCCGCCACCGGGGCAGTGTTCGAACTCGCGGAGGGGATCCTCTGGGACGAACGCACGCAGCTGATCCGTTGGGTAGACATCTTGGAGGGTCGGGTGTTGTCCGGGAGGCTGAACGATGGCCGCGTCTGCATCGAAGACGACACGCGCATCGGCCAATCGGTGGGGGCGGTCGCCCTAGCCGAGGACGGCGGGCTCCTCATTGCCGCAGCCCGCGGGCTCGCCACAATTTCCCCGTCCGGCACGCTCTCGCTCGGGCCCGACTTGCTCGGAGCGCGTAGCGACGTCAGGTTTAACGACGGGTCAGTGGATCCTTACGGGGCGTTCGTGGTCGGCACCATCGCGTTGAGTACGCGCGCGATGGGCGAGGGGACAGCGGAGGAGGTCCTGCTCCGCATCGGCCCGGATGGTGGCGTCGAAACGCTGCGCACGAACATTGGCCTGTCCAACGGAATCGCCTTCTCGCCGGATGGTCGGACCATTTTTCACGTCGATACGTTGGCCGGCACCGTCTCGAGGCACGCGTACGGGCCCGGGCCCCTCGACGCATCGGCGCCGTGGGAAACGGTACTCAGCGACATGCCCGCCCCGCCAGATGGGCTCATCGTCGACACGCAGGGGAACCTGTGGGTCGCGCAATGGGGAGGTTCGAGCGTCCGCCAGTACGCGCCGACGGGTGAGCTTCTCAGCACCGTGCGAGTCGACGCCGCTCAGGTCACGTGTGCGGCATTCGTGGGCACGGGCCAGGGACTACTCGCCATCACGAGCGCTCAGGAGGGCCTGAGCGAAATCACGGACCAGGCCGGCGCGATCTTTCTCGCCGAGGTCAACGGATCTGGCCTTCCCGGCAGTCGCTGGGCGGGGGACACGACACACCCCTATTGGCTGACGCCTGGGAGAGAAGAGGCACAACTATGAAGCTAGTACGCGTGGGGCCCGTAGGCTCCGAGACACCGGGAGTGCTGGTGGACGAGGATTCTTTTATCGACGTGTCGGACGTCGTCGACGATTTCAACGAGGCGTTCTTTGGCTCCGGCGCGCTGGCCACGCTCCCCAGCATCGTCGCGGAGCGTGCGGCCGCAGGCAAGGCTCAGGCTCGTGACGGCCGGCGATTCGGGGCGCCCATCGCGCGCCCGCACCAGATCCTTTGCATCGGCCTCAACTACCGCGATCACGCGGCGGAGACCGGGCAGGAGGTCCCGACCGAGCCGATTCTGTTCACCAAGTCGCCGAACACGCTCATCGGGCCCAACGATGACGTGGTCATTCCCCGCGGCTCGCACAAAACCGACTGGGAAGTCGAGCTTGGCATCGTGATCGGGAGCCGCTGCTCGTATCTCAAGGACGAAGCCGAAGCTGCCGCGGCGATAGCGGGATACGTCCTCGTCAACGACGTCAGCGAGCGAGAGTGGCAGTTGGAACGCAACGGACAATGGTCAAAGGGCAAATCCGCGCCGACGTTCAACCCCGCAGGACCATACCTCGTCACCCCCGACGAGGCCGGCGACGTACTGGACCTGGACATGTCACTTGACATTGACGGCCTGCGGAGGCAGACCGGGTCCACCTCGACCATGATCTTCTCGCCCACGTTCATCGTTCATTACCTCAGCCAGTTCATGGCCCTGGAGCCCGGCGACCTGATCAACACCGGAACGCCGCCCGGCGTCGGCATGGGCCAGTCCCCGCAGGTCTACCTCGTGGGTGGCGAGACCATGTCGCTTACGATCACCGGATTGGGCACGCAGACACAACGAGTGGTGCGCGCCCCCGACGCGGCTGTGTGATGCGCGCACTCGTCGTGACGGCACCCCGCGTCGCCGAGGTGCTTGAGGTCCCGAACCCGATCGCCGCTCCCGGCCAACTCGTGGTCAACGTAGAGCGGGTCGGCATCTGTGGCACGGACGTCGAGCTCTACACGGGCGAGATGGCCTACATCGTGCAGGGACGCACCCACTTCCCGTTACGGCTCGGGCACGAGTGGGCTGGACGCGTCGTGGCGGCGGGATCACCGGAGGACGCTCACTGGATCGGCAAACTTGTGACCGGCGACACGATGCTCGGTTGCGGTCAGTGCACGTACTGCTCGGGCGGCCACCATCATGTCTGCCCGGACCGGTTCGAGGTGGGCATCCTTGACGGCTGGCACGGTGCGCTTGCCGAGCAGGTGGTGATCCCCACTCGATTCGCATTTCAGATACCCGAGCACGTGAGCCTCGCCGCGGCAGCCCTGGTTGAGCCCGGTGGAAACTCGCTGCGGGCAGTGCGTGCGGCAGAACTTGACCCAGGACACAGGGTCCTCATCCTCGGCTCCGGCACCATCGGCTTACTGGCCGCCCAGTTTGCTCTCGCACAGGGAGCAGAGGTCCACATCGGGGGAGTCAGGGCGGGTTCGCTTGAGTTGGCGAGATCGCTTGGGGTGCCCCACACGTGGCAATTGGACGAACTCGCCGGAGCGGAGGGGGACCAGTTCGATGCGGTGATCGAAGCAACGAGCACCGCCACGATGCCTGCCTTGGCTGTGCGGCTCGCTAAACCTGCAGGGCGCGTCGTCTACATCGGTCTGTCCTCTACTCCGAGCCATGTCGACTCCAGAGACATCGCGCTCAAGGACGTGACCGCCGTGGGGATACTTTCAGCATCGCCTGGCCTCGCTGGCACGATCGATTGCTTCGCGAGCGGCGCGGTCGCGCCTGACGCGATAGTGAGTGAGGTGATTTCCCTCGCCGATGTGCCCAGCCGACTCGAGGGGAACCGCGGAGTAGCCGCAGGGCCTGGGCCCAAGGTCCACGTTGACCCTCGGCTCTAGACGCGCGGGGCTCACCGGGCACTCGCGGACCGCTGGCCTTGACCCCGGTTGTTGGACACGGGTTATGCGGCTTTGAGGTCCGCGGTGTGTGTTGAGTATTGCAGTTCGAAGTCGACTGGGCTGATTTGCCCGAGCGATGCGTGTCGGCGTTGCCGGTTGTAGCGGTCCTCGATCCAGGTGCCGATCGCGAGCTTTGCACGTCGTCTGGTGGGCCAGACCCGCCTGTAGTAGAACTCGGTTTTCAGGGTCGCGAAGAACGAACGCGTTCACCGCACCGTCTACGCCACCAAAACACAAGCCAGACGCGACGTCTCCGCCTATATCGAGGGGTTCTACAACAACCGCCGCCGACACTCCGCGCTCGACTACCGACGCCCCAACGAGGTCCACTACAATTACCAGCAGCCAACCCTGGCAGCGTAAGAAGAACCATCAATCCGCTGTCCGAAAACACCGCAGCAGCCCACACCGGTGCGACCGCGTCCCGCCACCAATACATTCGCCCCTACACACCCCGCCACAACGGCAAAGTCGAACGCTACAACCGCACCCTCGCCGCCGAGGTCCTCTACGCCCGCATCTGGACCTCAGAAGCCCAACGCGCCGAAGCGATCAAGGTCTGGAACATCCACTACAACTACCATCGAAACCACACTGCCATCGGAGACCGACCACCAGCCTCACGCCTCCGAACCGGCGTCACCAACGTCATGAGCCAGAACACCTAGGTGCCTCGGCGGTCGGCTACCGTCACGGCACTCGCCACTTGAGATTCGCGACTCGGACGAAGATCACAGTCGCCCCGTAGAACGCGCGGACCAGGAAGTACTACAGACATTCTTCGTTGGCGAGCAACGCGCAGATGGCCAGGCCATCGCGGCCGCCAACACCACAGGGGACGCCATGCTCACGTCGGTGGCGATCGCCATGTCCCTCCACGCATCGAACCTGGTGGATGTCGACGATGGCGGCAATGCGATCAACACATTCACGGGTGAGGGGAGCACGACGGACACAGTCGCTCAAACGCATGACATGGTCGAACGGATCACCAGGCGGGATGCCCGGACCATGACCGGTCCGCAGGCACTGCCTGCGCGAGGCTTAGCGCAAGCCTGCCCGAGTCGTTGCTTCGACGGCATAAAACCAGACAGTACGGCGCCCTGACCGTCGGAATCCGACTGGCCTCAGAGCCCCTGCCATTCCGGCTTCGCCGCGTAGGTGCTGTGGAAGTAGTCCGCAAGCTTCAACAGTCCCGCCGCATCGCGGTCAACCAGAACGCTTACGTGCGGGTGATGCTGGAGAACCGTCGCGGGCCACATCGCACTGACGGGGCCCTCAACGAGTTGGTGGATCGCTTCGGCCTTGGCGCGCCCTGTCGCGATCAGCACAACGTGTCGCGCACTCATGATCGTGGCGAGCCCTTGCGTCAGGCAGTGGCGGGGCACCTGGTCCAGGTCGCCACCGAAGAATCGAGCGTTGTCTAAGCGCGTCTGCTCGGTCAGTGTCTTGATCCGGGTTCGTGACGCGAGCGACGATCCGGGCTCGTTGAACCCCACGTGGCCGTCGGAGCCAATCCCGACAATCTGCAGGTCTACTCCCCCAGACTCGACGATCGCCGCCTCATACCGTGCGCACGCCGCAAGAACGTCCGTCGCGAGACCGTCCGGACCCCGCAATGCCCCCGGCGCGAAGTCCACTCGCGAAGCAAACTCCTTCTCGATCACATTGCCGTAGCGCTCAGGGTGATCTGCAGCGAGTCCGACGTACTCGTCAAGCGTGAAGGCCCGCGCCCGCTCGAACGAGACGTGTCCCTCCGCGTAGCGCCGCGCCAACTCGTCGTAGATGCCGAGCGGACTCGACCCAGTCGCGAGGCCAAGTACTGCCTCAGGATTCGTGGCCAGCAGCGACTCGATCGTGTTTGCGGCGAGCGCCGATAGCTCCTCTGGTGCTGCAATCACGACCTCCAAGTCAGCTGCCTCTCTTCTCGCGGAATTGCTCGGGCGTCTGCTCGACCTTGCCGAGATACCCGATAGGCAACCTCCTGAGCGCGGCACGCTGCGTCGTCCTCACGGTGCGACCACCACGCCGGCACGCCGCACGCTCAGCACCCGGAAGTCGTCGTCGACCACCAAGACGTCCGCCCGGCGACCGGCCTCGAGCGCCCCGACGGTCCCGTCACCGAGCACCGTGGCCGGGATGGTCGCCGCCGCGAGCAGGACGTCCACGAGCGGGACCCCACCCGCGACCGTGGTCCGCACGATGTCCAGCAGGTGCGCCGTGCCACCGGCGATCGCCCCGCCGTACGTCAAGCGCGCCACCCCGCCGTCGACCGTGACGTCCTGCGAGCCGAGCCGGTACGCACCGTCGGGCATCCCGGTCGCCGCCATCGCGTCGGTCACCAGGACGACGTTGTGGGCTCCGACGAGGCTGAAGACGCTCTGCACCATCTCGGGGGCCACATGGGTGCCGTCCCCGATCAGCTCCACGACCGCCTCACCGCGCGCGGCCGCCGCGAGGAACACCGGGATCGGGCCCGGGTCGCGATGCCACATCGGGCGCATGCCGTTGAACAGGTGCGTCACGGTCGCACGGTCCGATCGTCGACCCGGCGTCGCGGCGAGACGTGCGCGGGCGTCTGCCAACGCGTCGGTCGTCTGCTGCCAGCTGGCGTCGGTGTGCCCGAAGCTCGGCAGCGCACCGGAACCGATCAGCGCATCGACGACGCCGCCCTCTCCTGCGACCCCAGGCAGCTCCGGGGGGATGGTCATCGTCACCAGGTGACCGCTGGCGAGCGTAGCGAGCTTACGAGTCAGGTCCGCGTCGGGCACCTGGATCAGCGCCGGATCCTGCGCACCACACCTCCCGGTCGACACAAACGGACCCTCGAGGTGGATTCCGGCGATCTCCCCGGCCTCCGCTAGCGCTGTCAGCACCCCTACGCGCTGGCGCAACGTGTGCGGCGCTGCGGTCACGAGTGAGGCGACAAGGGTCGTGGTCCCGTGAGCGCGGTGCTCATGGACCGCGACGAGGGCCTCCTCTGGTGAGGTCGCGTCTGGGTAGCTCGCGCCACCTCCCCCGTGGGTGTGGATGTCCACCAGCCCCGGCAGCACCGTGACCGGAAACGGCTCCGCGTCAGGGAGCCCGGACCACCCCGCAGCCCTTGCCTGCGTCGCCTCACCCACCCACCCGATCATCGCGCCTCGAAGGACGACGACGCCGTCGTCGATCACCCGCGTCGGGGTGACAACGCGTCCGCGGAGAAACTCTGGTGCGATCTGCTCACTCATGCTCGGTCTCGGACCTTCCGGTCGGGTGGTGGATCACGGTCAGAGTCAGGTTGGGCCGAGGTGCCCGGAGGGTCGGCCCTCGAATACGTCAGCGATGGAATCAACTCGATGGCTGCCTTAACAGTTCCCGCGCTGGCCAGGACGAACGCGGCTGGGGGCTCGCGCGCACGAAGGTCGCCGTCACCGCGGTGACTTCCGAGCCATCTCTTGGACAAAACTGCGGGTGATGGAAGTGGGGTGCGTGATGGCGGTGCCGACCACGACGGCATGGGCTCCCAACTCCAAACACCGGACGGCTTCAGCCGGCGTGCGCACCCCGCCCTCAGCGATCACCGGCACATCAGCAAGTGCGATTAGCATTTCCAGTAGCTCGAAGTCCGGTCCGTTCGTCTTCGGGCGAGCGGGTGTATGCCCGGCCAAGGTGGTCGCCACGAAGTCGGCACCAGCTGCGAGGCTGTGCTCGGCGTCCTCCGCGGAACCACAGTCGGCGAGGACTAGCCTCCCGTGCTGGTGGATCGCTTCGACGCAGTCCCGGACGCTCGATCCGTCCGGCCGTGGCCGAGTCGTTCCGTCCAACGCCACGATGTCCGCGCCGGCCGCGGCGACGTCCACGCAGGCGGCCACGGTGGGGGTGATGAAGACACCCTCCTTGCCGACCTTGACTAGGCCGATGACCGGCACGCTCACCGCCTCGCGCACCGCATGGATGTCGGCGAGTCCTTGGGCCCGTATGCCAACAGCCCCGCCGAGCACAGCGGCCTGGGCGATGGCTGACATGATCGACGCGACCTGCATCGGCTCGCCCGGATAGGCCTGGCACGACACGACCAAGCCGTGCGGCAGCCGTGAGGCATCCTGCTCGTTCATCTTTGTCCTCTCTGTGAACGTCCATAGGCGGCAGCCCCCCGCAGGGAGTACCAGTTCGTCATCGCGGAGAGGACGAGCGGGGTGTGCGCGAGTCCGGGCATGAGGGCGCCGTTGAAGGCCTCCCGCATCGGGACCTCCCACCCTGGGCCGGCCTCAGCGAGGCCCCCGGCGACGACGACGACGCCCGGGTCGAACGCGTTGACCAGGCTGCCCGCGGCCACGCCGAACGCCTCGGCGCCGAGCGCTATCGAGTCCCGCGCGACCACATCGTGTGGCACGCGCTCGAAGAGCTCCTTGGCGCTCGCCACGGTGGCCTCTCCGCCGTTGCGTCGGTACAGAGCGAGAATCCCCGCACCCCCGCCGACCGCCTCGAGGTGGCCACTGCCACCGCAGTAGCAGTCCACGCCGACAGCCTGCGGGACAGCGACATGCCCGAAGTGGCCCGCCGTCCAATGCGCGCCGAAGAGCGGGACGCCTCCAGCAACGAACGCTCCTCCCACCCCCGTGCCGGCGACCATGAGCAACAGCGAGTCGACGCCGCGCCCTGCACCGTACAGCATCTCACCCAACGCAAACGAGTGGCCGTCGTTGAGGACGACGGTGGGCAAGCCCGTCGCCCGCTCAATCGCACTGGCCACGTCGGTGCCTGCCCATCCGGAGATGTGCGACGTCGCGCTGAGCACACGCCCGGCGGAGGAGTCGATCACCCCGGCCGTACCGATGCCGACCCCATCGATTCCGTCGAGCCCACACTCGCGCAGGACGCCCAGCATCGCCCCGAGAACCGCAGCGCCACCCTCCTTTGCCGGGGTCGACCGGACGTGCACGCCACTGACAAGGTCTCCCGTGTCAGACACCCGTGCGCCTGCAATCTTGGTCCCGCCAACATCCAGTGCCAGGTATGTCATCGGACTCTGGCCACCACAACATCGAAGGTATACCTGTCGCCCCGGTAAGTCGTGGTCGCGTGCTCGACCGGCCTGCCCCGGTCGCTGAATGACACACGCACCACCTGAATGGCGGCAGCGCCGACCGCTTGATCCAGCATCCGCGCCTGCTCCACGGAGAGGTTGACGGCCCCGATCCTCTGCGCCGCACGCTCGATATGGGTGCCCCCTGCTGATATCAGCTCGTACAGCGAAGCGCCGTCCTCGATCGTGTCGAGTCCGACCAGATCGTTTAAAACGTAGACCTGCTCGTGGGCCATCGGCTGGTCGTTGGCCAGGCGTAGTCGCTCGATGAATCGCAGCGGCTCACCTTCCGCGATCTCGAGCGCTTCCGTCACGTCCGCGGGCCCGGGAACAGTGATGGACGAGATCGTCCGACTCGAGCCCACAAGTCCGCGCTCGCGCATGTCTTCCGAGAAACTGGTCAACCTAAGGGTCTTTGAGATCACGGTGGGGTCCGCCACGAAGGTCCCCGAGCCCTGGACGTTGTACACGAGGCCGCGATCGATCAGGACCCGGATCGCGTGCCGGACTGTCGCACGACTGACCGCGAATTCGGCCATGAGTTCACGTTCGGAGGGCAACGGGTCCCCGGGCGCACCCAAGGAACTGATGCGCGCCTCCAAGACCGTCGCGACGTGCTCGTATTTCGCTTGAGTGGACGGCTCTGTGATCTGGTGTTCTACCATCGTCAGCCCTTCACCGCCCCTGCTGAGAGGCCACTGACGAGGTAGCGCTGTGCAAAAACGGCGAAGAGGACGGGAGGCAACGTCGACAGGATCGATGCAGCCGAGATGTCGCCCCAGCGGATGCCGGTGCTGGTGACGAAGTTGGCGGCGCCGAGTGTCACCGGGGTCGCGTTCGAGGACGACAGGATCAGTGCGAAAAGGTAGTCGTTCCACGAGAAGATGAACACCAGCACGGCGACTGCCACGAGCGTGGGCGCAAGCACTGGCAAGATGACCGAGTACAGCGTCCGGTAGGAATTTGCTCCGTCGATCGCGGCGGCTTCTTCAATCTCAATCGGGATGTCCTGCAGGCCCGCAGAAATCAAGATGATGCCGAGTGGGAGGTTGAGGAACGTGTTGGCGATGATCAATCCGGGCACTGTGTCTAAGATCCCGAGATTTGACATGAGCAGGAAGTAGGGAACGGCGAAGAAGATTGCCGGAAGCAGGCGCAAGCTACTTGCTCCGTTGATGATGAACCTCCCGCCCAGTCCGAGCCGCACGGCCGCGTAGGCACTCGGGACGGCCAGAAATAGCACAACAAGAACGGCGCCGAGAGCAATCATCCCGGAGTTTTGGAAGAACTTGGGGAAGTCATAGCCGGCGGCCCAGAGCGCGTTCGCATAGTTCGCCAGAGTCGGCTTAAAGGCGCCGACCGGGCTGTGTGCAATGTCCGCCTCACTCTTGAAACTGACCATCAGCGCGTTGAGCCACGGGATGTTCACGACGAACGTGATCACGGCCACCACGCCGGTCGTAAGCCACATGGTGGCGCGTCGTCCGCGCCTCGAACGAGAACGACCCTTCGACGAGATATCAACTGGCGAGGCGGCGGCGCGGTCTGCTGCAGTCACTAGCGGCTCCCTTTCGGCTGAGCGATGTGTCTGACGACCAGCGGCACCAGAGGCAAAAGTGCCAGCAGAACCACCGTGGAGATCGCTGCCGCCAGTCCGAAGTCGCCCGACTCGAAAGCAGTCTTGTAGATGTAGATGCTGATCGTCGTCGTCATCCGCCCGGGGCCGCCTGCGGTCAGGACGTAGATGACGTCGAAAGTCCGGATGGCGTCAATCATGCGGAGGAACACTGCGGCGGCGATGACCGGCTTCATGATCGGGATGACGAGCGACGTCAGGGTGCGCAGTCTGCCCGCTCCGTCAACCTGGGCCGCCTCGAGCACGTCCGTCGGGAAGGACTGGAGGCCCGAGTAAACGATAAGGAAGATGAACGGTGTCCATTGCAGCACGTCCAGCACGATGAGGAGTGGTACTACTGTGCCGGGAGCGAAGAGCGCGATGTCGAGGCCGAATCCGCTCAAGACCTCCGGTGCGAGACCGATATCGCCATTGAGCAGCAACCGGAACATGATGCCCAGAAGCGAAGGCGCGATCATGATCGGCAGCAGCAGCGCGGTGAAGAACAGCTTCTTGCCGGGGAAGGCGCGATTCATCAGGAGGGCCAGGCCGAAGCCCAAGACGGCCTCGACAGCCGTCACCACCACCGCGAACAGCGCCGTGAACCGGACTGCGTCCCAGAAGCCCGGGAGGCTGAAGACTTTCCGGAAATTGTCCAGACCGTTGAAGGTGATCTCCGGGTTCTGGAGAGTGAAGTCGTAGAGGCTTGTTTGTACCCCTTGGGCCACGGGCCAGACCACGAACAGCGCCGTGAATGCGATCAGCGGTGCGGCCAGCACCCATTTCGCTGACCTATCGATCTTGCTACCCCTGGCTGCCATAGTGGACCTCCCGGTCGCGACCCGGTGCGCGGAACACACAATATCCCACGCACCGGGCCATCAATTGTTAGGGCTGCAGCAGCTTCGCGAGGTCGGCGTTCGCGGTTGCCAGGGCGTCCTCTGCGGGCACCTCGCCGATCCAGGCGCCGCTCAAGTCCTCAGCAAGTTTGGCGTAAGCCTCGAACGTGTTCGGGAAGACCGGCACGGAGTAGCCGTACTTGTCGATGGACTCCCCGATCTGAGCGAAGGCGGGGTTCAGATCCTCGTTCGCAGCGAGCACCGCAGGCATGGCGGGGATGCCTCCGGATTGCGCATAGATCGACATCGCGTCGGTGGTGGCCAGGTAGTCGAGGAAGTTGCGGGTTGCAGACTTGTTCTTCGAGTACTTGTTCATCGCCACCGCGAGTGCGTGGACGTGGGTCTTGCCGGCAGGAACGGTCGCGATAGCGATCTTCCCTGCGACGTCCGGAGAGCGCTCGGGATCGTTGAGTTCGGCGAATCCGGCAGACCACTGCAGAGCGAACGCGACGTTGCCGCTCTTGAGTGCAGCCTGGGTTTCCGGGAATTCAGCCTGGGACGAGTCCGGAGAGGTCCAGCCGTTGGTGTAGATGTCGGCGTAGACATTCACGGCCGCAATCGCCTCAGGGGTGTTGAGGTTCGCCTCGCCAGCATCGTTGGTCCAACTTCCACCCAAGCCCCACAGCACGTCGTCCCAGATCATCGTGTTGTAAAGGAGATTCCTCGCGGGAAGGATCGTGCCGTATTGCGTCGGAGACGCAGGGTTGGCCGACTCCGAGAAGTACGCCGACATCGCCTTGAAGTCGTTCCAGTCCCACTGATCCGCAGGCTTGGGGTTGCGCGCCTCACCGATGGCCTTTTCCGCGACCGAGCGGTAGGTCTCAACCTGGGCGGGGTCGTTGAGGAGGCCCTCGATGAGGTCCTGGCGGTACAGCAGGAAGTGGTTGCTGACGTCCACAGGGAGCGCAAACAGTTCGCCGTCCTGGCTCAGGCCGTCCACGGCGACCGGGAAGTAGTTGGATGTGTCCACCCCCGCGAGCGGGTCGAGCGAGGATGAGAACTGCCCGACGTTGTAACTGGCGACAAAGTAGATATCTTGGTCGCTCGATTTGGCGGCCATCAGTGTGGCCTCCTTCGAGAACGTGTCCTGTCGGGACAGCAGTGTCATCTGGACCGTGATGCCGGCATCCTTGCCGATTCCCGCGTTGTATTCGTCGACGACACTGGCCATCGCGTCGCCCTCAGGTCCGGGCCACAGCACCACCTTCACGAGGCCGGAACCATCTCCCTCGCCACCTTGGCCCTCTCCGACGCTCGGCGAGCATCCGGCTAGAACGACTGCACCAACTACCAGGGCCGAGACCCACAAGGTACTCCGCTTCATCATTACTCCTTGACTTGTACGTACCACTTGTCCCCAAAAGACTAGCGTCTCGAGGGAAGACTCGGGGCCACAAACCTGAATTCGAGTCCAATGTCTCCGAATTGTTATCTGATTGGTCCGTACCCTTTCTGTCTGCCGCGGAGGTCGCCAACGTGTCTTCGCGCCCCGGAACTGTGCGGTTGGATCAGTTCGTGTCCACGTTGATTGGTTGCCTACTCTCGAACTCTGGAGGTGCGATTCCGCCGAACGCGGAACGCCGACGTCGATCATTGCCAGAGATTTTGAGATGCTCGAAGTACGCGTTGGCGAGCCTCCGGCAGGCGCACCAGCGCAGCCTGTTGAGGGGATCGACCTTGCATGCAGGGACTATGACCGCGCCGCGCCGCAAAAGAGCCCTGAGGTCTTACGAGCCATAACGATTGACTCACCTTCCCGGATGACACTTGACTTGGAACGGCGCATCAGCCTCGACTACCCCGAACCGCGGTAGTCGAGCACCCCGCCGCGCACCACTGGCGGTCATCCGCGAGACAGATGGTCAGTTAGGTCTGCCCAGCGACAGTGCTTGTGGCGACGACCACACTGTTAGACCTCAATTTCGTACTGCAAGTCCCTCCAGAAAATCTCGTGAACTACGCCCGCCGCTCGAAGGATGGCCGACTGGGTCAGGAGGGGAGGCTGCACCGCGATTGCAGACAACTCAGCCTTGGCGTCGCCGAGATGAAGGAAATTGGGGTACGGACTTCTTTTAGTGGTATCCCTGCGAGACCCCTATATCCATGCCATCTTCAAGTTATCGCCACTGCATTGGGCAGAGCGATCAACAAGGAGAATCGCTATGGCTATCGCCATCATCACCATCGGCAAGGTCGTATGGAATAACCCCGTCGCTCGCGAGGTCGCAGGCCTCGTCCTCGTGCGGCTCGCGCAGCGGGTGATCAAGTAATGAACATCGACCCACGCCCCTGCAAGTCACGCCACCCCCGTCACGGTCGGCCCTCGACCCGTCGTTGTGTGCCGACCCGCAAGGTCCGCTGCCCCGACCACACTGCCGAAGTTCACACCCTGCACTCCATAGCGCTCGCACAAACCCGCGCCGCGCAAGGCGGCCGACCAACGCACCGAAGAGAAAAGCGATGCTACGAGTGCCCGGCCTGTCTCGGCTGGCACCTCACCAGCCAGGAGGAGCCCGCATGACCGATCAAGACTGGCCCGTCGTTCTCAGCATTCTCGACGTCGCTGACGACGACACCATGTGGCGTGACTGGTACACAATGCTTCACATCAATGGGGAGGTCTTCGCTGACGCGCAGGAAGCCGATGAGGCGCTAGCCCGGCTTCACGTCGAGAAGCGCTCGATCGAGACCGTCTACTGGGAGCGCGCATGGACGGAAGATGGGCGAAAAACGACCGCCGCCTGGTTATTGCCTGGACCTGGCCCGACCTCTACGGAACCCGGATCGAACCAGGAGAAGCGGGCATCCCTATCCGTGACATGCGGCCTTTGGTGGAGTTCACCGCCGAAGAAGTCCGGGAACGCGTGAGCCGGGTGTGTGACCGCCTGTGGCACCAGCAGCGGGATGGGGTTCGCGCTCTCGAGCGCGTGAACCCAGACCTAATTAGGCGGTTCCACCATCTTCGCACCGGCGACTGGCCCATGGTGGCGCGGACTTTGGTCGATATTTCCAACTCCCTAGGCGTCACGTATCGGACGATCCCCGCGACACAAACCGAACCCGCTTCCACGGGTTGGACCTTCGCGATTGGGCAAGCGGAGACCTTGCAGCGCGTAGCCGACATCATGTCGAACCCGTATAGCCCGGTCGCGCCTGGCGCGGTGTTCCAGTACATCAACGGTGAGCGGTTCGAGGGCACCATCAGCGAGCCTTTGGGCTTCCGTGGTCAGACTGCCAGCCCAGAATCTTTGCCGTCGGACGCCGTGGGCAATGTTATTACCGCCATCAATGGCCGCGGAGAATGGCCCGCAGGCAATGTCGGTCAGGGCGGCTACACCATCTCCATCAACGAGAGGGACCCCAAAGGCACCGCGTTGGAGGTGTACCAGTTCACCAACAACTCCACCACCAAGAAACTCGGCAGCACGATGTACTTCGGCGGCTGGGAGGAGGCGTGGGCGTACGCCGAGTCGAACGGATTCTTGGTGCCGGGCATGGACAGGGAACTGTACTCGGGCGAGGTCGCCAGCGTTAAGGCGCTGCACTACAACAAGGGCACCGCCGCCATGTCAGTGTGGGTCTTCGATCCGAGTGTCAACAACTGGGTTGTCGCGGTCTCCTTCGACTAGCAGTCAGCCCCGACAGCCCCTCACGACGCCCCGCCTAGGTTCGTCCTCGGCGGGGCGTTGTGCTTCCCCCACGCGTTCCGTCAGCAGCGCGGGATGTGCGACACGCAAAGAATTGTCACCGACAGTTGACAGCCACTTTAATGTCAGCCATAGTTAACACATACATTAGTGTCAGTCATGAGCGACAGGAGAGGGGCATGATCGCGTTCAATGCAAGTGACATAGGCGCACAAATCCGCATGGGTCGCCAGTCCAAGGCCTGGTCTCAGGACGACCTTGCCCGCAAGATGGGGGTCTCTCGTCAGTGGGTCGTGTCCGCAGAGAAGGGCGCGCCGACAGCACAACTCAACCTCGTGCTCGACGCGTTGCGCTGGGTGGGCTATGTGTGCGACATGGTCCCCGAGGCTGGCGACGACCTCCTCGACCAAGTCTCCGGCGGCGCGTGATGGCGCTCGACGTCCACATCGAAGGACATCACGCGGGCCGGCTGACACGTGACTCGTCCGACAGGGTGGTGTTCACCTATCTCGACGCTTACGCCGCGGCGGGGGAGCGCACGCCGCTTTCGCTGTCTATGCCCAAGCGCCAGGTTGAGCACTCCGGCGATGTACCGGGTCGCTGGATCGAGAACCTGCTTCCAGAGAACCAGGACACGCGTACGGCAATCGCGAACAAGTTCGGCTCCCGCGCGACGGACGCCTACTCCCTCCTGCATCACGTCGGGCTGGATGTCGCCGGGGCGGTGCAGTTCGCGCCCGAGGGGCATCCTGTCGCTCGCCAGGGGTCATTGATTCCGTGGGGCGAAGCGCGCATTGCCGCCGAGATCGATCGCCTTCACGCCGACCCGGCTGACGTGGATCTTGACTATGAGATCGGACGCTGGTCGCTGGCCGGGCAGCACGGCAAATTCGCGCTTAGTCAGGTGGACGGTCAGTGGGTTGAGCCCACTGGTTCGCAGGCGTCAACGCACATCTTCAAGGTGGGCATGAACCACAGGGCAAACTCGGACATCGCCGAATTCGTCACGATGCGTGCCGCACGGACCATGGGACTATCCGTCTCGGGAGTGGATCTCCGTGACTTCGATGGACGGCTTGCCGTCGTCGTCGAGCGCTACGACCGCGTCACTCGTGATGGCGAAGTCGTGCGCGTTCACCAGGAAGACTTCTGCCAGGCGCTTGGCGTCGGTAGCGCGTCAAAGTACGAAAGTGACGGTGGCCCCTCGCTGCACGACGTCGAGGGGCTCCTGCGCGCCAACGTGTCACCGGAGCAAAGGGCGCGGTCGGTTGTTGAGTTTGCTCGCCTCCAAGCGTTCAACATGGTCGTGGGCAATACCGACGCTCACGGCAAGAACGGGTCGCTCCTGCTGCGTGGCCCGCAGGTGCGTTTGGCCCCTGCGTACGACTTGATCAGCGCTGCTTTTGTGTGGGCGCCCAAGAGCGTGTGGTTCAACGGCAAGATGGCGATGAAGTTCGGCGGGGACTACCGGATGCGCGGGCTGGACGCTCGTACTACCGCCAAGGCGGCGGACGACCTCGGCGTGGATCCCGAGGGGTATGTGGCAGCGGTTTCGGACTTCGCCTCGCGGGTGGGCCCGGCTTTGGATGCGGCGCTTGACGACGCAGCCGCTGCTGGCGCCGAGCCCGCTGTGGTCGAGTCCTTGCGCTCTCGAGCCCGCGAGTGGGGCGAGCGGGTCGATGGCGTGTGCGGGCCTGCGCAGTCTGGTGCTGCCGCGGAGTTGACCGCCGTCACGCCTCAACGGGGCAGGAACTCCCGGACGCTTTCGGCTCCGCCTTCTCCGCGAAAGCAGGACGTGACGGCCGTGAAGCCGTGCCACGCCTACATTGCTCGCACGCGGACGGTGTGCGTGTTGCCGGAGGGGCACCCCGGCTGGCCAAAAACGGGGCACCGCGCCAAGCGCTGACCGACAACCGTACGAGAGCAAGACGCTCTTGGACCCACCGACTATTACGACGATGAGGATGATCATCATGAGGATCACGACGCGAATGGTTTCAGCCGCAGCGGTGGGTTCCGCGACCCTGCTGGCCCTGGGTGCCTGCTCTACCGCCACGGATCCGGCGCCCATAGTCCCGGGCTCGACGACCAAGGTGGAGCAGACCATGTCGCCGTCACCTTCGGCGGAGGCACCGTTCAACGTGCGCACGGCCGAGGAGTCCGACTGGGCTGTGTACAGCGACGGGTACGTCTCGTCGGATGTCCTGCAGGGCGCCGGTGAGCAGTTGATCTTCGACACCTACCCGGATCTTTGGGCGCAGGGGGTGCGTGCCCTGTCGAACAAGATGATGGCTGGCTACAACCTGATGGACCCCGCCGTTCCTGGCGCCCTCGTTCAGTACATCGATGGCGAACGGTTTGAGGGCACGGTCAGCATGCCTTTAGGCTTCCGTGGCCAGACGACGTCTCCGAACGAGTTGCCTTCCGACGCCGTCGCAAACAGGATCTCCGCCGTCACGACGGGAGAGTGGCCAGCAGGGAATGCCGGTCAGGGCGGCTACACGATTCAGATTCTCGAAAACTCTGGAATCGAACGCCGCGCCGGCTCCGATATCACCCAGGCGAACGACACCCAGTTGATCGTCTACCAGTTCGACAAGGGCGATCGGATGAAGCAGATGGGCGAGATCATGCGTTTCGCTGATTGGCAGACGGCGTGAGCGTACGCACAGTCGAACGGGTACTCGACCCCAGGCATGGAGCGTCCGCTGTACCCGGGCGAGGTCGCTACTGTCTCCTTGCAGCGAGAAGTGCTCAATGCCCAGGGCGAGAACAAGGGTTCCACGTTCTGGGTGTGGGACTCCAGCAGTAACGGCTGGGTGCTCGCGGTCGATCTGACCCGCTAGCCAACTCCCTCACAAACGCCCCGCCACGGTTCGCCCTGGCGGGGCGTTGTGTTTCCCGGGGGCTGGGGACCGGCCATATCGCAACATCCGGGGGACACGACGGAGCCACAACTACAAAGACGGTGCGCCATGCCTCGCGGAAAGTGGGGCCCTCGATCGACTCACTACGCGGGCGCGGAGCCGCTGAATATCGGCGAACCTAAGCCGTATGGCTGACCTGATGGCTGACCCAACGTGCGGCACGCACCATGCCGTCCTACAAAATCCCTACTAAACCGTGGAGCCGCCTAAGAGAATCGAACTCTTGACCTATTCATTACGAGAAATCGGTTCGCCTGATGGAAGAGGCATGGCGGCTGTGGAAGACCGGCGATGAATCGGGGCCTGAGGTGATCTCCTGATTCGTCACGGAAGACCTCCTTGTGGACACCTCGCTCATGAAGGCTTGCACCTGCGATCCAGGGCCCGTTGAGTGCTCCGGGTCGTGCGAGGTGCCTTGATGCCAGGCGCTCTACGCCGCACAACACGGCGGCTGAGCGAGCCTCTAGAGAAGGCGTGTCAAGGGCCAATAGGAACTGGGCGGTTTCTAGCCAACGTCGCATCACCTGAGGTTCAGGAGAAGCGATGCCAGTTAGTCCAAGAACGCGGCAAAAGGGCACCGGCGCACTGCCGATGAGCGAGCGTTTCAGACGCCTTGCTGTCACACGGCTTGGTCTGGGCTCAGTTGGCACAAGTTGTCCACTGGATCCTGGGCGCGCCTGTCCGCGGCTGACTCTGGATGACCAATTTGGGCATAAGAAGAGGGGCCGCCCGCATCACTATTGCATGACGCGGGCGGCCCCCATACAGGGAGGACTAGTAAAGTCCCTGGTATTACTTCTTGTTGCGACGCTGGTGGCGCGTCTTGCGAAGCAGCTTGCGATGCTTCTTTTTAGACATACGCTTGCGGCGCTTCTTAATAACGGAACCCACGGAACCTACCTCGGTTGTTGGAAATGCTTGCGTGCATGTGACCACACACGAGCGTCCAGAACGCGCTGGACGCGACAGACGGACCTTAGCCTACCGCGCCGGAGGAGCGGTCGTCACTTTCAGCCACGAATCCGCCCTGTAGCGCCGCCTGTTCCATGAACGCTTCGACGGCCTGCTGGGGGACCCGGAAGGAGCGGCCGAACCGCACCGCGGGGATTTCTCCCGCATGGACCCAGCGGTAAACGGTCATGCGCGAGACGCGCAACATGTCAGCCACCTCGGCGACAGTCAAAAAAGTGGTGCGCGGTGAGCCGTTGTCAGCCATGTCCAGGTTTCTCCCTCTCAGCAATCAGCCGGTCTATCGGCCGGTCGCTCCCTCTACTGTAGGGGCAGAAGTGACAGTTGTGAAGATGGGGAAACGTGCCGATGAGTCAGGAGAGGCCGCCAGGTCGTGGCAATCTAAGAGGGAAGCGCCCATATGAGGGCCGTGGAGGAGGCGCATGAGCTCGCTGACCAGCGCGCGCGCAGCCGTAGGCGAGTGGGTCGACCGCGTCGCACTCAGCGCACCAGCCCGCCTGACCCTCATCACGTTCGGTACCGTCATCCTGATCTTCACCGGGTTGCTGTCGCTCCCTGTCGCGACGTCATCCGGCCAGCGCGCGCCGTTCATCGATGCCCTCTTCACCGCGACCTCCGCCGTGTGCGTGACGGGCCTCACCACCGTCAACACTGGCGAATTCTGGTCCGGCTGGGGCCTGGCGTTCATCGCCGCCGGAATCAAAATCGGCGGTCTCGGAATCATGACCCTCGCGTCGCTCGTGGGCCTCGCGGTGTCGCGGCGGCTTGGCCTCACGCAGCGGTTGCTGGCGGCGGGCGAGGCGCGAGCCAGTGGGCTCGGCGACCTCCGATCGTTGCTGCGCACGGTCGTGATCGTCTCGTTCTCGATCGAGATCATCATCGCGCTCATCCTTTTCCCGCGGTTCCTCACTCTGGACTACGGGCTAGGCCGGTCTGCCGGGTACTCAGCGTTCTATGGCATCTCCGCGTTTAACAACGCGGGCTTCTCCCCCGACCCCGCGGGGCTGTACGGGTTCGCGGGTGATGCGTGGGTGCTCGTTCCCTTGGGGCTCGGGGTGTTCATCGGGGCGCTCGGCTACCCCGTCTACCTCAATATGATACGGGCGTGGCGCAGGCCACGCACATGGTCTCTTCACACCAAGCTCACCCTGATCATGGTGGCCGCGCTGGCGACGGTCTCCGCGGGTCTGCTGGCAATTCTTGAGTGGAGCAACCCCGCCACGCTAGGGGCCTCGTCCTGGCACGAGACGCTCGGCAACGTCTTCTTCCAGTCCATCAACCAACGCTCCGGCGGTTTCGCGTCCTTCGACATCGGACAGGCCCGCGAGCAGACATGGCTGGTCGAGGACGTGCTGATGTTCATCGGCGGCGGCTCCGGGTCGACCGCCGGTGGCATTAGGGTGACGACGCTCGCGGTCCTGCTGTTGGCGATCTGGGCCGAGGCACGCGGGCGGCGCGACATCGAGGCGTTCGGCAAGCGCATCGGCACCGAGGTGCTGCGCGGTGCCGTCGCGATCACCATCGTCAGCCTCTCGATCGTGATCGTCGGCACTGGGGTCTTCATGGCTCAGACCGATATCCCGTTGGATAGATCCCTATACGAGGTGGTGTCCGCGTTCGCCACGTGCGGCCTGAGCACCGGGATCACAGGTTCGCTCCCTGAGAATGCCAAGGTCACGCTAGTGGTCATGATGTACGTGGGACGCGTGGGTTCGCTCACCATCGCGGCTGCGCTAGCGTTGAACAAGCAACGCCGCGTCATCCGCTACCCGTCAGAAAGGCCGCTCATTGGCTAACAAGGACTCTCCCGGCACCGGCGTCTTGGTCATCGGGCTCGGGCGTTTTGGCTCCGCACTCGCCGACACCCTGGACACCATGGACGTCGAGGTCCTCGCCGTCGAGCGGGACGCGGACCTCGTCGAGCGCTGGTCCAAGCGCCTGCCCGTCGTCGAGGCCGATGCCACCGACCCCCGCGCGCTCGAGCAGATGGGCGCCCGCGACTTCGCTGCAGCCGTCGTCGGCGTCGGCACGTCCCTCGAGGCGTCGGTGCTCATCACCGGAAACCTGGTGGACATCGGCATGCCCGAGATCTGGGCCAAGGGCATCAGCGACGAGCACGAGCGCATCTTGCGCCGCATCGGCGCCCACCATGTAGTTCTTCCCGAGTCCGCCGCCGGCGCACGCGTCGCGCACTCGGTCGGTGGGAAGATGCTCGACTACATCGAGGTTGAGGATGGCTTCACAGTTGTCAAAATGCGCCCCCCAAAAGAGACGCACGGGTTCACCCTCGAGCAGAT
>Ga0314774_1000947_pt1 | contig 20388 bp, 18 predicted proteins | sample MetaGCBIA2018_FD_204515 | JGI IMG/M metagenome (GOLD analysis project Ga0314774, IMG submission 204515) | Cryopeg brine microbial communities from Beaufort Sea near Barrow, Alaska, United States - CBIA 2018 | ecosystem: Environmental > Aquatic > Marine > Coastal | place: USA: Alaska | collected...
GAGAAAACAATGTTATATTTGTCATAAGAGAGGATGATGTTTTTGTGGTGCAGCTCAAAATTAATTGAGTCACAGAAAACTTCCTCTCTTTTTTAATCTTAAATTAATCGTTTAGGACGCTATTGGTCTTTTAATTACTTTTGATGTAAATTTATTTTCTTGAAAATATCCCTTCTTAATATTTCATTGCTGTTTATCTGTCTTTTGAAGCTTCCGAATGCAATTGCACAAGAGGTTAAAAAAATTGACTATACCAGTGACCGTACTTTAAAAGACGAAAAAAACTATCCAGGTGCTATCATTTTAAGCAAAGTAAACAACCAGGTTTACTTTGAACATGAAGGGATTGAAATTTGGTGTGATCAGGCCATTCATTATGATCAGGCTAATTTCTTTAAGGCTTATGGAAATGTTCGAATGCAACAAGGTGACACCGTCACCATGCAAAGCAATTACGCCGAATACAACGGCACAACCCAATTTGCCTTTGCCAGCGGAAAAGTAAAAATGACCCGCCCACAATCTTCACTTGAAACTGACAGCTTATTTTTTGACAGGATAAAGCAGCAGGCATATTACCGAAGCGGTGGCACAGTGAGAGATACCGCCAGTGTTTTAACCAGCAGAATTGGCCGGTACTATATGAAGGATGATAAATATTCCTTTCTATCTAAGGTTGTTGTTACCAATCCAAAATATGTCATGAATTCAGAACAGCTCGATTTTTATTCTGATTCCGGTCATGCCTATCTCTATGGACCTACCACTATTGTTAGTGAAACCAGCACGGTTTATTGCGAACGAGGCTTTTACGACACTCGTGGGGATGTTGGTTATTTTGTAAAAAATTCCAGAATAGATTACGAAAACAGGATCTTGGAAGGTGATAGTCTTTATTTTAACCGTAACACAAATTTTGCCTCCGGCACCAACAATATCAGGGTCACCGATACCCTTAATAATAGTTTGATCACAGGTCATTACGCTGAAGTATTCCACGCAAAAGATTCGGTTTTTATTACCAAACGGGCGGTTGCCGCCACTTTACAGGAGAAAGATTCCATATTTATACACAGTGATACTTTAATGATCACTGGAAAGCCTGAAAACAGGATAATACGGGGCTTTTATGATGTGCGTATGTACAAAAGCGATATGAGCGGTAAAAGTGATTCTGTGTATGTAAATCAAAAAACAGGGATCACTAAATTTATCAATATTAGTAATGGCCCAAAGTCCTCTACAGATTTGAAAATAAATCCGATTATCTGGTCAGGGAACAATCAGATCACTGGTGACACAATTCACTTGATCAGCGATCCAAAAACAGAAAGATTGGATTCTTTACGGGTTTTTTATGATTCATTTCTAATTCAGAAGGACAGCATAGAAGGCTACAATCAGGTAAAAGGAAAAGAACTCACAGGCCTTTTTGTCAACAATGAATTGTATCAGGTTGATATTATCAAAAATACAGAAACCATTTTTTATAGTCGAAATGAAGAAACGGAATTGATCGGGATCAATAAAACCATTTCCAGTTCTATTAAGATCTTATTTGAAAACAAGGATATAAAGGATATTTATTATTACCAGCAGGTTGATGGCACTCTCACCCCTCCCGAGGAATTCCCGGATAACGCGAGAAAACTTACCGGATTTAACTGGCGCGGGAATGAACAACTTACCAAAAAGGAGGATTTGTTTGCTGGGCAAACCCCGCCTAAGCTGGTAAAAATCAAGGGAATTCCGTTGCCTGAAGAAGATAACAATTTCTTTGAGGAAATCGATGAAGATCAGCCTCTGTTAAATGAAAACTCCCGGCTAAAACCTGAAGACCTTAAGGATAAAAAAATAGACAGTTTGATAGTTCCTGAAATTACTGTCGATCCGATTTTAAAACAAAATAAAGTAAGAAAAGAAGATAATAATTGAAAGAAGATTTTTTAAAATATCAGGCCCAAACCACCCCGCATCCTTTGGCAATGGAAATCTCACATGCAAAAGGTTCCTATATTTTTTCTACCCAGGGAAAAAAACACCTGGATTTTGTAGCTGGAGTATCAGCCTGCAGCCTGGGCCATTGTCACCCGAGAGTTATAAACGCTGTTAAAAATCAGCTCGACAAATATTTACATGTAATGGTTTATGGGGAATATGCACTGGAACCAGCTGTGGAACTCACCAAATTGCTCGCATCACATCTTCCCGAAACCCTAAACAAAACATATCTAACAAATTCCGGCACGGAGGCGATCGAGGGCGCTTTAAAACTGGCGCGACGAGCTACCGGAAGAAGCGGAATTATAGCCGCAAAAATGGCCTATCACGGCAATACCATGGGTTCTTTGAGTTTAATGAGTGTTGAAGAAAGGCTTCACCCATTCAGACCACTCGTTGGTGATATCTCCTTCATCGATTTTAATGTTGAAGAAGACTTGATTAATATAACCCATAATACTGCCGCTGTTATTTTGGAAACAATCCAGGGCGGAGCGGGATTTATAGTTCCTGAGAATAATTACCTGAAAAAAGTAAAGCAGCGCTGCGAAGAGGTGGGTGCATTACTGATCTTAGATGAAATCCAACCCGGCTTTGGAAGGACCGGAAAATTATTTGGGTTTGAGCATTTTGGGATTGTTCCCGACATTTTGGTTATGGGAAAAGGAATGGGTGGCGGACTCCCAATTGGAGCATTTACGGCCTCAGAAAATGTGATGGACTGCCTTATGGACAACCCAAAACTGGGCCATATAACCACTTTTGGAGGAAATCCCGTAATTGCTGCAGGAGCCTTGGCAACCCTTAAGGAAATTACGGAATCTGACCTTATGGCAGAGGCCCTTGAGAAGGAAAAACTCATCAGGAATTTATTGGTGCATCGGCTTATTTCCGAAATAAGGGGAATTGGCCTAATGCTTGTCATCCTTACTCCTTCAGAAGAAATAGCCACAGATATTATCCTGAGATGTCAGGAAAAAGGCCTGATCTTATTTTGGCTGCTTTTCGAGAAAAAAGGGGTGCGAATCACTCCCCCACTCACAATATCTAATGAAGAAATAAAAGAAGGGTGTGGCATTATTATTGAAGTTCTCAATGAAATTAATGAAGCATTTTAAACTGTTCATTACTTTGTTAAAAACAATATTAATAGCTACAAGGTTTATCGGTTAACATTTATAACTTTAATACTGAAGAAATCTCGTAATCCCCAACGTATGCAATTAGGTCATAACGAAGAAGACAATTTCTCACTAACACGCTTTGAATCCATGCTAAAAACAAACGATGTGTTGTTTTTTGATTCAGAAGAATTTGAGAATATCATAAACCATTATTTAGAAAATGGAAATATGGCACTGGCTAAAAAAGCAGTGAAATTGGGGTTGGCACAACATCCAACTTCTATAAACCTGAAACTTTACAAGGTTGAAATCCTTGTTTTTGAAGATAAACTAGACCTTGCGGATGGCCTTCTTAATGAATTATTCGATCTGGAAGCCTCCAATGAGGAAATTTACATTCAAAAGGCGAATATTTTCTCCAAACGGGACGATCATCAAAAAGCGATAGAAATGCTAAAACTTGCACTCGCTATAACCATGGACGTGGCAGATGTGCAATCCTTATTGGGAATGGAATATTTATTCCTGGAAGATTTTGAGAATGCCAAATTGAGTTTTATGAATTGCCTGGAGGCAGATGAAGAAGATTATTCTGCTTTGTACAACATTATGTATTGTTTTGACTTTTTGGAACAAAAAGAACAGTCCATAGATTACCTCAACCTATTTCTTGATAAAAATCCATATTGTGAGGTTGCATGGCACCAGGTTGGAAAACAATATTATGATTTAAAACAGTATGACCAAGCCCTAATGGCTTTCGAATACGCGATTATAAGCGATGAATATTTTATTGGCGCATATCTTGAAAAAGGTAAGGTACTTGAAAAATTAGGCCGATATTTTGAAGCCATCGAAAATTATAAAACAACACTCGATTTAGACGATCCTACTTCCTTTGCTTATTTGCGCATGGGAAAATGCTGTGAAAAATTGGGACTGGGAGACTTGGCCCTGGAGTATTATTTAAAAACAGTCCATGAAGATCCGTTATTGGACAAAGGCTGGATCGCTATCACCGATTTTTATTTCAAAAAAGGGAACTTTAGAAAAGCCTTACTTTATATCAATAAAGCAATCAATATTGATGAAGAAAATGTGCTTTACTGGAAACGCTTTGCTAAAATAAACAACAGGTTAAGTTTTTACGAAGAAGCAGACCGTGGCTATCAAAAAGCCATCGAGCTGGGAAATTATGAATTGGAAACCTGGATTAGACGTTGTGATATCCTTATTAATTTAGGGGAGTTTGAAACCGCCATTCAAAATTTATTGCAGGCCCTGGAATTTTATCCGGAAACTGCCGAAATAGAATACAGGCTAGCTGGATTATATTTCAATTTAAATGAAGGTGACAAAGGTTATTTTCATTTAAACAACGGTTTAAAGATCGATTCTGAATACTACATAATAATAGAAGAACTTTTTCCTAATATTTTCAGCCGTAAAAGCGTCAAGGAAATTATCAACTCTTACCTTAAAGCCTCCTGATATTTAATTACATTTGGCCTGAATAATTAATAATTAGGAATGCAGCGAAGCTTTAAAGATTATTTGATAATTACACTCAAAGGAATGGCCATGGGCGCCGCAGATGTAGTTCCGGGTGTTTCCGGAGGTACTATTGCCTTTATAACAGGAATTTACAAGGAACTTATAGGGACGATAAGCGGTGTGGACCTTACTTTGATAAAAGTCTGGAAGGCAAAGGGTTTTAAAGCGATGTGGAAACAGATGAACGGCCCGTTTATCCTTGCCCTTATTAGCGGCATCCTAATTAGTATTTTTACACTGATGCGTCTTACCAATTATTTGTTGAATGAATATCCGGTAATGACATGGGCTTTCTTTTTTGGCCTTATAGTCGCCAGTGTATGGTTTGTTGCGCGACAAATTCCCAAATGGAATTTTAAAATTGTTTTGAGCCTTCTCCTTGGTGCCGCGATTGCAATGTATATCACTTCCCTTCCACCACTTGGAGCAACAATTACAAGCAGTTGGTTTCTTTTTTTTGCAGGAGCTATTGCTATATGTGCAATGATTTTACCCGGAATTTCCGGCGCGTTTATTCTAGTCCTTCTTGGTGCTTACAAAACAGTTATAGAAGCAGCCCATGATTTTGATATTAAAACTTTAGGAATTGTAGCACTGGGAGCCATCTTTGGTTTACTTTCTTTTTCCAAGATCTTAAAATGGTTATTCGACAATTATAGCAATATTACCTTGGCAGTGCTTACCGGTTTCATCGCCGGCTCCCTGAATAAGATCTGGCCCTGGAAAAAGGTTTTGGAAACCGCACAATTCGGGGATAAGATGGTGGTAATTAAAGAAGTTTCTGTATTACCGGGAAAATTTGAAGGAAATCCATATCTTTTTCAAGCGGTAATTTTAATGCTTACAGGGTTTTTATTGATCCTTTTCTTAGAACGCATCGCAAATCAAAAACCAATATTAAAAGATGCAGCAAACCCGGACCTTTAGTGACAAAGTTTTTTTAGTTCTCAAAGGTTTGGCAATGGGTGCCGCTAATAAGGTACCCGGAGTTTCAGGCGGGGTTGTGGCATTTGTGGCAGGTTTTTATGAAGAATTCATCTTCTCCCTCCAAAGAATTAATTACAAAGCGTTTAAACTGCTTATAAACGGTAGATTTAGAAGTTTATATTACTATACAAACTTCAAATTCCTGGGTTTGTTGATCCTGGGTATGGTGATAAGTTATTTCAGTATTTCTCAATTGTTGGATTATCTTTTAGTTCATTATGAACTTTATGTGTGGGGAGCATTCTTTGGGATGATAATTGGCTCGGTTTACTATATTAGCAAAGAATTTGACGAATGGTCCAGGCGCAGTATTTTTTATGTGCTGGCGGGAATAGCTGTTGGAGTCGCTATCAGTTTTTTAGAACCGGCGACGGAAAACGACAATTTGTTTTTCGTGTTTTTTTGCGGAATGGTTGGCGTTTCTGGAATGACCATGCCCGGACTCTCCGGTTCATTTATTTTGATTTTATTCGGTAATTATGTGCTCCTGTTAGTAGATTCCGTCAATGCCCTATACAATACCATCGCCGACATATTTTTAATGGATTTTTCCTTTATTCACAACCAGGTAAGGTTGCGCTTGCTTAAAGTTCTGGTTGTATTTTCTTTGGGTTCCCTGGCAGGATTGGTCACCCTCTCACATTTGTTGGGTTACTTATTAAAGCTGTACAAAAAAGAAACTTACGCGGTAATTATTGGTTTTATTACGGGATCGCTTGGGGTTGTATGGCCCTGGAAAGAAGAGATTTTCAAATTAAATAAACAAGGTGATTTAATCACCGATGTTCATGGTAATTTTATATTGGATAATTATCAAAGATACTTTCCCGATTTTACCGATTCAGTGACCTGGCTTACCATCTTATTTATTTTGATCGGTATTTTTATTGTTCTTGGACTGGGTTGGTATGAAAATAAAAACTCGAAATAGATGAAAACTTACGGCCTTATTGGAAAAAATATTTCCTACTCCTTTTCCAGAAATTTTTTCAAAAAAAAATTTGAGGATGAACATATTCCTGCGCTCTACCTAAATTACGATTTGGCTCAGCCCGGTGAGATTAAAGAGATACTCAAAGATAATCCTGAAATTGCAGGATTAAACGTAACGATCCCATATAAACAGGAAATTATGCCTTATTTGGATGAGTTGGATCCAATTGCAGCCCAAATAGGAGCTGTAAACACTATAAAACTCGAAAAAACAGGAAAGTTAACCGGTTATAATACCGACTATTTCGGGTTTATGGAATCCTTAAAACCCCATCTACAAAAACAACATACCCATGCCCTTATTCTAGGCACCGGAGGCGCTTCAAAAGCGGTTGCATTTGCCTTGAACAAGTTGAATATCAAATACAAATTTGTTTCCAGGAATCCAACCAGCGGAAACTTCATCTATTCTGAATTAAACAAAGAACACCTTGAACACTACAAGCTTATAATTAATTGCACTCCCCTGGGTACCCATCCCAATATTTCAGATTACCCCCCCATTCCCACTAATTATATTACCAAAGAGCACCTGGTATTCGATTTAATTTACAATCCTCCAATTTCCGGCTTGCTAAAACAGGCCTTACAACACCATGCCACTGTTGTAAACGGTCAGTTAATGTTGGAACTTCAGGCAGAAAAAGCCTGGGAAATCTGGAATAGTTAGTCCAAATAACTTCCTAGTTTTAACCGGTTATAAATTGAAGCAAAGTCTTGGCAGTTTTTGAAGGAGTTATTATCTTTCAGGATTATTAATTATTGACGAACCTTAACATTGAAAGATATGTCTCAGCAAGAAAATGACAAAACGAAAAATGATCTCCCAAGCAATGATTTAAATGAGATTGAAATTGCTTCAGCGGAAGGGAGCAACAATTTGGAAGACTCAAAAAATAAGAATGAGGAAGATAATGAAGTAGAATTTTCTGAAACAACTGATAATATTAAGCCTTCCGAAACGAATACTGCCGAAACCGACGATTTAAAAGAAAAGAACCCAGAATCAGGAGTTGAGGAAACAAAATCTGAATCTGATAAGGAAGAATCCGAAGCACCTAAAGTAACTTCAGAAGAAGTAAAGAAAGAGCCTGAGGAAGCATCTGAAATCAAAGAGACAGAGGCTGATGTAATAGCTTCCGAAACTCCACAGAAAGAGGAAGAAATTGCAGAAAGCAATAAAAAGGACGAGGAAGAAGATGATGATGAAAAACCTTCGGTTGCATCGGCTAAGAAAGATGCGCATTCTGAATTTGAAGAATCTGTGGCTGAAGAAAGTGAAGATGAAAGTGCCAAAGAACGCCACGGTATTGAAAAGAAGGATTACCATGCAATGTCTAAGGAAGATCTGGTAGCCGAAATGGAAAAACTTGTTGCCAATGAGAAAATTCAGGCAATAAAGGAACATATAGATGAAATAAAGGCAGAATTCAATGCGAAATTTGATGAGGATTTTGAAGAAAAGAAAGATGAGTTTTTAGCCGAAGGTGGTAATATTATAGATTTCCATTATTCAACTCCTGTAAAGAAACTTTTCAATTCAATATATTTCGATTATAAAGAAAAACGCAATCACTATTACCATCAGTTAAAACAGGATTTAAACAAAAACCTGGATATTCGTTTGCAAATTATTGAAGAATTGAAAGGTCTTTTGGATGTTGAAGAAAACATCAATACTACCTATAAATATTTTAAGGATCTACAGGATAGATGGCGCACCGCGGGTTCCATTCCACGTGATAAATACAATACCGTATGGAATACATACCACCATCACGTAGAAAATTTTTATGATTTTTTACACCTTAACCGGGATTTCCGGGATATGGATTTCAAACATAATCTGGAACAAAAGTTAAAAATTATTGATCGTGCCGAAGAATTAACCCAGGAAAACGATACCAACCGTGCCTTGCGTGAATTGCAGATGTTGCATAAAATGTGGAAGGAAGAGTTAGGTCCGGTTGCAAAAGAGTTTAGGGAAGATATCTGGGAACGGTTTAGCGAAGCCACAAAGAAAATCCATGATCTAAGACAGGCCTATTACGATCAGTTAGATCAGGAATACGAAAAAAATCTAGAGCAAAAACAGGAGATCTGCGCAAAAATTAAAACCCTTGTAGAAACCCAATATACTGCACACAGTCAGTGGCAGCAAAAAATCAAAGAACTGAATACCCTTAGGGATGAGTTTTTTAAAGTTGGAAAAGTGCCACGTGAAAAAAATGAGTCCACCTGGAGTGAATTCAAACAAAACGTCAGGCAGTTTAACCGCAATAAAAATGCATATTACAAAGGTTTAAAAAAGGAACAGTACGACAACCTTGAGAAAAAGAAGGAGCTCATTAAAATTGCCGATGACAATAAGGACAGCGAAGATTTCAAAGCGACCACTGCTTTGATGAAAAAAATCCAGGCCGATTGGAAAAAAGTTGGTCATGTTCCAAGAAAGGATAGTGATAAAGTCTGGAAACAATTTAAAGCTGCCTGTAATCATTATTTTGACCGGTTGCACACCTCAAATAATGAGGAGAATGCCGAGGAAAATAAGGCCTTTGACCAGAAAAAAGAAATACTGGACGGTCTAAAATCTTATGAGTTTAGCGGTGATAAAAAGACCGATCTGTCCAAAATAAAAGCAGCAATTGAAGATTGGAAAAATATAGGTAAAGTTCCCTATAACAAGCGTTTTATTGAAGGTAAATTCAATAAATTACTGGATCAGTTATTCTCGAAATTAGATGTAGACCGCAGCAAGGCCGAAATGATGAAATATGAAAATAAGATCCAGGCACTCAACAATTCCGATGACGACACTAAATTGCGGAACGAGCATTATTTCCTAACAAAGAAAGTACAGGAAACTAAGGATGAAATCAGGCAATTGGAAAACAATTTGCTGTTTTTCTCCAATGTAAACACCGATAACCCTTTGGTTAAAGCTGTTCATAAAAATATCCAGGACCAAAAGGACCAACTGGAAGTATGGAAGGAAAAACTCGAGAAAATTAAATCAATTTATTAGAAAGGAATATTGAATTAAAAAGCATTCGATAATTTCAAACTTTAGAAAGATTAAAATAATCCTTTCCGTTGCCCATGATTGAAGTCAGGGACTATGGAAAGGATTGTTTATTTCTAGACTATTTGTTGTGGACGAAGCATAAGTGAAGTGCTTCTTTTTCTTACTCTTTACTAAATCAAAATGACCCAACAGAAACTGTTGTAATTTCAAGCTTTATTAAATCCAGAAATTTTGACAATTCTAATTTTCCTTCAAGAAGGATCTACTACAACAGTTTAGCCTCTTCCCAGAAAACATCCATTTCGGCCAGGGACATTTCGGTTAATGGCTTATTTTTTTCCTTTGCCTTTTCTTCCAGATACTGGAAGCGTGTGATGAACTTTTTATTAGTGCGTTCCAAAGCGTTCTCTGGGTTAATTTTTAAAAAGCGAGCGTAGTTGATCAAAGAAAACAAAACGTCACCAAATTCGGCTTCCATTTTATCCTGATCCTGAGCCTGCACCTCAACTTTAAGTTCTTCCAGTTCTTCTTTCAGCTTCTCTATTACCTGTTGTGGTTCTTCCCAGTCGAAACCAACTCCTGCAACCTTATCCTGGATCCTGCTCGCTTTTACCAAGGCCGGTAAAGACATTGGAACTCCTTCCAAAACGCTTTTATTCCCAGCTTTCAACTTCAGGTTTTCCCAGTTTTTTTTCACTTCTTCCTCATCGGCCACTTTTACATCGCCGTAAATATGCGGATGCCTTTCAATGAGTTTTTCGCAAATGCTATTTGTCACATCGGCTATATCAAAATCCTTTGTTTCACTGCCTATTTTAGCGTAAAACACAATATGAAGCAAAATATCGCCAAGTTCCTTTTTAATTTCCTGCTGGTCCTTTTCCAGAATAGCATCGCCCAGTTCATAGACTTCCTCAATGGTTAAATGCCGCAGGGATTCCATGGTCTGTTTCATATCCCAGGGACATTGCTCCCGCAATTCATCCATAATTGTCAAAAGCCTGTCGAATGCTAAAAGCTGCTCTTTTCTTGAATTCATTAGTTACTAATTTCTGCAAAAATACAATTGCGCAAACTTTTTCCCATAATTATATCGAAAAATATGAAAACAAAAAAGCTGTTTTAATTAATTAAAACAGCTTTTTTATTTTTGAAATCAGGTTTTTATTCCTCTTCGTCTGAAGTCGGCTCTTTCTCTTTACCAATAGAAAAATCGGTAAATTCATTTTTCACCAAAAGGTTATACCACTGGATGATTTTTTTGATATCACTTTGATATACCCTATCCACATCATAATCCGGTAATATTTCAGAGAAATATGCCTCCAACTCCTTTTTAGGAGCTTTATGATCTATTGCTTCTCCCCCATTTTCCTTTTCGGACATCTTCTGAAAGATAGTTCCCAAGGGTACTTCCTCAGTATTGGTGTAAATTGCAATTTCGCTTAATAAACTTACGTTTTGGCGAACATTAACCGCAATCTTCTTATCATCTATGATTGATTTTGCAACAAAACCTCCTCGTGTTTGTGCTGTTAACTCAAATAATCCCGGTTTTCCGGAAATCGATAAAATTTTTTCTAAACCCATATTTTTATTATAAATTTTGGCTGGCAAATATCACTTCTCTGTGCTTAATAACAAAAGAATTAACGTCCTTTTTTCATTGCCGGAAAGCGCATTCTATAATCGACGTCCACCTTTCCTTTTGAGATATCACTTAATTTTCCTTTGATCAAACGTTTTTTAAGACTGGATAGTTTATCTGTGAATAAAATTCCTTCAATGTGATCGTATTCGTGCTGGATGACTCTTGCCGCCAATCCTTCGTAGGTTTCGCGGAGCATGTTAAAATCCTCATCCAGATATTCTATTGTAATCCTTGGTTTTCTAAACACATCTTCCCTAATTTCGGGAATGCTCAAACAACCTTCATTAAAAGCCCATTCTTCACCTTCTTCTGCAATGATCTTAGGGTTGATGAAAACCTTTTTTAAATTGCTCAACACTTCCTTTTCAGGGCCGGTTAAGTTTTCGTCTTCTGCAAAAGGCGATGGGTCGATCATAAACAATCTAATGGAATAATTCACTTGTGGTGCGGCAAGGCCTACCCCATAAGCTTCGTACATAGTATCCCACATATTTATTATCAGCTTATCCAAATCCGGATAATCCTTGGTAATTTCTTGTCCCATTTTTCGTAAAACAGGATCCCCGTATGCTATAATTGGTAATATCATTTAAATTTATATTGTATAATGATTAATTTATAATTTTAAAAAAAATCAACTGTTCATATTTTTTTTGCGGCTGTGATATTTATTTTGAACTTGCCTGATTAGTACCGACCAGTTTTAAATATTTATTACTAAAACATATTTTTTTATTTCCCGCAGATCTCGCAGATTTCCGTAGACAAAAATATTTCAATCCTTCACTCTCATCTTTTCTCTTTCCTCTATTCTCTTTTTTTCATTATTTATAAAGGTAGGTTTGCAAAATTATGGTCGCGCTTATTTCATCCAACAAGGCCTTATTCTGGCGTTTTTTCTTTTTCAGGCCGCTGTCGATCATTGTTCTTACCGCCATTTTTGAAGTAAATCGCTCATCGATACGTTTCATTTCCATCAAAGGGAATTTTTCTTCGAATTTTTTTAAGAATTCCAGGATTGCAGCTTCGCTTTGAGAAGGGGTATTATCCATTTGTTTGGGTTCACCTACAAGCACCAGTTCAACATTTTCGGTCTTAAAATAATTTTCCAAATAAGGCAACAACTCTTTTGTAGCAACAGTAGCCAGCCCTGAGGCAATAATTTGAAACTCATCTGTGACTGCGATTCCTGTGCGTTTCCCACCATAATCTAAAGCTAAAATCCTTGCCATAGTTAATTTTCTGCAAATGTAAGGTTTATATGGCAATGCTCCCAAAAATTGGAACTAAGCTGTTATATTTGCTAAAATTCAACGAAATGAAAGATTTAGAAGATATTATTGCAAAAGCATGGGAAGATCGTAGTTTACTTAGCGATTCAAAAACAATAGATGCCATTCGCAGGGTAATCCAATTACTGGACCAGGGGGAACTACGTGTTGCAGAACCTACTTCTGAAGGCTGGCAAGTAAACGAATGGATAAAAAAAGCGGTAGTGATGTACTTCCCTATTCAGAAAATGAAAACCATGGAAGCCGGAATTTTTGAGTATCACGATAAAATTCCATTGAAAACCGGTTATGAGGAGAAAGGAATAAGGGTTGTACCAAGCGCTGTTGCGAGATATGGAGCTTATATTTCCAGAGGCGTGATCCTGATGCCCAGTTATGTAAATATCGGGGCTTATGTAGATGCAGGCACCATGGTAGACACCTGGGCCACCGTGGGAAGTTGTGCTCAAATAGGCAAAAATGTACATTTAAGCGGCGGAGTTGGAATTGGCGGAGTTTTGGAACCCCTGCAAGCAGCACCGGTAATTATTGAAGATAATGCTTTTATAGGTTCAAGGTGTATTGTTGTTGAAGGGATCCGGGTAGAAAAGGAAGCCGTGTTGGGAGCCAATGTCGTACTCACCGGCTCAACAAAAATTATTGATGTAACCGGAGACCAACCTGTAGAATTTAAAGGTTACGTTCCATCAAGATCTGTGGTAATTCCCGGAAGTTACACCAAGAAATTTCCTGCAGGAGAATTCCAGGTGCCTTGTGCGTTGATTATTGGAAAAAGAAAGGAAAGCACCAATAAAAAAACTTCCCTGAACGATGCTTTGAGAGAGTATAATGTAGCGGTGTAAAAGCCCCCCTGGATAAAACTGATATATTATTTTATAATACCCCTTCCATCGGAAGGGGTTTGGGCTGGCCTATGAAAATACTCATAATACAACAAAAAATGATTGGCGATGTGCTTACCACGTCTATATTATTTGAGGCATTGTGCAGGGAATATCCGGAAGCCGAATTGCATTATCTTATTTTCCCCCATACCCGCGCCGTTGTTGAAAATAATCCCTTTATTGATAAGTTGATCCTTTTTGACGATTCAGACAAAAACCCCCGGAATTTTGTTTCTTTTCTTCAGAAAATAAAAAAGGAAGAATATGAGGTAGTAATTGATGTATATTCGAAATTAGGAACTGCTTTAATTTCTTGGGTTTCCGGAGCGAAATTCCGTATTTCCTTTAACAAGTGGTACACCCGGCATTTTTATACAGCTGTTTTTGATCGCAATATAATACCAAAAACCAAGGCCGGAATGGCTATTGAAAAACGGATGCAACTTTTACAGCCTTTGCACAAAAATTTTCCGGAAGAAATTAAACCTAAAATATATCTTACCTCTGCGGAAATTTCTTCTGCCAAACAATTATTATCGCGATCTGGTATTAATTCTGAGAAAACGCTGTTGATGATCTCGGTTTTGGGAAGTTCAAAAAACAAAACATATCCTCCGGAATATCTTGCTGTTTTACTAAATATAATAGTTGAAGAAACCGAAGCGCAGTTATTGTTCAACTATATTCCCTCCCAATTGGATGAAGCCCGGAATATTTATCAGTTGTGCAACCCCAATACGCAAAAACACGTTTACCTCAACATTTTCGGAAAAAGTTTAAGGGAATTTATGGCGCTTACCTCCCAATGCGATGCATTGATAGGAAATGAAGGCGGTGCCGTGAATATGGCTAAAGCCTTAAACATACCAACATTTGCTGTCTTTTCTCCTTCGGTCAACAAGGAAAACTGGAATATCTTTGAAGATGACATCACCAATGTTTCTGTACATTTACAGGATTTTGTGCCTGAAATTTATCAGATGAAATCTAAAAAGGAACTAAAATCACAAACTGCAGAAATGTACTATCAATTTAAACCGGACTATATTTCAGAAAAACTTCAAAAATTTCTTGAAACCATAAAAAAATGAAGTACAGATTTTTAATCTATATCAGTCATACCTATGCCCTTCCAATTGGTGGGCCTTTACAAACCGAAATATTAAAACGCGGGTTTGAGATAAAATGGTTCGCCGACGAGGAATATACCAAAGCGTATTTTCTGGAACACGGCGAATTGTTGAATACTGTTGAAGAAGCAATTGAATACGATCCCCACGTAGTTTTGACAATAAATGATAGCGTGCCCGATTTTATTCCGGGGATAAAAGTGCAGGTTTTTCACGGTTTCCCCGCCAATAAAAGAAAAGGTACAGACCAGTTTAAAATTCGCGGGTTATTTGACCTTTATTGTACCCAGGGACCTTCTTCAACTCCAATATTTAAGGAATTAAGCCGGGAACATAAAACATTTGAAGTAACAGAAACAGGTTGGCCAAAGGTGGATCCTTTATTTCCGATCACTCCCCCTGCCCAAGGACAAAAACCGGTAATTTTAATCGCTTCCACATTTACAAAGAAATACAGTCTCGCTTTAAATGATGAAGTGACAGACGAGCTGCATCGTCTTTCAAAACTGGGAAAATGGAAATTTATAGCTGTCCTTCATCCAAAACTGGACAAATCTGTTTACCGGAAATTTGAATCCCTTCAAAATGAGAATTTCACCTTTTATAACACTACAAATCTGATCCCTTTGTTCAGAAAAGCTGATGTTATGTTTTCCGATACGACCTCGGCACTTATTGAATTTTTACTACAGGAAAAACCCGTAGTCACCTTTAAAAATAATATGCCGGGGCCATATTTAATAAATATATCAAAAGTTTCAGAAATTGAACCCGCATTGGAAAAGGCGTTGAGCAGACCAGAAAATCTGATCAGGGAAATAAGTAAATTCAGTAAATTTTCACATCCATATACCGACGGAAGATCAAGTGAAAGAGTTATAGACGCCTGTATTGAATTTTTACACAAGGACAAAGATCATTTAAAAAAGAAGCCGTTAAATTTAATCCGGAAATATAAGATCCGAAAAAAGCTCAATTATTTTACGCTGAAAAGTTATGATCGACCTTTGACTATAAAGACACCCCAGGAATAAATTTCTTATTTAACCCAAGGCATTTAAATTGATTGGAAGGATTAGGATTTCCAGAATCTCAATTTCTTTTTCAACTCTTTTTTCCGCTGAAATTTTTCCTGAAATTGATTGGTGAAGAACCACATTTTTTCAAAAACCTCCGCTTCAGGCTTATTTATCAAATGTGCATATTCATTTGCCATGACCTCAATCATTTCCTTCTTTGGAGTAAGCCTTGCAAAATTTTTCATCCGCTCCTCAAAATTCAGCTTATTGAAATTCATCCGGTTCAAATCCACCAGGAAGAATTTATAATCCCCATTATTTAGCTGTATCAAGGTGTTTCCGGGAGAATGGTCTAAAAATTCTATCTCCTGCTCGTGCAAATTGAAAGTAAACCGGGTAAAAGCCCGCAATATTTCCTCGTGATTTGGGTAATCGGGATTGGTAACCAATTCACGAAATGTAAGATCACAATCCAAATGCTCACTTACATAATAACTATCCTTAAAAGTTAATCCAGACTTGTTTTCTGCAAAGGCAATAGGAAATGGAGTCCCAATTTTATTTGAAATAAGATGATTGGCATACTGAAAGGAACGTTCGGCCTTGGATTTTCTAAAGAACCGATATACAATTTTATTGACCGCGTTAGGGATTTTAAAGGACTTGATATTTATTTTTTCACCTTCCAGATCAAAAATTTTAATACTATTGCGTTGGCCGTCATTTAAAGATTCTCCTTTAGAATTAAAATTCTTAAGATAGTTAAGAACCGCTTCCTTTTTTCTTTTACCGGTCTCTGCAAAAATAATTTTCATTCCACAAAAATACTATAAAGATTAAATCTTTTAAGAAAAGGTGGGTTTATTGTTAGAACATCAAATTCTAACAGCGAAACAATCGATTTTGTATTATTAAAATTATATTTACCCAAAATTTTAAAACAGGAACCTGAACGATGAAAATTAAGCCAACTATTTTTCTGGAATCTCACAACATAAGCAATATGTTTGGCGGTTTTGGTCAATTTAATTACTGGCTTATAAAAAACCTGATCGAAAATAACGAGGATTTTAATTTAACAGTCACTGCTAAAAACAAACATTTGGTTGAGGAGTTTTTACCCGATGTAGATTTTAAAAAATATATTCCCCTTCAAAGAAAAAAAATATTCAGGATTCAAAAGAAGTACGATCTGTGGCATTCACTGAACCAAAATTCAAAAATTGAACCTTTTCATAAAATGCCGTATCTCACGACAATTCATGATGTTATATTTATGGAAGAAGGTTTGATGACTGAAAAAGATAAGCAAGACAGAATTCAGAGGTTGCAAACTAAAATAGAACGATCTAATGCGATTGTTTACATTTCTGAATACGCCAAAAATTCCACCAATAAATATTTTACAATACCTGACCGGGTAGAGCAACACGTTATTTATAATGGAACCCCTTTGATGGCAGAGTACAAATCGGTAACGCTTCAAAATCCTCCAAATCCAAATAAACCTTTTCTTTTTACTATTGGCCAGTTTAGGGAAAAGAAAAATTTCCATACTTTGATTGGGATGCTCTCCCATTTAAAGGGCTTTCAACTGGTAATTGCCGGGGATTACAATATGTCCTACAGGAAAGTAATTCAGAATGAAATTGAAAAGTATAAGTTAGGGGACAGGGTCTTTTTTCCGGGTAAAATTTCAGAGAAAGAAAAACATTATTATTTTCAAAATTGTCGGGCTTTTGTATTTCCTTCCCTACACGAAGGTTTTGGTTTACCTCCATTGGAAGCCATGACCTATGGGAAACCCGTTTTCCTTGCGAACAGGACCTCGCTTCCGGAAATTGGAGGGGAACAGGCTTTCTATTGGGACCACTTTGACCCTGAATATATGGCAACTGTAGTTTTAAATGGTTTGGAAAGTTCAGAAAAAGATCCGGAATTTACTAAAAAAATAACTGCACATGCAGCTAAATTCAACTGGTCGCAAACTGCAAAAAAATACCTTAAGGTTTACACATCAATTCTTAATAACAACTAACAGACTAATCATAATTTTATACCAAACCAATCTAAATGCTAAAAAAGATCAAATATTTTATCAAGAATCGTAAGTTAAAGAACCGGGAAAACACATTTGGTCCGTATGCCAAGGGAGTGATCTACGAAACGGCAAACGGTTTGATTGCAATGTCCCATCAGGATATGATGATTGGAAAGCATTTAGGATTTAAAGGATCGTGGAATTTACCTGAAATAGAATCGTTAAAGCAACTTATAAAACCAACAGACAACACTTACGTTGTTGGAACGCATGTTGGCACATTACTTATTCCGCTTGCCAAGCAATGTAAAACAGTTGTGGGCTATGAGGCAAATCCCAATACCTATTGGTTTCTCAAGCAGAATATTCTTTTAAATGATGTAAAGAATACACAAATATTCAATTTAGCCGTTGGGAACGAGCAAAGAAATATCACCTTTTACAAGAGTAAAATAAATACCGGTGGCAGCAAGATCAAGCCTGTTCATGACAATATTAAATACAATTTTGACAATCCTGAAGAAGTAGAAATTCCTATGATCTCTCTGGATCAACATATTATTGACAACCAACTTCCAGTTCCCGATTGTGTTTTGATGGACATTGAAGGTGCCGAATATCTGGCGCTGCAAGGAATGCAGGAAACACTTAAAAGTATAAGGTTCCTATATATGGAATACGTGCCCCATCATTTGAAAGATGTTTCCGGAATTAGCAATAAGGATCTTATGACATTGATAGTACCTTTCTTTGATAAAGCAATATCAACAAATAAAAATATTGAAATTGACATCAGTGGTTCAACAGATAAATTGATAGAATTTCTGGATGATTTGAATTCTACAAATACTTCCGATGATCTAATTTTTACAAAACATTAATTCGTGGCTAAAATTTCCTGATTAAAAAGAACCATCTGGGTATTGTTTAGGATCTAAAAAAGATTGTATAAAAACCGATATCAGGATACTGATTTCTAACTGAGGTTATAAAAATGAACTTATTATCCTTAATTTTGCACGCCTGCGTAAATTAATTTTCCTGAAGATTAATTGTAAGCTATTATTTTAATTTTTGAACTTTTTAAAATGAACGTCCTCCATCTTTCTGCGGTTAAAAATTGGGGTGGTGGCGAAAACCATATAGAAAATCTATGTAAAGAATTGCAGTCCATTGCTCCTGAAGTAAACAACAGCATATTTTGCATTGAAAACGGGGCATTCCAGCAAAGGCTAAAATTCACAAATATCAAGGTGATCCCTGCTAAATTGCGTTTTAAAATGGATCCGCGGTATTTTTTAAAGCTTATCCGGGTTTGTAAAAGGGAAAATATCAATTTGATACATATTCACGACAGCACCGCACTTGCGCTTTGTATTATGGGAGATCGTTTATTTGATTTGCCACCCTTTATCTTCAGCAAAAAAACATCTTTCCCAATAAGACTGCGTAAACAAACCCTCTATAAATATAACTATCCTAAAATCAAGCGGATCTTATGTGTGTCTGAAGCCACAAAAGAAATAACGGCCCAAAGCATTCGTGATTTGGAAAAGTTGGTTTGTATTTACCACGGAACCGGTATTTACGACAAAAGCACTCAAACAACATTCAGCTTGCGGGACCGGTTAAAACTGGATACTAACACAAGCATTATTGGGAATATCGCCAATCATATCTGGCCAAAGAACCTGGAAACTTTTATTTTGGTCGCAAATGAACTTATAAATAATCAGGGCAGAAAAAACCTTCATTTTGTACAGATCGGTTCGTATTCCAATCTCACAAAAAAACTGCTGCTGGAAGTTGAACGTCTTAAGCTCCAGGATCACATCAGTTTTTTGGATCATATCCCGCAGGCGTCCAATTTTATTCCCCAATTTGATATTTCGCTGATAACTTCTGAAAGTGAAGGTGTTCCACAATATATTTATGAATCCTTTTATCATGAGATACCTGTAATTAGTACCGATGTAGGCGGAATTTCTGAAGTAATTGAACACGGAAAAAATGGCCTTTTAGCTCCGGCTTTTGATTTTATGCAATTGGCTGAGCATATTGTAACTTTGCAAAAAAATTCAGAATTGCGCAGGCAATTTACCAGCGTTTCAAAAGTAAAGCTACATCAAAGTTTTACAACCGAAATAATGGCACAAAAAACTTTAGTTGAATATAAAAACGTTTTAAATGGAAGATTTTAAAGATGAAACCGAAAGGTGCCTGGAAGTATTAAAAAGGGGAGGTATTATTTTATATCCCACAGATACTATTTGGGGAATAGGTTGTGACGCAACTAATGCTGCCGCGGTAGAAAAAGTATACGCTTTAAAAAAGCGCCATGAAAGTCAGGCGATGATAGTTTTGGTGAATAGTGTCAAGATGCTGGAACAATATGTTGATAAAGTTCCGGATACGGCGTATATCATAATTGATCATTCAGATAAACCAACCACCATTATTTACGACAAGCCTCTTAAGGTGGCGAATAACCTGGTTGCTGCGGATGAAACCCTCGCCATTAGGGTTATAAAAGAGAAATTTTGTGAACAACTGATCTATAAATTCAGGAAAGCCCTGGTTTCTACTTCAGCAAATATCAGTGGGCAACCCAGCCCAAAATCTTTTGCTGAAATAAGCCCTGAAATTATAAAAGGTGTGGACTATATAGTAAATTTGCATCATTC
>Ga0314774_1000948_pt1 | contig 20367 bp, 15 predicted proteins | sample MetaGCBIA2018_FD_204515 | JGI IMG/M metagenome (GOLD analysis project Ga0314774, IMG submission 204515) | Cryopeg brine microbial communities from Beaufort Sea near Barrow, Alaska, United States - CBIA 2018 | ecosystem: Environmental > Aquatic > Marine > Coastal | place: USA: Alaska | collected...
TTACCATTGTTTGCTGATAAGAAAGCTTCAATTGGTGTTGCGTCGTTAACTTTTCCTTCTGACAATAAACTTGAAGGTACATATGCAGCATTAGCTGTTTCTACTACTACTACTGGTTCTTCTACTGCTGGAACTTCCACTACTGGTTCTTCTACTGCTACTGGTTCTTCTACTGCAGGTTCTTCTACTGCTGGTTTTTCTACTGCTGGTTCTTCTACTGGTTTTGGTACGTTATTAGTATCATGAGATGATACATACGTACTTGGTCGGGAATCTTCTGATTCTTCTGCAACTATTAACTCTTCATTTATAGGAGTATTAATTTCTGTAAGTTGCTCTTCTGAAATAATTCCTGCATCAACTGCAACTCGAGAGTTTACAACTTCATCTTTAATCAACTTATAAATAAGTGTTTCTTCTTGGTCTTTTATATTAGTTGACAATGTTGCTAAAGAAATTTCTGTTACTTCACCTCTAGTTAACTTTGCATTGTCTTTGTTCCATGTTTTGACAATTCCTAAACCCTTAGCTTTTTCCTTAGCTTCTGCCCAAGAAAAATCACCTTTTTCATCGTCATACCCTAGGCCTCTTAGCATAAATGTCAAATACGATTTTTCATCGACGATCAATTCTGCACCAAATTCCGTTTTACTTATACCTTTTGTCAAACCGTTTACATAAGCATACTCAACATATTGCTTTGCCCATGATGGTACATCCTTAAATGTATATGTTTTGCTTCCAGTTTCTAAAGCTTCTTTTTCTTTTCCTAATAGTCTAACAAACATAACTAGACTTTCAACTCGCGTCATATCTCTGTCAAGTTCGTATCCTCGATTGGTACCTTTAAGGATTCCTAAATTATTGAGCTTTTGTGCTGATACATCAGTTTCATGGTCTCGTGAAGCAAATACATTAACTTGCATTATACTTACGAATACTACTAACAATGTTACTAAACTAATTACTTTTTTCATTTTTTCTCCTTTGGTATCTGGCTACCATTTTACTGGTCCTATAGTTTTGCGTCCTCACCTTTCGATAAGTTTGCTATTGACTTGGAGTAAAGAATAGATACTCATACTGATAAGTTTTCATAAAAAAAAACTTCCCTTTGGCATCTGGCTACCACCCTTGATGTTAATTAAGGAAGGCCCTATAGTTTTGCGTCACAACCTTTCGGTTGATTTGCCTTTATCAGTATGAAGATCTTAACTATACCTATAACATATAAAACAAAATTATGTCACTTTTTCTGTCTGCTTATGTTATGTATGAATAATAGCAAAATATTATGTCTAAATTATGTAGACCATTTAGACATAATATTAACATTTCAAGAGAATTAATTTACGTCTGACATTGCTGAGAATGAATCATATGACCTATATTATTCTGATTTACAGGTCATATAATACGGTTTTATTATGTAAAGTCCAAAAAAAAAAAAAAAGTCTAAATAATACAGACTTTTTTCGGATCGATTTATTACAGCTTTCTTACTTTTTCCCCCAAATCGATTTATTACAGCTTTCTTACTTTTCTTTAGGCATGCATATTTCACTAGTTTTTCCTCACTTTATTTATGCAATCTATGATATTGATGTAATATTCTGCTACCATACTTATATCCAAATGCTTTATATAGAATGCTAATAATTCTATTTTTATTTGAAGATGGATAAGAAATCAAAGAACTATTTTTCATAACTGCATCTAAAACCTTATCAAAATCCTCATCTTTTACCCTATATAGATTCGAAGTCTTCATAGTATTCATATTCGCAATAAAAGAACATAATTGATGTCGTGTTTGCTCGTTTATATTTTCAAGCGTTTTGAAATAATTAAACCACCAATGGTATATTTTCAGCTGGTTCAGCATCGCTTTTGCGTTGAAATCCGTAGTTATTGAACCTTCTCTATGAATCCTGTATAAACATGTTGACATATCTCCCGGTTTTATGTTCGAGCATTTTTCCATTATCTTAATCATGAAATCCAAATCTTCTCCATAAAAATATTCCGGGTTAAACCTTAAATGATTCTCTTCAATCACACTTCGCTTATAAACATGAGCAAATATGTTCCATATAAATATTTTTTTATTTAATAAATCAGTAATCAGGTCATATACATCAGAGTCATCAATCGTTTCTGGGTAAATCAGATGACTTTTTTCATATTCACCATTTTCATGAATGTAATCCATCTTACCCAGCAAAAGATCTACAGGCAAAAGTTCCTCTATCTTATTATTTAGAGCCTCTAGAACATTCTCACACATTAGGTCGTCTCCATCAAGAAACATAATATAGTCACCCTTTGCATGATCAAGACCGAAATTCCTTGCATCAGAAACACCACCATTAAGTTTATTCAATACTATAATTCGATTATCCAAAGATTGAAACTTTTCACAGATTTCTTTTGAATTATCTGAAGAACCATCGTTCACAAGAATTAGCTCGAAATCATGATAGCTTTGACTCAACACACTATTAATCGTTTCTTCAATATACTTTTCAAGATTATAAATTGGCACAATAATGCTAAACCTGATCAAAGCTTTCACCTCCCTCATTCTGTTTGTTTTTATTATCAACTCTTTTTTGTCTCAAATGAATCTCTAGCATCATCAATGAAATGATTAACGAATTCCAAAAAAACCTTTTATTGGCAGCATCCAGGAAAAAAGATGGAACATATCCTGATATTAGAAGTAGTATAGGCAGAATATATTTATTCTTCAATGAAGTGAGTACGATATAAATTGGAGGAGCTAAAAATAAAGCTAAACCTACAATACCAGCATCTGTCAGTTCAGCAAGATATGTGTTGTGAACTGCCATATGATTGTCATTATACCCCCAGAAAGACCCCCATCCACCTCCAATGAGTGGATTTTCATAAAAAAGTCCTATAACATTTTTCCAAATAGTAGTCCTCTCACTTCCCCCGCTATAACTGTTGAAATTAAACAGTCGCTGATAAATTTCCTCAGGTAAGAATTGTTTTGTCACAACATAAGCAAGAAAGAAAAGGCCCGTTATTTGAACTAATTTCTTGACTATGTTCTGAATCTTATTTTCATCACTTTTTTGAATTAATACAAATGCAACAAATATAACCAATGCCAATGAAACCAACGCTCCTCTTGAGCCAGTGAGCAAAACCGAATAAATATTGATAATTATTGCTCCTACATAAAAAACAATCCTTGAATTCCTATTCTTTTTAATCATAAGTTCATGGATTGCTATAGCTATACCCACAACTAAAAACGCAGCTTGATTATTGGGATCGAGTTGAACATTCATAATAGTTAAAACCTGTCTGGTATCAAATCTGCCTGCAAAAGACTGACTAAAAAACAAACTTAAAAAGCCCATAAGAAAACTTGAATATAGCAATGTCTTTTTAGCTAACTGGCTATATTCATATTCTAATTTGAAAGCATTCACTGTTAGATATAAACCTAACATTCCAATCTGAGATACTAAATGGATGCTTACTATATAATTATAACCTACCCAGTAAATGGATACGATTTTTAAAAGCAACCATATAACAAGTGATACATGATACCACCTTATTGCTACTTTTTTATGAGTTATTATGATTTGTATAATTACTATAAATATGATATATCTACCAAATTGCCCAATTGCAATATTAATATATGGCTCGAAAAAGCAATAAAACAAATAAAAACAAAAACTAATCTGTGTGGCTCTTAGTAATATTCCATTTTTGCTCTCAACTTCAATATCTTGCATACAACCACTCCCAGAATTGTGACCTATAAAAGCTCTCTCCACTGCTTCAATATGTAATCTTTCGAAAATCGTTTGCTTGACTTAACACTATAGTCTGACATATTCTTTCTTAACTTTTCATCATTTATTATTTTTTGAATTGCATCAATCATTTTTCCCTTATCAAAAGGTTCTATAAGAAAGCCGTTAAGACTATCTTCAATTATTTCATTTGGACCAGTATGTATATCAAAACTAACCATCGGTAATCCAGAAGAAACTGATTCTAATAAAACCATTGGAAAACCTTCATACTTTGATGTCATAACCAAGAATGAATAGTCAGCATAACAATCGTATACATTGTCAACTTGTCCTTTTAATATTAATCGATCACTACATTCGATTTTATCTATGAGGCTTTGAATTTGATTTTTTAATACTCCGTCGCCATAAATCTCCCAAGTCCAGTTAGGGTTTGCTTTTAGTATTTCATCAGCAATTTCAACTAATACAGGGTAATTCTTTTGGTCAGTTAATCTACCTACACTCATTATTTTTTGGCTATCCAGGTTATATTCTTTTCTTTTATTGATAAGTTTTTGATCAACTGGATTGTATATTTGAAATAGATTCTTCATATTATAACGTTTTTTGATATTTTCCATATCAGTTTTTGTCAATACTACCATTTTATCACAAAATTTTATACCGATATATCTAGAAACACCTTGTAGCTTATGATCTTGAGAAATAAATATGTTAGCATGCTCCCAGCAAATGCATTTTGTTTTAGTGCCTTTTGATGCAAATATTGCTAAAGGAAAATAAAGTGCGCCACTAGCTATCAAAATATCAATATCATTCTCTTTAAGAAATTTTCTAAGTTTAAACATTCCTCCTGTCAAAATGGTTTTAGTCATACTTTGATGTCTATCAAGCAAATATTCTTGTTTGACTTTTGGATCTAAATCAAATATATTCGGAACATTTTTCTTAGCATAGCTTAAAGTGAAAACATTATAATCCTGACAAAGATCATCTACTAATAGAGACGTGACTCTCCCTATCCCACCATTTTGGGTGAAACCTCCAAGCATAAAACAAACATTCAACATATTAATCTCCATTTCTTGATAATCATTACCTTTTGTAAAACCAATTGTTTTGCATAATCAGTCTAGTATAAATATCTTCAGGAACATTGTGAGACTTATTGCTCTTATTTTTGCCATACTGTTATATTAACTATTTTCGCATAACTTTGTATAATTTTCACTACCTTTATACTAACATTAGTATCAGCATAATCTTCTGCCATGACAAAAGGTTCGTTGTTATCTCTCATAGCAACTGCCAACTCTAATGACTGCATTACATTTTCACCCGTAATTCCACCGATAACAACAGATCCTTTATCAAGCACTTCGGGGCGTTCCGTTGAGGTTCTAATAAGTACACCTACAAACCCCAACATGGCTGATTCCTCTGATAGGGTTCCACTATCCGAAAGAACACAATAACTATTCATCTGCAATTTATTGTAATCAAGGAATCCAAAGGGTTTAAGATTTTTAACGAGTGGGTGAAACTCAAAAGCTCTTTCCTTAATGAACTTCATACTCCTAGGATGAGTTGAATATATTATTGGCATCTGATAATGTTCTGCAATCTCATTAATCCCAGTCATCAGACTGAGAAAATGTTCTTCATTATCAATATTTTCTTCTCGATGAGCTGAGACCAATATATATTTACCTTTTTCTAAATTCAATTCATCTAATACATTGCTTTCTTCAATCTTATCTCTATATGACTCTATTACTTCTCTCATTGGTGATCCAGTTACAAATATCGTTTTACCGTCAATACCTTCTGATAACAAATATCTTCTCGAATGTTCAGTATAAGGAAGATTGATATCTGATATATGATCCACAATTTTCCTGTTAATCATTTCGGCGACGTTCCAATCCCAACATCTATTCCCTGCTTCCATATGAAATATAGGAATTTTAAGTCTCTTTGCTGAGATTGAGCTTAATGCAGAGTTTGTATCTCCAAGGACTAATAATGCATCAGGTTTTTCTTTATCTAGCACTTCAAAGCTTTTAGCAATAATATTACCTAGTGTTTCGCCAAGATGATTCCCAACACTATCTAGATAGTAATCCGGTTCACGAAGCTCCAGGTCTTCAAAAAAAACTTTGTTGAGAGTATAATCCCAATTTTGACCAGTATGCACTAAAATGTTTTCGAAATATTTATCACAAGATTTGATAACTGCAGACAGTCTTATTATCTCTGGTCTTGTTCCGAGAATTGTCATTAACTTAAGTTTTCTCATATTATACCTCCAAGTAATAAGTGTCTGGCTTGTCTTTGTTGAACGATTCATTTACCCAAATCACAGTCACCATATCTTCGTTTCCAACATTCTCAATAGAATGTGTATAACCAGTTGGTATATCAACCACCTCAAGTTTTTCATCTGAAACTCTATACTCTATTATCTCGTTAGAATTGATATTCCTAAATCGGATAACTCCAGTACCCTTAACAACTAAAAACTTTTCATTTTTTGTATGATGCCAATGATTACCTTTTGTTATTCCGGGTTTTGAAACATTAATAGCAACTTGACCTTTCTCATCTGTTCTAAAAAACTCTGTAAATGAACCTCTATTGTCAACATTCATTTTTAAAGGATATGAAAAAGCATCAGTTGGTAGAAAGCTTAAATATGTACTATATAATTTTTTTTGTAAGGGGTCATTTAGTTCCGGTAGTGACAAATCCCCTCTTGACTTTTTAAAACTAAACAAGCTATCTGCCAGTTCTCCAAGAGTGATTTTATAGGTGGTACGAACATAACAAAATTCTTTATCCTTAGTTGGCTTCATATTCAAAGCGTTCATGAACTCTTCCAACAAATCATCAATATAGCATAAATTCAATTCATAATTCCTATCATTCATTTGAATCTCAATATCTCTTGCAATATTATGGCAAAAAGTAGCAACAACAGTATTATAATTAGGCTTACTCCACTTTCCAAATAAATTGGGTAGTCGATAAACGTACACTGGAGCATCAGTCTCTTCACTATACTTGAACATCAATTCTTCGCCTTTTCTTTTACTCAATCCATATGGATTATTGAGTGCCGCTTGAATTGAAGAAGTTATTAAAACAGGACAATTATTCTTATTTCTTTTGAGGCTATCGAGTAATTGGGAAGTAAAATCAACATTTCCTTTTATAAAATCTTTATCATCTTGAGGTCTATTAACACCTGCAAGGTGAAACACGAACTCACATACTTTCGTGTATTCTAATAACTTTTCATGACTTGTTTCTAAATCAAAAGGTAATATTTCATAACCGTTATAAGTTAATTCAGCTACTAAGTTTTTACCAACGAATCCATTTGAACCTGTGACTAAGACTTTCATTGAATTTCCCAACCTTTCAGCTCTTTTTGTACATAATCAAGGTTCATCAAGGTTTCTTTAACCTCTTCAAGAGATAAAATTTTAGTATTATGTGAATTATATTCATCTTCAGTTGTTAATTCTTCACTACCTTCCACAAAATACTTGTCGTAATTTAAATCACGATTATCAGAAGGAACTCGGTAATATCCCCCCATATCTATAGAATGTACATGTTCTTCTTTAGTTAAAAGTGTTTCATATAATTTTTCACCGTGCCTTGTTCCTATTGTTTTGATATCTCCTTTGTAATTGAATATCTCTTTAATAGCTTGTGCAAGGACTCCAATTTCACAAGATGGAGATTTCTGAACAATAATATCACCAGCCTCTGCATTTTCAAATGCAAAAACAACCAGTTCAACAGCATTTTTCAAGTCCATTAAGAATCTTGTCATTTTTGGATTTGTTACTGTGATTGGTTGGTTGTTTTTTATTTGATCTATAAATAAAGGAATAACAGAACCTCTAGAAGCCATAACATTACCATACCTAGTTCCACATATAAGAGTATTATCTGATAAAACTGTCTTTGATTTAGCGACAAAAACTTTCTCCATCATTGCTTTTGATATACCCATTGCGTTAATTGGATATGCAGCTTTATCCGTTGATAAACAAATGACTTTTTTAACCCCAGCTTCAATAGCCGCTGACAAAACATTATCAGTTCCTAGAATGTTTGTCTTCACAGCTTCAAGCGGAAAAAACTCACAGGAAGGTACTTGTTTCAAGGCTGCTGCGTGAAATATATAATCTACACCTAGCATAGCATTCCGAATGCTATTTATATCTCGTACATCGCCAATGTAGAATTTGATTTTATTATTCTTGTAAAGTTTTCGCATGTCATCTTGTTTTTTTTCATCTCTAGAAAAAATGCGTATCTCACCGATATTCGTCTCTAAAAATCGATTTAGCACAGCATTTCCAAAAGAACCAGTACCACCAGTAATAAGCAAAGTTTTATTATCAAACATTAGTTACCTCTTTTCTATATACTTGAATGTAATATCAATGAACTTTTTAACACTCTAATAAGTATATCACATGTTTTTACCCACAGATACCTCTTAGTTTTTTTATTAAACAATATATTCCGTTATTTATAAGAAAACACCTCAAGCATGAAAGCTTGTCTATATGACAATATGGTCGCTAAGGCCACCTTTATATATATAAAAAGAATCACCAATGTTGATTATATCCAATACTGGTGATTCTTCTTATATTTCAGGTTCTATAATAAGCTCTCTTAAACCCTTGATTATGTAGTAATAAAACTTTCTATGATTTGTATGCTAAATACTAAATAGCTGCTATTTTCTTAATTTTTTACCAATAGTAGCCAATGCAAGTCCCAATCCACCAAATGCTATTGCTGGAATACCACCTGCTTCTGGTAATGCTTCCGTTGTTAGGTCTTCCGTTAGTAGTTCTTCTGCTATAACTTCATCAAGAAATACTTCTTCTAAAACCACTTCTTTGAATGAAGCAATAACTTCTACATCAGCACCCTTGATTGTACCTTTTGGCTCACCAATCCATTCAACAAATTCAAATCCTTCAGTTATTGCATCTACTGCAACATCAAAGTCTGATCCGTCAATGACATTTGACAACTCACCTGTAAATGTAGCTGCTTCCGATGGTTGCGCTAATACTGTAACATTGTAAGTCTTTGGTGCTATTGGTTCAAAGTTTGCTATAACATGAACATTACTTGTTATAGTACCACTTGGAACACCAGTCCAACCTGTGAATACATAACCTTCAGCTACCGTTACAAAAGATACTTCATATGATGTGTTATAAATGAAATCTGTTCCAGTACCAGTAAATGTTGTCACACCTGCTGGATTTGATTCTGCAGTAACTGAATATTTATATACTGGAGGGCTACCTTTTTTTTCAAAGTTTGCAACTAAGTCTACATTGCCTGATATTGTTCCTTGGTCTGCTGATGACCAACCAATGAATTTATATCCTGAATTTAACAGCTTATAATTCACGTCATATTCTTGACCATATTCGAATGATTCCCCTACTCCTGTAAAACTTGCTACTCCTGATGGTGATGAAGTTGCTCTTACATAATAGGTCTCACTCTCAACTCTTGTGAAAGAAGCGATAACTTCTACATCACTACCCTCGATTGTACCTATTGGATCAACAATCCATTCAACAAATTCAAATCCTTCAGATATTACATCTACTGCAACATTATACGCTGTTCCATTATCAACACCTGACAGCTCACCCGTAAACGTTGCTGCTCCTGATGGTTGCGCTTTTGCTGTAACATTGTAAGTATAATCTATTGTTTCAGTTGTTTTTTCTTTAAATAAAGCGATAACTTCAACATCACTGCCCTCGATTGTACCTGTTGGTTCAACGAGCCATTCAACAAATTCATATCCGGCAGTTATTTCATCTACTGCAACATTATACTCTGTTCCGTCAACGACACCTGACAGTTCACCTGTAAATGTTGCTGCTCCTAATGGTTGCGCTTTTGCTGTAACTGAATAGGTATCACTTTCAGTTGCTTTGAATGAAGCGATAACTTCAACATCACTGCCCTCGATTGTACCTGTTGGTTCAACGAGCCATTCAACAAATTCATATCCGGCAGTTATTTCATCTACTGCAACATTATACTCTGTTCCGTCAACGACATCTGACAGTTCACCTGTAAATGTTGCTACTCCTAATGGTTCTGATATTGCGGTAACATTGTACGAATACTCTATTGGTAAAAAGTCCACATCCACTGTTACAGACAGTTCTGGCTCTAAATAAGCGAATAAATACTCGCCCTCAGAAGTTTCAGGTAAAGGCTCAGCGTTCCTAACTACATTGACACTAAGAATTATAAAACTACTATTATCTGTATCTTCTGTTGTGATTTCTAAATCGAAATATTTATCAATATTCTTTAAAACTGTTTCATTCGCAGCACTACTTCCACCCCATTGCTCATCGAAAACTGCTTGCATCTCGACATTATAGTAATATCCTTCTATCTTTGGATTATTAAAAGTAATACTATCGCTTTGTCCATCTAATGAATACCCATCATCTGCAGTAAACTTAAACTGAACTGCACTTGAGTTTAATCCAGTAGGTGCATCGCCCTTAAATAACTCCGCTTTACCATTTGTTGCCGTTGCTATAACTTCTGTTTCAACTTTTCCTTCAAATCCGTCTGAATCCTCTTGTAACCAAGCCGTTGACGATGACGCAAAAACATTTGTTGAAAACACTAAAATAAACACTGACATCAAAACACTAAAAAGTCTTTTTTTCATAATATTCTCCTTTTCATGCTAAAGTTTATAATATTTCTCTTTCTATATGATATTAGTTGCTTGTTTAAAATGATTCTTTAAACAATAAAAAAGCCCCTGTAACTCACAGCAACTGATCGGTCATAGTATATCACTTTAGACTCTAGTTTTGCGTCCTATGCTTTCGCTATAGTTTGCCTTTTGTTTATTAACTTTATTATATCACCTCTTTAAATAAAAAGCTAGGTCCTAATGCCTATTTTTTCAGAATATTCTACTGAATTTATCCTATTATGACATAAGTCAATGATTTCATATGAAAAGTAAAGGGCGAAACCCTTCTTGCAACTTAATCCATGTGAAATACGAATAATTCATTTCAACTTAAGATTACATGTGATAAACTATTAGTAATCAAACTTGAATTACAAATAGTAATTATGATATCTATATATCTATATATCTATCTATAACTAACGACAACAATAGAAAAGGTGAATCCATGAGTAAACACATAACAAAAACAAAACTAATCGTAATTATCACAGTACTAGTGTCAAGTCTAGCTCTCCTCCTCCTACTATCCTACAATATGTTATACAGCCTTACTATTAACTATAGAGATCATCAAGATAAAGTTTCAAGTGACTACACTATACTTGATAATAGAGAACTAACAAACGAAAATCTTGTATTCATTATCAATACCAACGAATTAAACTATTACATCAACAAACGAAAAATTCTCAAAAGCATCGAATTATCAAATCCCAATTATTCAATCAATGCTATAAGCTTAAACACAAATGATAACGAGATTTATATCAATCTTAACAAACCAAACAGAAGACCTTTTGATATAACTTGTCATTACAATCTAAGTTATTTGAATGATTCCCTTCTATTTGAAATCAATCCAATTTCCGTTGGAACTGCTCCATCTTTTGTAAGTAGGCTTTTTGCTTCATCACTTAAGAAGAATACACTTATTATTCCCCTCGATACTAGCGATGATGATCTGTTTGATTCCATATTTTTAGAAATCCTGAATGATGAAGATATTTTGTCAACCAGTCTCACTTTAAACGAGAAGGAATCTACCGTGAATCTCGAGCTTGAACTAAGTAACATTGATTTTATCGATAATGACATCACTGATACCATCATAACAACTCCTGATATAATCAATGAAAACGGCGATAAAATATACTTCCTCACTCAGTCCATGTTAATCAATGACATCCTAAACGTCGATACCTTAAACCAATTAACTACCATTGGTATCAACAATGCAATTAAATACAATAATCAAGGCGATGCCTATATACGTCTCTACGATGATAACTCTGATTTTAGTTTTGATACGAAAATCACTCTTAATATAGAAGAACAAGATAATCTTACTAAAACGAAAGTTGATAAGTTGACGCCTCTATCAAAACTCATTAATATAACAGACCGGAAAGATATCACTACCATTATCGGCGATGCCTTAAATAACAAAACCATCCCTTCATTAAATGAATTTGAAATTCTTGACTACCAAGTCACAAACAAAGGTGTACGTTTCCACGTCAAACAAACCTCATGGACAATCATGGTCTACATGAACGGATCCAACCTCGAAAGTGGCTATGACCCCTACTCCGGTGATATCTATGCGAAAGCCACAGAAGACTTAGAAGAAATGCTATCAGGTTTAGAATCAGATAATATAAACCTGATTATTGAAACCGGCGGTACGCTTGAGTGGAAGATGGATGGCATACGATCTGATATCAATCAGCGCTTCAAAGTTGAAAACGGTGAACTTCTCCACCTTGAGGATCTTGAAATGAAGAATATGACAACACCTGAAACCCTCATCGATTTTGCTAATTACGCAATAGACGAGTACCCCTCCGAAAAATACGCACTACTTATGTGGGATCATGGTGGTGGTTCACTATATGGATTTGGAGTTGACGAGCATTTTGCAGGTGACAGTTTGACCCTCGATGAATTTGATGTAGCACTAGCAAGCATAACTTCATCTAACGATATGCAATTTGAAGTTATAGGTTTTGACGCATGTCTCATGGCTACACTCGAAACTGCTCAGGTATGTTCCCCCTATAGCAAATACTTAATTGCTTCTGAAGAAACAGAACCTGATTATGGATGGGATTACGAAAGGATTTTTGAGAGTTTAGCTGATGGCGACGCCTATGATGGTGACAGTTTTGGTGAATTGGTAGTCTCTGGTTTTATCGATTATTCTGTCGAAACTAACCAAGAGGATATGTTGACTTTATCCGTTCTTGACCTATCAAAGACATACAAGGTCGTTCAAGCTATGGATAAGCTAGTTCTCGCAATAACAAATCCTACTGATAGTGATGAAGACAGTTTTACTGTTATTTCAAGAGTCATACCTCAGATAAAAGCTTTCGGCGGGAACACAGAATCTACTGGTTTCACCGACCATTATGATTTAGAAAACTTTGCACAAAAACTGACTGAATATTGGCCTGGTGAAGCAAATGAACTTATTGCGGCAATTGATTCTCTAGTCATTTACAAAGCTTCAGGATACCTTGCTACCGATGCTGGCGGATTATCTTTCTATCTCCCGTTTTATGACTTGTTCTATGAAGATGAAATAGATGAACAATATAGCCCCGTCTCATTTTCAAATACCTATACAACATTTGTCGAAACTTTTGTCGATTACCGTTTAAACTCAAGCTTTAAAACCAGTGATTTAATATACAGCGTTAACCCAGATATTACTCCTTATGAATTAACAATAAGTGAAAGTTCACTTAACTACGTAAGTAATGTTTATATGAACACTTTTGTTTACTATGAAGAAGATGGTTTAACCGGCTATATCGATTTAGGATTTGACGCCTGGGTTGTTGAAACTGAAACTCCAGGGGTTTATCAAGACAGCTTTAGTTTTTGGCCATCTATTGATAATACTTTTTTGCCAATACAAGTTGTTTATCACGGTGACGACTATATAGAATATGAAACACCCATCTATTTAAACGGCAAACAAGCTACAATGATTAGTGGTTGGTTATTCGAAGAAGAACGTTATGTCATCTTCGGTGCCAGACCTTATCTTTATGACACCAGTGGAATCGTTGATAGAAACACCATCGAGTTTATGGATGGTGATGTTATTGAAGTCTTGTATGATACATTTTCTGATGATTCAAACGAATGGACCTTTGAACCACTCCTTACGATAGATGTTGATTTGGACAGTTTTGAAATCAAAGACCTAGAATTTGGTGCCGGCTCATTCGCTATCCAATTTGTAATTGAAGATTACAATGGTGATTTAACCTTTACCGATTTTTTAAACTTCGAACTGCCAGAATAATTTTAATGAAGTTGACTTACATTATTGGTTTTAGTTGAATTAGATTATTGGTTTTAGTTGAATTAGATTATTGGTTTTAGCTGAATTAGATTATTGGTTTTAGTTAATAAGCAAATAAATAAATCAAATATTCCCAAAAAAGGAATTGACCCGTGAAGGATCAATTCCTTTTTTGAAACATAATTATTCGTGAAAAATACACAAAACATCAAACAATTTTTTTCATCTCATCCATCTGATACTTATTGCATAACAATAGTTTGTTACCTGATTGTACAACGATAATATTTTCTAACCCTACTGCTTTTATTTCTAAGTTCTCTGTAAGAATAATATTGCCCGAACTATTTACTCCATCGAATGTGGTATGACGAAGGATATTTCCATTTTCATCGCACTCGTAAACATCTTCAAACGCTGTATACGATCCAATGTCATTCCATCCAAATTCTGAAGGTATAACTTTTATAATCGCTGATTTTTCCATAATGCCATAGTCAATAGAGACTTTTTCAAAATCCTCAAACAATAATTTAGTTTTATTAGCCAAACGATCGCCTGTAAGCTCTTGATCTAAATAAAACAATATATTTTTTAGTACTCGGTAGTGTTTAGGCAAATATTTTTCAATTTCCTTCAATATGGTTGAAATCTTAAATACATACATACCACTATTCCAAAGATAAGATCCCTCAGCTAAAAATTCTTCTGCTGTTTCAAAACTTGGCTTTTCATGGAAGCTCTGAACCTTACAAATTGTATTTGCTACAGCATCGTTGTTCACTTTGATATATCCATATCCCACCTCAGGTCTTGTAGGTTTTATGCCAAGTGTTACAATACTGTCATGACGCTCAGCATCTTTAGCCGCTATCTCTATATTTTCTCTGAATATCTCGGGATTTTTAATTGAATGGTCACTTGGAAGAACCACCAATGTTGCATTTGGATTGTCTCTTTTAATATAAAAAACTCCATATCCAACGGCAGCAGCAGTATCTTTAAACAAGGGTTCAACTATAATATTCTCTTCTGAAATCATAGGTAGTTCACTCTTGATTTCTTCTGCTTGTATAATATTTGTCGCGATAAATATATTCTCTGCAGGAATCAACGGTAAAATTCGATCGACAGTTTCTCTAATCATCGTCTTATCTGAAAAAAGCTTTAATAGTTGTTTGGGATGTTTTTCAGTACTAAGGGGCCAAAATCTTTTGCCACTTCCACCCGCTAATATTAGTGCACATAACATATGAATTCCTCCTATCTCTTATATATTGATGTTATCAAAGACAAGCAATTAAGTCAATCACTATACAGTATTTTATCGTAATTTTACATATAATTATACTTTTCATATCCTCTTATATATGTGATTAATATTTTTTATATCCTATTATATCCATATTTTTTTTCACATCCTCTTATATCCTGTTATATATCTATATTTATATTTCTTATATCCTATTATATATCCATATTTATATTTTTCATATCCTATTATATCCATATTTATATTTTTCATATCCTATTATATCCATATTTATACTTTTCATATCCTATTATATGTAATTCATATATCTTTATACCGGTATAATTGTCATATTATTTTATGTATGATAAAATAGTATGATAGAAAATGCATTGATACAAGAATAACATTTCTTTATAGGAGGATTTATGCAACTAGATCAAACACATATATTAGGCCAACTAACTCTAACGATGAGTCAGTTTATTGAAGAACTAAACACTTTAGACAAAATAAATATCAATGACTATAACAGTAATGAAACATTAGTAGTCATGATTGACATGATTAATGGCTTTTGCAAATTCGGTCCACTTAGCAGCGACTTTGTTAATCAAATGGTTCCATCTATGGCAAAGTTTATTGACAATTCAATCGCTGCAAACATACCAATCGTATCCTACCGTGACGCTCATCCGGAAGATGCTAAGGAATTTAATTTCTTTCCACCTCACTGCGTTGCAGGTACTGATGAAAGCAATCTTGTTGACGAGCTTGTTCGACCTGAACTTATTGATGTCACCAAGAATTCAACAAATGGATTTTTAGCTAAGAATCCTCTTGAACTTGTTGAGGGCGAGAAAATTAAACAGATTTTTATAATCGGATGTGTAACGGATATTTGTGTCAGAGATTTTACCGCAACGATGATTAAATATTTACAACATGTAAATCAGGTTTGCGATGTTTATTTAGTTGAAAACCTAGTTGATACTTTCCACATTGAAGGCATTCACGATCGTCAAGTCGAACACATGTTGGCATTATATCAACTAAAAAATTCAGGTGTTAAGCTAGTAAGAGTATAACTATCTTCTTACTAATGTTAATAACAGTAGAACCATCTTCATACTCTTGTTAATATAACTCATTCACAAACATCAAATTAATAAAGCTGCAAAATAATGATTATTAATCAATATTTTGCAGCTTATCATTATATCACTATTTATTAATTATTAGTCATAATGTAAAACTTCATCCAAATTAGCCATTAAATATTCCAGATATGCTTTCATTTCATCTTTTAGATCGTCTCTACGAAGAGCAAACTCAACGGTTGCAGTTAAAAATCCCATTTTATTTCCTACATCGTATCTCTTTCCTTTAAAATTGTATGAATACATAGCTTCTTCTTTAGATAATCTCATTAAAGCATCCGTAAGTTGAATTTCTCCATTGGCTCCTGGTTTTTGAGTTTCAAGAAACTGGAAAATCTTAGGGGTTATAATATAACGACCAAGGATTGCAATATTACTCGGTGCATCTCCAATGGCTGGTTTCTCAACAAGATTTTTCACTTTGTGAACTCTATCTTCAATGTGAAGACCATCAACGATACCGTATTTATCAACCTGGTCATGAGGAACTTCTTGGACACCTAAAATCGATGTCTTATACTCGTCATAACAATTCATCAATTGCTTTAGACATGGTTCTTGAGATACAACAATATCATCACCTAACATAACTGCAAATGGTTCGTTTCCAATAAAGCTTTTTGCAACTAAGATGGCATGTCCTAAACCTTTTGGCTCTTTTTGTCTTATATAATGAATATTCGCAATATCAGATACATCTTGTGCGATTTTTAAAAGTTCAAGTTTACCTTGTTCCTCTAATGTTTTTTCTAATTCATATGATTTATCAAAATGATCCTCGATAGATTTTTTTGTTCGTCCTGTTACAATAATAATATCTTCAATTCCTGCATTCACTGCTTCTTCGACAATATATTGAATTGTTGGTTTGTCTACTATTGGCAGCATTTCTTTAGGTTGTGCTTTCGTTGCTGGTAAAAAACGTGTACCAAGTCCAGCAGCCGGTATTATAGCTTTTCTTATCTTCATATTCAAATACCCCTTTCATCTCTTCCACATTGTACATTTACTATCCTAATCTGTCAATGAATTCAGCCATCTCAATATTTATTTAACTGATAGGATCTTTTCCAATATTCTTAATCCTATACCAGCAACTTATACTACCTCATCAAAATAAAAGCCATTCCCTTGTTTCTTGGATTTATACTTCATCATATAAGGTCTTTGATCATAATTATTCATACGAGAATATGGAAAAACACATGATAATGCCTTTTCTTCAACTTCATTAAGAAGCAACTTTTTATCAGTAGTACCTTCCGCTATATATATAAGCCAACTTGCAAGCTTTCGTAAGCTCTTTTCTTTAGCTTCATCATTCTCAAAACATCTTAAGTAATATTTCCTGACTGTGATTAACTCTTTCTTATAATATAAAACTAAATTACCATCCACTTCCGCAACTTTGCCGCCTTCACAAGTCATTTCATTATATAATTGAAGAATATATGAATCTGTTATGATTGCTTCAAAATCTTTGCTTTTGTAATCACTTTTCACAAACCAATTCTTCATCTCATCTGACGATTCCAGTTCATTGACTTGAATCATCTTTGTATCATCATTTAACATATCTTGATAAAGATTTGCATGAATTGTAGTTCCAAATTGAGTCGAAACAAATTCAAAACCATATGGTTTATAATAGCGTTCGTCTTCAGGTAATAAAATGATATGTTTAATATTATCATTTTTAGCTATTTGAAAGCTTTCACTAAGCAATTTACCCATAACGCCTTGCCTACGATAATCAACATGAGTAGCAACCGCAACAATATAATAGACTTGATCTGTATCTTCACCATTTCGCACCCAATACGGATTCAGATGTAACATTCCAATGAGAATATCATCTTTCTTCTCATCTCTACATAAAAGCACTTTATTATGATTCATAACAAAATCAAAATAAAAGTCCAAATATTCCTTACTATCTTCTTCAAAAACCATTTCCCACAATAATCTTATCTCTTGAAAATCTTCACTTTTAGCAACTGATATTTGCATGTGCCACCTCTACATTTCTGTTATTTCTTTACGTTATTCCACTTCGCCACTAAAGGTATTCCACTTTGACACTAAGGATATTCTACTTCGACACTAAAGGTATTCCACTTCGACACTAAGGTTATTCCACTTCGCCACTAAAGATATTCCATTTCGACACTAAGTATATTCTACTTCGACACTAAAGGAGAAATTGTATATTTATTCTCAAGCCTTAATGGTTCATATGATAACTTTGCTCGCCGAAGTCCTTCCACGCCTAAGTCATCTTCTCTGTTTACTATTTCAACATTTGGATATACTTCATTCAAAAACATTTGATTAATATATGGGTATAGTCCACGAATTTCAATATTCGCTTTTTCAACATGAATAATTACTTCTCTATTATTATTAATTAGACTGCCAATTGAAACAGCCTCAAGTTTATCTTTAATGTATACGCCAACAACAGTTGATCCCAGTTCCTTAAGATGATCCAGAATATAACATATTCCATCAATTTCTTCTTCTAGATGATTTGTCATATTGCCATGTTCTAAACACCAATGTTTAAGAAACGCCATAATCTCAACTTTATGATCCTTTGTTAACATCATCATTTCATATTCGCCTTCATGTTCTCTCACGAAAGCGTTTATGTGATTTCTCTTCTTACGTAACTTTTTCCCTTTCAGTGTACGCAGTGACTCTCCATCATAAATATAATCAGCAATATATCTCTCCGCTTCAATATGATACCATTCACTTTCAGTTTCATTGATTACATTTGCATAGCTTTCATCAGCACAATACATAACAAATTCTTCATTCATTTCTTCAAAAATTTCTACTGTTTTAAGAAAACTTTCAAGAAAATATTCTTCTGTACATAAAGGCATCAACGAATAACATTTACCTTCATAATGCTCAAAAATAATCAAAAAGTCATCCTCTACATATATATGCGGATTATACATTTTCTTCCACATAAATAATGTTGTAAGACTATATTCGCAACTCTCTATTTCTCGTAACTTTGTATATTTTAAAATCAAATTAATATTATCTAAACCAATAGGTAATAAATCTTTACATTTATGTACTTTAACTTCTGTTTTCATGTTTCCTCTTTTCTGCTAATTGGTTCTTATTATTTCGAGTCATTATATCATTATAACAAATCTTCATCTAAGAAGAAACCCTTATCTTGCCTTAAGTCCTCCTAGCCAGACATTCCTTGAGAGCCTTCTGCGTAAATAAAAAAGAGACAAACAATAGTTTATCTCTTTAAGTAGCGAAAACTGGATTCGAACCAGCGACCCTACGGGTATGAACCGTATGCTCTAGCCAACTGAGCTATTTCGCCATATGAAATTATAATAAGTAAACTTATTAAGTGGGCGCAACAGGGCTCGAACCTGTGACCCCCTGCTTGTAAGGCAGGTGCTCTCCCAGCTGAGCTATGCACCCTGGGCTTATTGATTTATGATTATATCGCTATAAACTTACGGCTAACTATAAAGATAAGCAACTTCGACTATGCCATCCACATCAAACTTTACTTACGTGCGTTTGATACGTCTACAAGTCCGCTTAACTTTATCTCTTTACGACCCAGAAGGGACTCGAACCCTCGACCTCCGCCGTGACAGGGCGGCGCTCTAACCAACTGAGCTACCAGGCCACATGTTAAGTGTGGCAATATAAGACTTTTATCTGTCAAAATAAAAGCAACAACAAATTCATAGTAAAAATTGTTGTTGATAACAGGGGCAGTAGGACTTGAACCCACGACATCCGGTTTTGGAGACCGACGTTCTACCAACTGAACTATACCCCTAAATATATGGTGCTTATATGAAATACCATAATTTATAATAGATTTCAAAAAAAAAATACAACCTTTTTGACATTATTAATTACTGAACAAGTCGTTACAAACCAATTATCAAACCATTTTCGAACCATGAACATGATCAGCAAAACTGTCACGTTTTGCTCCATACATTCTTCTATTATACTCTTCAGCTTAGTTCAAGCCCTCGACC
>Ga0314774_1000952_pt1 | contig 20355 bp, 19 predicted proteins | sample MetaGCBIA2018_FD_204515 | JGI IMG/M metagenome (GOLD analysis project Ga0314774, IMG submission 204515) | Cryopeg brine microbial communities from Beaufort Sea near Barrow, Alaska, United States - CBIA 2018 | ecosystem: Environmental > Aquatic > Marine > Coastal | place: USA: Alaska | collected...
GGAACGCCGAGTTGCAAAGCGAGCGAGACGGTCTGACAGAGCGGGTTGCTAAGCTGGAATTGCAACTTGAAATTGCCAAAGACGAGAAATACGCAGGCGAAGAAAATGTTTAAGCACGCGCTCTTGGGGGCTCAGCAGTCGCAGTTGTTGCCAGTTCAACACGCATTGTTGCGCGTTCAACAGCGATTGTTGCCGGTTCAAGGGCACTTGTTGCGGATTCAACGCGCATTGTTGCCGATTCAACACGCATCCAACCGCGATAGTTGCCGGTTCAACCGCCATTGTTGCGCGCTGAAGCAGGCTCCAGGCATCAAAATACGGTGCACTGGGTAAGCTTTGGCGGTGATATTTTTGATGCGTAAAAACGGTCAAAAATATAGCCAGAGTTGTTTTGTTTTCCAGGTTACGACAGTAACATGGACGACAAAAGAACGGCGGCGCGCCGGGGAGCAAAGCGGACCGGCGCCAGTGGAGCCGGCACGGCGTAACGACCCAGAGCCGGGAACCGGCGTAGGGCAACAAGGAGAACCAAATGGATCTGGGAGAGATGCGCAGCTTTGCAAAGAGCCTTCGTGACGGCAGGGCAAAGGCAACCACAGCAGAATACGAGCGGGCCATCAAACGACTAGACGGGGAGTCCTGGCGTGCTTACGCCGACCGAAAACGCGTCAGTAAACGGTACGCGTATCTGCTTAAAGCGGCAGACCGATATCAGCTGGCCGGCGATCTGCTGGCCTGTATTGGCCTAGCAGACCGAGCACGCAAAGCCGGAGACCTGGACGCCAGTAAACGCTACCGCGAAAAAGCGGGGCAGCTGGTGCAAACGCTCCATGCGAAAGAAGCGCCTTATCACCCCGAAGCCCCCAAAAAATCCCGCAAGGCCAGCAAACGCCGGTCGCTGTCGCGACTGCCTCAGGACTGGCGCGAACAACTCATCAGCGCGCTAAAGGAACCGGACCGATTGCCCGCGGTGGTGCTGGCCTTGACCGGGTGCCGGCCTTCGGAGTTTCAGAGCGGGGTGCTGCTGGAGCGCAACGGGCAGGGCCTCACGGCGATCGTGTTCGGAGCCAAAGTGAGCGAGCTCACCGGCGGCGGGCAAGTACAGCGGGAACTGACGTTTGATGATGCTGACCCTTTGGTGCGCTGGCTTCTGGACCATCCTGGCTGGCAGGATGGACGCTTGGGGGCCGGTGGCGATCTGGGCACCTGGCGCAAGCGGTTTACGCGAACAGCGGCGCGGCTGGGCTTCCGGAGCGTGAGTCCGTACAGCTTGCGCCACCAGTTTTCCGGTGATCAGAAAGCCCGTGGCTGGAACGACGACCGGCTGTCGCAAGCTTTGGGGCACGCATCGGCGCGGATGCGCAAGCATTACGGCCATCCCCAACAGGGGCGCGGCGGCGGGCGCGGTCTGACATCGGTTACGGCCAGCCGCTCGGTGCGCAATCCGTCGGGGCCGATTCCGATATTAAAACCAGAGACGCCCCTGGCACCGCCGGCACCCCTGCCGCCGATGGATCTGGGGTTTGACGACATCGACGACGGGCCGGCGCCGGGTTAACTCTGGCTGGGGGCCTGCGAAAAAATAGCGCGCAACGTGGGGCTCTGCCCGTCAGAATTTACATAGAAGCGCAGGCGCTTGACCGTTTATTTTTCCTACCGCCCAGGGCGTACTGATTGCTGTGAGCTGCTACTATTTTCGCGGGTTTTGAATGAATGTTTGTTCAAGCCCCATGCCGACTCGGATGTCTGGCTAGAGCGACACCTGCAAAGTGGTGTGACCCGCTAAGGAGAGTCTTGGCTTCGATCTGCCACAAGATTGGCGCTTCATTCCTCCTTTATTAGATTTGACCCAGCGAAAAAATCGCTTCAAAATATTGTATAAATAAACAGTGTTAGGTGCAAGCCATGTCCTGCATTTTGCTTGGTGACTCCAGCTCCTTCTTGCGCCTCAACATCCCGCTCTTCCTTGAGCGAGTGTCCGCGGGTTTTCCTTCGCCTGCTGAGGACTATATTGAGAAAACCCTCGACCTGAATGAATTGTGCATTCAGCACCCAGCCGCTACTTTTTTTGTGCGAGTGCAGGGTGAGTCAATGATTGATGCCGGCATATTTCCTGATGATGTACTGGTAGTTGACCGGTCTTTGCACGCTCAGCACGGTGACATCATTATTGGTCTTTGTGGAACCGTTAGAAATTTTTTAAGGTGAGATTATGAGCGATAAGAATAATATGGATAAGAGAAAACTAAAAGAAGATATGGTTCGGGTGAGCCCTTATAGGCTTTCTGAGATCTGTTCCCAAACGTTACGATTTCATGGGTTCAGTGAACCTCATGTGGAGTCAATCACTGAGACTCTGGTAGCAGCCGAGCTGGATGGCTGTCACTCTCATGGAATATACAGACTGATTGGTTTGATAGAATCCCTTGCGAAAGGAGGGGTCGATCCAGTAGCTGATCCTATCCTACAGGATGTCTCTCCAGGGGCCGTTCGTGTTGACGCTAGAGGAGGGTTTTCGCCACTCTCATTTAAAAAAGGAGCTCCTGTTCTTAAGGAGAAAGTTTTAAATAACGGAGTGGCGGTGATGGCAATTAATCACTGCGTTCATGGTACTGCGCTTTGGTATGAAGTTGAGCAGTTGACTTCGTTCGGTTTGGCGACAATTGCATGCAATCCAACCCAGTCATATGTAGCTCCCTATGGTGGAAGTAAACCATTATTGGGCACAAATCCTATTGCATTCGGCTGGCCGAGGAAAAATCTGCCTCCCTTTGTTTTTGACTTTGCCACAAGTGTAGTTGCCAGAGGGGATATTGAGCTTCACCGCCTTGATGGAAAGTCGATACCGGAAAGCTGGGGGGTGGATGCTAAAGGCATGCCCACTACCAGTCCGGAAATTGTTTTGGAAGAAGGGGCAATGTTGGCATTCGGCGGTCATAAGGGGTCTGCTTTGTCAATGATGATTGAATTGCTCGCGGGGCCGTTGATTGGTGATTTACTTAGTTTAGAATCAACCGAGCATGATAGCGGCAGAGGCTGTCTTCCCTACCACGGAGAGTTGATAGTTGCTTTTGACCCAAACCTGTTGTCTGGCGAAGAGTCTGGTTCACGAGACTCCCGTGCTGAGCGACTATTCAGTTCAATTGAATGTCAGGGAGGAAGGCTTCCTTCATCTCGTCGATATAAGCAAAGAGAGAAAAATAAAAAGGAGGGGATTGTAATAGAAGGTTCATTGTTCACGAAGATAAAATCTTTGACGGGATAATTTTCATATAGGGCTCAGGTCTGGGCAGTTCGCACTCATTTTTGGCATAGATGAATGTGACCTGGTGCGTCTATTAGCTCAGAAAGTAGATAGGGATTTCGTAATCGGCAATTGGTTCGAATTACTGTGTGTGGGATGGTAATCCCCCCAAGAAACCAAGGTGATCAGAAGTAGAATTTTCCGTAAGCTAGACGTAGGGAAATTCTGCATGAAGGAGTCACGTTTTACCGACAGCCAGATCATGGCGATCCTGAAGCAAGCCGAGAACGGAGTACCCGTTCCGGAGCTATGCCGCGAGCACGGTATGAGCGGTGCCAGTTTTTATAAGTGGCGAGCCAAATTCGGCGGCATGGATACCTCCATGATTAAACGCATGAAAGAGCTTGAAGATGAGAACCGGCGGCTGAAGAAGATGTATGCCGAAGAACGGCTCAAAGCTGAGTTGCGCAAGGAAGCTCTTGAGGGAAAGTGGTAAAGCCATCTCTCCGCCGCGAGATGGCGCAAAAAGCCGTTACCACTGCTCGTTGTAGCATTCGCCAAGCCTGCGAGGCCTTTAGTGTCAGTGAGTCCTGCTATCGCTACCGGGCTAAGCTCAGCAGTGAAAATGCCGAGATCGCGGATCTGTTGGTGCGATTAACCCATAACCAGCGAAACTGGGGTTTTGGTTTATGCTTCCTGTATTTGCGCAACGTGAAGGGTTACCCCTGGAACCACAAGCGTGTTTACCGGATCTATCGAGAGCTGGAGCTGAGCCTGCGTATCAAGCCTCGTAAACGACTGATACGTGAGAAGCCCGAGCCATTGGCGGTGCCTACGGCCATCAACATCAGCTGGTCCGTGGACTTCATGCACGACCAGCTAGAGGATGGCCGCAGTTACCGGCTGTTTAATGTGATTGACGATTACAACCGGGAAGGTCTTGGCATTGAAGTAGACCTGTCACTGCCCTCTGAGCGTGTTGTCCGCGCCCTGGATCAGATCATCGAGTGGCGGGGAAAGCCCAAGCCAGATCCGCTGTGATAATGGCCCGGAATACATCAGTGCGACACTGGGTGCCTGGGCTGAAAAACAAGGTATTACACTGGTCTTTATCCAGCCCGGCAACCCGCAGCAAAACGCGTATATCGAGCGCTATAACCGCACTGTGCGCTATGACTGGCTGGCTCAATACCTATTCCACTCCATTGAGGAGGTTCAGGAATATGCAACTCGGTGGCTATGGACCTACAATAACGAACGGCCCAACATGGCCCTCGGGGGCATTACCCCACAACAGAAATTGGCCATGGTGGCCTGAGCTCTACTTCTGATGCCCTCTTAAAACAATGGAATGGACGCTCCCACCCGTAACGGCATCAAATGTGCCAAAGTGGCAGTGTTAACTCACCACTTGAACCGAGGGGAGCGCCATCATGAAGATTACAACTGTTGGTATTGATCTGGCAAAGGATGTGTTTCAGATTCACGGTGTGGATGCACAAGGCCAAGTTGTGCTCAAGAAGCAACTGAGGCGTGTTCAGATGGCTTCGTTCTTTGTGAATCTGCCGCAATGCCTGATTGGTATGGAGGCCTGCGGCAGCGCACATTACTGGGCGCGTAAACTTCAGGACCAGGACCACACGGTTCGGCTCATGGCGCCGCAGTTTGTGAAGCCTTACGTAAAGACCAATAAACATGACATGGCTGATGCCGAGGCGATTTGTGAGGCGGTACGGCGACCTAATATGCGGTTTGTTCCGATCAAGAACGTTGAGCAGCAAGCCGTCTTGTCGGTCCATCGCGTACGTCAAGGGTTAATCAAAGCACGCACAGCACAGGCGAACCAGATTCGTGGGTTGCTGAGTGAGTTCGGTCTAGTTTTGCCGGTAGGGATCAGTTTCCTTTATCAGCGTGTTCCGATATTGATCGACCAAGCTAAAGATGAATTACCGGGCATGTTTCAAGAGCTGATATGGCGATTGTTGGAACATTTGAAAGATTTAGATCGTCAGGTCAATGAGCTAGAACGGCAAATCAACGTCTGGCACCGATCAAACAAGCTGTCTCGAAAGCTTGAGAAGGTTCCAGGTATCGGACCCATTACAGCCTCAGCGCTCGTGGCCTCAATTGGTGACGCAAAGAGTTTTGCTAACGGGCGCCAACTGGCGGCGTGGCTGGGGCTGGTTCCCAAACAGCACTCAACCGGCGGGAAGTCGAATTTGCTTGGTATCAGCAAGCGCGGCGATACGTATTTGCGTACGTTACTGATTCATGGCGGGCGGGCCATTATTCGGTGCGCTGCGCTAAAGCCACCCCAAGCAAATTCATGGTTGGCGCGGCTGTTGGCACGACGCCATAAGAACGTGGCTACGGTAGCGCTGGCGAATAAAAATGCCCGGATTGTGTGGGCCTTGTTGGCGCATGATAGAGAATTCCAAGTTGATTACGCTGGAGCATAATCAACTCGGCCCGTGAGAACGCAGAACCAAATATTGATAGAGGTATAGCTCGTCGATTGCTCAGGTAATCAATGATGATGGCAAACAGGTTAGACCGCGGTCGGCAAAGCCCGAAATCCCCCCTGCACGATGAGTGCGAAAAAACGATTGGGGCACCGGCCAGCACATTCCATCAGGGACAGTGGGTGAACCACAGAGAAAGTCCGAATGTACGGGTGCAATCTTTTCCTAATGTCATATTCGTTGAAGACTTGGCAAACCGGGAGCGTCCATGTAGGGGGGATTACCGGATGAAGCAAAGTCAGTAACTCCAAAATTAAGTTGGTAACCGCCTGTATCAACTACCAACTCAACAAGCTGTGGTTGCCGCATTCAGAGCCGACTCCGATATGCGCAACCAGGTCCAATCGCCAAAATTTCGTTAATTTTCGACTGATCTAGTTTTATTTGTTGACCATCCGGATAGTATGTGGTTTATTGGTCAAAATACACACTACCAACAAAAATTGGGAGAACGACCGATGCTTGAACAACAGGATTACGAAGAGTTTCGGAAGGCGGTGAGGCGTCTGGCCGAAACCAAAATTCAGCCTCATGCTGCGGACGTTGACGAAAAGAAGCGATTTCCGGAAGAGGCACTTGCCGCATTCAAAGAATTACAACTGATTACGTTGCCCTTTGATGAAAGCATCGGTGGCCAGTCTGGGGATGTGCTGGCCCAATGCATCTGTTTAGAGGAAATCGCCCGTGTCTGTGCCACCTCGTCACTGACGCTGATGGTGATCTGGGCGGGGCTTGGTCCGATAGCCTCGTTTGGTTCGCCGCAATTGCTCGAAGAGGTGATGAAACCGGCCATTAATGGAAACACCGTGGCCTCCATTTGTCTCACTGAAAGTCACGGCGGCTCTAATGTCTGGGGCGCTCGCACTCGTGCCCAATACAAAGATGGTCAGTGGGTGATCAATGGCCAGAAGCGCTACATCACCAACGCCGGCCGCTCCGACTGGTACTCGGTCTTGGCACGTACCGGTGAAAACAGCTTTGGTATGTTTGCGGTGCATAAATCTGACCCAGGTCTCTCCTTCGGCAAGCTGGAATCGAAGATGGGAGTACGGGGCAGTCCCACAGCCGACGTAATTTTTGAAGAGTGCCGCGTTGACGACTACCGGCTCCTTGGTGATTCGAAAGAAGGCCGCCAGTACATAACTGATGCACTGGCCTACACCCGGCCGTTAATCGGAGCTCAGGCGCTTGGTATTGCCCAAGGGGCGCTTGATGCTGCCATTAAGTACGTTAAGGAGCGGGAGGTTTTTGGCCAGCAGGTGGCACGCTTTCAGATGATCCGTGGCACGATTGGCGATCTGGCAACCGAAATCGAAGCCTCCCGACAACTACTTTATCGCTCCTGCCAAGCGGTTGAAAACAAAGAGCCCGAGGCCCGCACTCTAGCTTCCATGGCCAAGCTATTTTGCAGTAATGTTGCAATGAAAGTGGCCACCGAGTCCGTACAGCTCCATGGCGGTGCCGGTTATCTGACCGATTTCCCCGTCGAGCGCATGATGCGTGATGCGAAAATTACTCAGATATACGAAGGAACCAGTGAGATCCAGAAGTTAATAATCGCTAAAGCCATGCTTTCAGATTAAGGCGAAAACCATGATTGCCCAAATTAACTACTTGACCAATATTCGCTTAGGCGCAGGCGCAATAGCTTCACTGAATGATGAGCTTGCAAACCTTAAGGTTTGCAAGCCGCTGATTATCACCGATGCCGGTTTGTCATCAACTGGCCTGATTGATAAGGTAAAGGCAGCTGCCAAGCTCTCGGACAATGTTGCCATTTACGATGGTACACCTGCCAACCCAACTGAAGAGGCGCTGGAAGAGGCGCTGGAAGTTTATCGGTCCAACAATTGCGATAGTATTGTTGCCATCGGAGGCGGCTCCAGTATTGACCTTGCTAAGGCTGTAGCGTTGCTCGCAACCCATAAACCACCGCTTCGTCAATATGCGGCTATCGAAGGTGGCGTTGCCAAAATCGGCCCAACCGTTCCTCTGGTGGCAGTACCTACCACCGCAGGTACCGGCAGCGAAGTAGGCCGGGCGTCCCTGATAACGCTACGGGATGGCCGTAAGCTAGGATTTATTTCCCCTTACATGATACCGGACTTGGCCATTTGCGACCCGGAATTGACCTGCTCACTTCCGGCCGGCCTAACCGCCGCAACCGGGATGGATGCCATTGCCCACTGCGTTGAAACTTACCTGAGTCCCAAGATTAATCCGCCGGCCGATGCCATTGCGCTGGACGGTCTGCGCCGAGCTTCGAAGTATCTGATTCGTGCTATTAAAGACGGAACAGATATGGAAGCACGCAGTGAAATGATGATAGCTGCCTTGGAAGGCGCGCTGGCATTCCAGAAGGGCTTGGGGGGCGTGCACTCCATGTCCCACGCTCTCGGTGGCCTGAAGGAGCTTAAACTTCACCATGGCACCTTGAACGCGGTTTTGCTACCCCCCGTACTGCGTTTTAACCAGAGCCATTGCGGTGACAAGTTCGACCACCTCAAGGCTGCCATGGGTCTACCGGCCGATGCCGATCTGCCAGCTGAATTCGAGCGTCTGAATGCCGAACTTGGTATGCCAAAGAATCTTCGCGAAATGGGCGTTCCCGACAGCGTGCTAGAGGATATGGCACAGTTTTCCCAAGAAGACCACTCGACCGCCACCAATCCGCGTCCAGCGTCGGCTGAGGACTTCCTCGCCATGCTGAAAGAAACCATGGGCTGAGGTTATGACCGTGAGGAGTCTGATATGAATGGCCAGAATTCAATCCTGAAAGGCACTCGCGTGCTGGACTTGACTCGTCTTGCTCCAGGTCCGTACGGCTCAATGTTGCTGGCGGATATGGGGGCAGAGGTTATTGTTGTTGGCGGGGGCCGCTCTGGCTTGCCGATTGATAGCTACCGACGCGGCAAGCGTTTTGTAAACCTTGACCTGAAAAGCAAAGAAGGTCTGGATGCATTCCGCCTGTTGGCTGCAGAGGCGGATGTCTTGATGGAAGGCTTTCGTCCTGGTGTTATGCACCGCCTGGGCCTCGGCTATGACGCCCTCAAGCAAGACAACCCGAAACTGGTCTACTGCTCGGTGACCGGTTACGGCCAGGATGGCCCACTCGCCCAAGAGGCAGGCCACGACATCAACTATGTTGGTCTGTCCGGCGCTCTTGGCGCTATGGGCCCGGCCGATGGGCCACCAGCGCTGCCATTGAATATTATTGCAGACTTTGCCGCCGGCGGTCTTTACGCTGCCTATTCTATCCTCGGTGCACTGCTGGAGCGGGAGCGCTCGGGACTGGGCCAGTTCCTGGATGTCGCCATGGTAGATGGCTGTCTTTCCCTGACGACAATGCACTATTCAGACTGGGGTAAACCGGTGCTGCCTTCTCGTGGTAAGGGGCTGCTGACCGGAGAGGCGCCTTTCTACCGGTGCTACGTCTGCAAGGACGGCAAGTATCTGGCGGTCGGGGCCTTGGAAGGCGCATTTTTCACCAATCTTTGGCAGGGACTGAGCCTTGAGCAACAAATGCCAGATCACATGCGCCCGGATACTTGGCCCGCCATGACCGAGCAGTTCGAGCGATTATTCGCCAGTCAGTCGCGGGACGCCTGGGTGGCGCACTTCGCGGGCCGCGATGCCTGCGTTTCACCGGTTTTAGCGCCAGATGAGGTGTTCGGACACTCGCATGTACAGGCTCGGTTTCCTGGCAGCGACAACTATGCTACTCCGGCCATTCCCCGCTATTCCCGAACCCCGACCATTCCGGGTGTTACTGATGACACGGACGATTCGCATGCGATCCTCCGAGAATTAGGTCTGTCAGAAGCGATGATCAATAAAGCCGTTCCTGAAACCTCGAACGTGACCGGGCTGGTATGGCCACCGGTTAAATCCTGTCAACCTTGAGATTGCAGAGCCAATCCATCTCAACAGTTCACAATAAAAAGAATCGGACGGTGCATCCCCGGGGTGAACCGGCCAATTACGCAAGACTGAGAGGAGTTCAATAATGAAAAAAATCACAACCCCTATCAAGGTGGCCATTATAGCCGCTAGCCTAACCCTTGCTGCCGGTAGTGCCATGGCCGAGGGAGTAACCTGGAAAATGGCCACGCCCTGGGGTGGTGGTCCTTGGCTGGAAAGGGATGCCAAAGGCTTTGCCAAAAATGTGGAGGCGCTCACCGACGGCCGCATCACAATTAATGTTTTTCCGGGCGGTACGCTTTCCAACCCTCTGAAAGTCACCGAGGCAGTCAACCACGGTGTTGTTGAGATTGGCCACAACTGGATGGCCTATGACTGGGGCAGGGATCGAACTACTGCGCTGTTTTCTGGCTATGCTGGCTCCCCGGCCCCGGAAGGCTACCTAATGTGGCTCTACGAGGGTGGTGGCTTGGAACTTTGGCAAGCGTACCGCGATGAAAAGTTTGGTGTGGTGTCATTCCCCTGCGCGGTTATTGGAACCGAAATTTTCCTGCACTCAAATAAGAAAGTTCAGACCCACGAAGACTTCAAGGGTCTGAAACTTCGCACTTCCGGTGCCTGGGCTGAGATTGCGTCAAACCTTGGTGCTTCCACCATTGTGATGCCTGGAGCTGAGGTATATACGTCGCTTGACCGGGGGGTTATCGACGCCACTGAATGGGGCAGCCCGGAAATCAACAAGCCTACCGGTTTCATCGATATAGCTAAGTATGTGGTCGTACCCGGCATGCACCAACCCGGCGGCGTTCTGGAATGCGAAATCAACAAAGACGTCTGGGCGGATCTGTCGGAGAAAGACCAGCAGGCGATTGCGACGGCGGCAAAGCTCTCCATGTATGAAAGCTGGAGTGCCGGTGCCAATGCTGATCTTTCGGCATTCAAGGAGATGGCCGGGGGTGACAATGAAATTGTGCGCCTTGATCCGGACTTCATGGCGACAATTGAAGAAGTCACGAACAAGTGGGAAGACGAGCAGGCTACGGACAATGAGTGGTTTGCCAGGGTGCTTAATTCCCTGAGGGACTTCGAGGATCAATTGGCAGTCTGGCCCGAGTATCGCTTTCCCATTGGCGGTAATCAGTAACAATAGGGTGTCACCCGGACCTCGATCTCTATGAGGCCCGGAATTGTAAGAGACACGATGCCCCGGCCCAAGTCAAATTGCTCCCGGGCTGGGGTCATCGGCAGTAGTAGGGCATGCATAATGAAATTTTTCAGCTACCTAGGAAAAACCGTAGATGCGCTCTCGAAAGCTGCTGCGCTGATCGGGGCATTACTGATCGTGCCGCTGATTGGTTCGCTGACCTTTGAGGTTGTTAGCCGCTACATCCTGAACTCGCCAACAGCCTGGGCCTACGAAATGAGCTACATGTTCATGGGCTCAACTTTTCTATTGGGCATGGCGTACGCGCTTAAGGTTCGCCAACACGTCAACGTAGATATTTTTTACGCCATGATGTCGTCGCGAGGGAAAGCGACGATGGACATGATTGGTCTGACCGTTTTGTTAGTGGCACTGGTCTGGATTGTTGACGGGTTATTTCAGTACGCGCTGGAGGCCTACGAATACCAGGAAACCTCCGGAGCTTCAGGCTGGAATCCTGTGATCTGGCCGTTCCGAACTGTCTGGGTTCTCGGGTTTGGCATACTGATGGCGCAAACCGCCGTCGAGCTGGTGCGCTCCATTGCCATCCTAATTAAGGGCGATAAGGAGCCGGAGGTGTGGTATGAGTGAATACCTCGGATTCTGGATGTTCCCGGTTCTTCTGATTTTCTTACTAGGTGGTTTCCCTATTGCGTTATCGATGATTTGCACCGCGTTTATCTTTGGTGTGATGCAGTTCGGTGATGCGGCATCATTCCAGCTGATTTCCCAGATTGATAGTGTGGCGGGCAACTCGGTACTGGCCGCAGTGCCTCTGTTTGTCTTCATGGGAGCCTTCATGGAGAAAAGTGGGATTGCATCCAGGTTGCTAGAGGCTATCCATATCTGGACATGGCGACTACCCGGCGGCTTGGCTCTTAGCACCATTATCATGGGCGCCATTTTTGCTGCCATCAGCGGAGTGGTAGGCGCCACAGAGGCCGTTATTGGGTTGCTAACCGTCCCAGTTATGTTAAAGCATGCTTACGACAAACGGCTGATTTCCGGTACCGTGTGCGCCAGTGGGTCGCTGGGCACGGTAATTCCGCCTTCCATCACAGTGATTGTGCTGGGTCCGGTTGCCAACGTTTCGGTAGGTGAGCTGTTTGCCGGTTTGCTGCTGCCTGGCCTGATGATGGCTGTGCTATTCGGTCTTTACGTGGTTGGTGTTGCCATCGCCAAGCCTGCCATGGCTCCACGCACTATGGAAGGCGCTCCTAAGTACAGCCTTGGGCAGAAACTGCGAATAACTGCAGTAGCGCTAATTCCGCCATCAATACTTATCTTCGCCGTGCTCGGCAGCATCCTCATGGGTATTGCGACACCCACGGAAGCAGCTGCATGGGGTGCGCTGGGAGCGGTTGGTTTATCGGCTATCTATCGCACGTTTACCTGGTCCTTGTTTGGCAATGCCCTCATGAACACCTTGCTAATAACTACAATGATCCTGCTCATCGTTCTCGGCGGTAGTATGTTTGCGGGCGTCTTCTTCTCATCAGGTGGGATGTTGGCAATCCAGACACTGCTGAATGACCTGGGTATCCCAGCATGGGGTGTTATTGCGCTGATTCTGCTTCTGACATTCGTGGCTGGCTTTGTCCTTGACTTGATTTCGGTGGTGCTGATCGTCATCCCGATTGCCATGCCTCTGGTGTTGAACCTTGGCTTTGACCCGATTTGGTTCTGTATTGCCTTCCTAGTGGTACTGCAAACCAGCTATCTGACCCCACCAATGGCACCGTCGATATTCTATCTTCGAGCAGTGGCACCGCCGGAGATCACCCTATGGCATATGTACAGAGGTGTGATTCCATTCATCCTCCTCCAGATTATTACCTTGGTGGTGGTACTGGTATTCCCGGAGGTAGCGACTTGGTTGCCAGAAGTACTGCTGGGTTAACTGGCCGAGGCTAAACTTTGAAAATAATTCGATCACCGGTGGCGATTCGCCACCGGAATATACGAAGGAGATCATCGTGACTGTATTAGGACATCAATTGATTGGTCAGACCAGCTACCGGGGTGATCAAGCCGCCCTTGAACCGGTTGACCCTACCACCGGAAAGCGCCTGGAGCCAGAATTCCCCGGCGCTAGTAGCAAGGATGTCAAACACGCTTGCAGCCTGGCCCTGGAGGCCTTTGGTGAGTACCGCGAAACTTCTCTGGAAGCGCGAGCCAGTTTTCTTGAAACTATTGCCACGGAAATTGAGGCTCTCGGCCCTGGACTGATTGAGCGAGCGATGGCTGAAACTGGCTTGCCGAAGGGCCGGATTGAAGGTGAGCGCGGTCGTACCTGTGGTCAGCTCCGGTTGTTTGCTTCGGTAGTGCGTGACGGTGAGTGGCTGGACGTTAGAGTGGACCCGGCGCTGTCTGAGCGCCAGCCAATACCCCGGCTTGACCTGCGCCAGCGGCACATCGCTGTCGGGCCAGTTGCGGTTTTCGGGGCTAGTAATTTTCCGCTAGCGTTCTCGGTTGCAGGAGGTGATACGGCATCCGCGCTGGCAGCAGGCTGCCCGGTAGTGGTCAAGGGCCACCCAGCCCATCCTGGCACATCGGAGTTGGTCGGCCGGGCAATCCAAAAAGCGGCCAAGGCCTGTCAGATGCCGAATGGCGTATTTTCACTATTGTTCGGTGTCGGCAACGAGATCGGCCAGTCCTTGGTGGCGAACTCATGCATCCAGGCGGTTGGCTTCACTGGCTCGCGGCGCGGCGGGTTAGCCTTGACAACGATTGCGCTGCAGCGCAACGTACCGATTCCGGTCTTCGCTGAAATGAGCAGCATTAACCCCGTATTTCTACTGCCTGAAGCCGTTGCGGTCCGGGGTAGCAGCATTGCTAAGGATTTTGCGTTATCCCTTAATATGGGCGCGGGTCAGTTCTGCACCAACCCGGGGCTGATAATTGGCTGTCGCGGCAAAGCCCTTGATGCCTTCCAACAAGCCGCCACGGATGCCGTGACGCAAGCGGGTGCTCAGACCATGCTGACACCGGATATACGCGCAGCCTATATGCAGGGCATCGAACGGTTGTCCGACCATGTTGGCGTTAAGTGTCTAGCGAGAGGACAGCACGGTATAGCCTCCAACACCTGCCAACCCCAGTTGTTTTCCGCCCGTGCCAGCGATTTTCTCATAGACGAGACGTTGCAGCAGGAGGTTTTTGGCGCCGTATCCCTAATTGTCGAGTGTGAGGGACTGGAGGAAATGCGGCGCGTTGCTGACAGCCTCGAGGGGCAGCTCACCGCCACCCTGCAAATGGACGACGATGACCTCGCGGCTGCGCAATCACTACTCCCGATACTGGAAACGAAGGCTGGCCGGATATTGGTCAATGGCTGGCCGACAGGTGTAGAGGTCTGCCATGCCATGGTTCACGGGGGGCCTTTCCCGGCCACCTCTGACAGCCGCACTACATCGGTAGGCAGTGCAGCCATACGACGCTTTCTCAGGCCCGTATGTTACCAAAATTTCCCCGACGCCCTGCGCCCGCATGCCCTGAAGGAGGCCAACCCGTACAGGCTGCGGCGCTTGTTAGATGGCGAGCGGGAAGCATAGATGTGACAAGTGAGGTGGATCAGGCTGCTAGAGCGTGCCGAGCAAATAAAAGGCACGCTTTAACACCATGTTTCATTTACTATATCATAGACCACTTAACCTATGCGCAAGCTGAAATCCTGCTTATCCGAGAGCCTAAATTCATTTAGGAAACGACGCTGACGATGACTCGCAAGAAACCGAACAAAAACGAGATATCTCGTGAGCGCAGCATTAATAGGCTGACCCAGGCTGCGTTCGAATTGTTTGTGGTACGCGGGTACCATGCCACCAGCCTTGAAGCTATTTCATCAAAAGCCGGCCTCACTAAAGGCTCAGTGTATTTTTACTTTGGTAGCAAGGAAAAGCTGATCCTGCACATGTTTGAAATCCTCCGTCAGGATCTTGTGGATGGTCTAGTGGCTACTCTGAGGAATCCTGTCGGCAGCCATGTGGATCGGATCATTCGCTATATCCACAAGGGTGCTGACTTTGGCGCGGAACGGCCCAACGAACTGCTCTTCATGATCCAGATCGCCATCGAATTCGGCCGCCAGGATAACCACATCGCCACGGTGATCAAGGAGCTCTACGGAGATGTGCACGACGCTGTCGAAGAGGTGGTAAGAGAGGCCCAGGCAGTTGGTTCGATGTCGTCAGACATTGAGGCACGCTCATTCGCCTCCATGGTAGTGGCAGTTCACGATGGGATGATGTTGGAATGGCACTTGCGGGGCGCTGAAATTAGCGGCCCCGATCTGGTCAAAAATGTGCGGCGCATGTTGCTGCACGGTATCGGCTAACCCATCCAGCCGGGTTTACTCAATGCTATTTATCCCTGATCGATAAGCTCCTTTAAGCTGACGCCGGCGGCCTTGCGGTCCCAGGTGCTGGGTTGGATTCCGCGTTGTGAAAGCTGCTTTTTCTTCACCTTGTTGGTGGGTGTTCTGGGTAGTTCGTCGATAATTTCTATATAACGCGGCACCATGAAATGGGGCAGTGCGCGTGCGAGGAAACCCAACAGCGTCGCTGGTTCAACTACCGCGTCTTCCGTGGCTACGATATAAACTAGAATGTCGTCGTCGTTCTCATAGCTCGACGGAACACCCACCGCCACGCATTCCTTCACGCCGGGAAAGTCAGCCACTACGGTTTCGATATCACACGCTGAGATATTCTCGGCGCGGCGGCGGATACGGTCGCCTTTGCGATCTATGTAGAACATGTTGCCGCTGCTATCCCTGACGGCGATATCTCCGGTATGGAACCAAAGGTTTCGCCATGCGTTCACGGTTGCCTCCGGCATGCCCATGTAGTTCAGCATGGTAGTCCAAGGGTGCCGGGGTCTGACCACAATTTCACCAGCGGTGCCGTCCGGTACCTGCCGGTCTGTTTCCGGATCGACGACTTCTACGTCATACCACTCGGTTAGCACTTTACCGCAGGAGTCAGTAACTGTCGGGACTTGCCGCGACGTCCAACATGGGCAGCCAACTTCACTCATACCCCACATTTCAATACCTTTAACGCCAAACCGTTCTAGGAAGGCACGACCATGGCGCCTGGGCAAAGGGCAGCACATCAGACGTGTGAGAGCGTTGTCTGAATCTTCCGGTCGTGCTGGCTCAGCCTGGATCATTTCGATCATCGGTCCATGGGCAATACTTACGGTTGCTCCACTTTCCCGGATGCGATCCAGCCAGATTTTAGCGTCAAACTTTCGATCAAGAACCAGTGTTCCGCCGGCGGAAAAGATGGCGAATACTCCCATGAACTTACCGGCAATGTGAAACAGAGGGTGGGCACTGTAGAACACGTCAGACGCGGTCATGCCGGTTTCTCTAGCGGTGATATTGGCTAACAGACAGACATGGCCATGGGGCATCACCACGCCCTTGGCGGGACCGGTGGTGCCAGATGTGAACACTACAGACGCTGCATCGGAGGGCTGGATCTCTGGCCAAGACTGCTTTAGTGACGCTGGCTTGGCGATGAGTTCATGGTGATACCGCACGCCGATATTCCCTTTGGCCTCATATGCTTTGGCTAGTTCGGGAGGATAAGCTTCCGTGTTGTCGATAACGACAATCTGCCGAACGCTGGAAAAGTCCCAAGTCAGTTCGGTAATAAACGGAATTAGATCAGCATCGCTGACAATTAGGCTGGGTTTTGCAAGTTTGAGGACATGGGCCAAAGAGTTACCACGGTAACCGGTATTCGCCGACACATCGACCGCGCCAACTAGCGCTGCGGCCATCCATGCGTGCAGTGCCGCAATACTGTTGGCAGCAAATATAAGGATACGGTCACCGGGCTCAACGCCTATCTGGAGGAAGTGCGCTGCTAGACTCTCGGCATGGGCCATAAACTGGCCATAAGTCTCCTGATTACCCGAGACCTCGCGGGCAAAAACTGCCTCGGGTGAGGCTTCCACACGCCGTGCAGCCACTTTAGGTAATGTCCACTCAGAGTGTGAATCTGAAATCGCGAATGCAAGTGATTGTTCATGTAAAACCATAAAGCGTCTCCGGCTATCAAGGCGTCCCTTGAGAAATAAAACAACGATCGGTACTTGTCAAACTGACTTGCGTATAGCAATAAGATACTATACGGTCAGTAAGTAAAATAGATTGATGGAGAAGATCAATGAAACCACTTTCTGGGATCACCGTGCTAGAGCTTGGCATGGTTATGCAAGTTCCACTAGCTGGGCAGATGCTAGGGGATTATGGCGCCGACGTGATTAAGATAGAACGACCGCCCCGAGGCGACATTATGCGGGATATCGACGAGGTCGGCACCGCCCGCGAAGATATGAGCTGCTACTACGCTGCGCTAGGCTGTAATAAGCGGACCCTGTGCCTCGACCTCAAGCAAGATGACGGCCGAGAAGTTCTTGGCAAACTGATTGATAAAGCCGACGTACTGATTCACAACTTCCGCCCCGGCGCCATGGAGCGACTTGGCTTCGGTTACGAGGAAGTTTCCAAGCGCAATCCCCGGCTGGTGTATGCTGTTGGTTACGCCTTTGGCGCAAGAGGACCGCTATCGGGGATGCCGGGCCAGGATATGTTGGCGCAGTCTCTCAGTGGTTTTGCCATGAACGGGGTCGAATCCGGTGGCCGTCCCCGTCTCACTGCCACTCCGACGGTCGATTACGCCACTGCGGCGTCGTTGGCGCAGGGAGTGTTGGCAGCTTTGCTGGGACGGGAACGTACCGGAAAAGGCGATCTGGTGACCACCTCCCTGTTTGATGTCGCTATTGCCATGCAGTTGCTGGAAGCCTCCAGCCGCGCAATTTACGACTACCGCACTGACTGGGTTCAGTACGCCATGATCTTCAAGACCTTGGACGGCTGGGTCACCGTTCTCACACTGTTTCGGGACAACCCACTGCAACTCATGTGCAAGGCGTTTGACGAAGATGACATGAGCGCGAACCCACTGCTGGCCAACGCAAGCATGCAACGCAAGCATGCCAGCCTAGTTCACGAAAAATTTGGTCCGGTGATGGAACGCTATACCACCGATGAATGTGTAAAGCGGTTATCTAAAACCGACATTCTGTGTGCCCCGGTGCTGGATCTGGATGAGACCTTGAAACACCCGCAAACCCTGAAAAACGACATCTTGCGGGAGGTGGACATCCCCGGCCATGGAACGGTTCAGCTGGTTGGCAACCCAGTAAAACTGGCCAGTCAGGGTAAAGACAAGCCACGGCCACCGGCCGCTCTGGGCGAATTCTCAAGTGAGATTCTAAGTGACTTCGGATACTCCGAGAGCGAAATCAGGGACTTCCAGGATCGCGGCATCATTAGCTGATTGGCAATCACACAGAACAGGGAGGCATTAAATAATGAACAGCAAAGCTACATACATCAATGACGAAAAACGCTTGTTTGACCAAACCATTGAAGGTCTAACAGAACGAGCGAGTCACACCCTGAAACAATCGTTAACCGGGTTTCCCCACTACGCTGACACGAAGACCGGGGAGTGGACTACCACGGAAGATGGCTTCTGGACCGGGGGTTTTTGGCCCGGCGTACTCTGGCTAAGCGGTTATTATTCTGGCGATTCATCATTCTGGAAAGCGGCCGAGGAGTGGGTAGAGCGCCTAGAGCCGAGGGTCGAATCTGATTCGGTATTTCGGGGCTTCCTGTTCTATTTCGGATGTTCTGTCGGGGCAGATCTTGCGGGCAGTATGAAAGCTGAGACCTTGGCGTTAGATGCTGCCAGCAGTCTGTGCGCCAGCTTTCGCCCCAATATTGGACTGATGCCATTGGGCACAACGGCGGAAGAAGCCCACACGGTCGGCGAGAACGAAACCAATATCGACAGCCTGTCAGCCAGCCTAGTGTTGGCCTGGGCTGCGGAAAAGACTGGCAACGATAAATTCAAGGATGTAGCTATCCGCCATGCCCTGACCAACGCCGACTTTTGTGTGCGCGAGGACGGCTCAGTTTGCCAGTCTGCTAGCTTTGACAACCAGACCGGAAATCTGATCAAAACATACACTCACAAGGGCTACGGCCCGAATTCTACCTGGGGCCGTGCGCAGGCTTGGGCTATGATGAGCTACGCTTATCTATCGGTATTGTATCCGGATAATCGTGAAATCCGTGATTACGCGGAAAGAGTCTGCAAATGGTGGGCTCAGAATGTACCCGATGACGGGGTGGCCTACTGGGATTTCGACGCGCCTCAAGAAGACGACACTCCGAAGGACACCTCTGCCACCTCCATTGCTTGCTATGCCCTGCTAACATTGGCTACTGTTCTTGATGATCGCCAAGCCGCTCAGGATTATCAACGCATGGCCCGTAACACCGTCAAGACTCTTTGTCGTGACTATGTTGTGGTCGCGCCATGGGGCTCTGGCGCTATCCGGCCCGCAATACTAACACGAGGCTGCTTCGATCCAATGCGCGGTGTCGCCACCGAGAATGAGCTGATCTGGGGCGACTACTTCCTACTTCACTGCCTGGGTATATTGACGGATCTGTTGCCCACCAAAAAACCTGGCTGATATCGATGCAGCACCCGCTGGCGCTCTACGGCTCTGACTCGCTCAGTAATATCATTCGCAAGGCCAAACACTCCCACCACTGCGCTATCTACCACAATTGGTACAAAAGTGATCTCATAGTGGTGGAGGAGGCTCTGCGTGTTCTTGAACTGAATCTGGAGCATTTTAGTTTCGCCGGTGACTGCGATTCGGAAAGCGGTATCAAAGCGCGTAATGTCGTCCCTGGCACGATGGCGACGTGCTCGTCGCCATCGTGAAATTGGTGGTATGCCTCAATAAATGCAGGCGAGGCATGCTCAATTGTGATCGTGAAGTCGTTAAGCAGCGAGTTTGAGTTCCGTTCCGCCATCTGGCGAAGTTGTTATAAAACTGGTCTTGGGTGAGAGTGTAGGCGTGATTGTCAGCATTGCGATCGATAGCTCGCTGTCATCCGGGAAATACCAGGCGCTTGCAAGTTTCTCGCCCTAGTATCCATGAATCCATAGATGCTTAGGTCAAAGCGTCAATTAACTCTCGCCAACGATGCATTGAGCGTTGTACGAGAAACTCTAAAGTGTTCAGCCACCTCTTTTTTGGTTATTTTAAGATCCGACAACATCGCGGCTGCTTTTCTCACATCAGCATCTGACATAGCAGGTGTCATTTTCAGAAGGTGATTGTATAGAATATCAGCAGTCAGCAGCACTGCGTGCTCAAGCGTTCATCTAACGGTGATGACTCACCATATTCAACTCTATTAGTAATGCCCGTCCAAAATTGGCCAGACCAGATGTCGCAATAGAGTACACCCCAAGGTTACTTTTCAGTGTTACATGTTAAAGTGTCACTATAGGGTTACTAATTGAGGTTAGTGACAGTATCATCACCATAGCCACCCTAATGTGACAATTGAGCGGAAAACT
>Ga0314774_1000954_pt1 | contig 20319 bp, 24 predicted proteins | sample MetaGCBIA2018_FD_204515 | JGI IMG/M metagenome (GOLD analysis project Ga0314774, IMG submission 204515) | Cryopeg brine microbial communities from Beaufort Sea near Barrow, Alaska, United States - CBIA 2018 | ecosystem: Environmental > Aquatic > Marine > Coastal | place: USA: Alaska | collected...
TCGTGCTCTGCGTAAAGATCGAATATACTGCCTTGGACGGTGCGTTTTTGACGCATTGTTACCTCCGCGGATTTTGGTTTGTTCTTTTGTTTCAATCGCTTGTGACAAAGAATACCATTTTTCGCTGAAGGTTTCCTTCCTGATTACCTCATTTTCTTATTTAATATCAGTGCTTTATGTTTATGGATGGGAACTAACTAACTAACTGAATGCCGTTGACTCACCTAAAATCAAACTACCGTCTGTAATTTTGGGGTGAGTAATGGAACAGATAATGAGCCTCTCAGCTCGGCGAGAAATGTTGATCAGCATTCGTCAGCGTTATCTGAAGTCGTCATGGACGGAAAAGGGTCGCGTTCTGGACGGCTTTATTGCCGTGACTGGATATGACAGGAAATACGCAATCTCGTTACTTTATCAAAAATCCAAGGTCACAGACTCAGTTAATGTCAACGCCAGTTTAAAAGTGACCCACTTATCGGCAATATCGCCAGTTTAAAACTGACCCACTTATCGGCAATATCGCCAGTTTAAAACTGACCCACCCTTGGCGTTTAAGAGTTTGTTAACAGTTCTTGGCTGCTGGCTGAGAACCGGTGCGGTACCCGCCATTCTCTTGTCTTTCAATCGATAACTCTCTCCTCGGATCTGGACGATGTGTGCGTGGTGTAGTAGCCGATCCAGCAAGGCCGCTGTCAACGTAGTGTCGTCATTGAAGGCGCTGACCCATTGTGAGAACGGAAGGTTGCTGGTGACGATCACACTGCCTTGCTCGTAGCGCTTTGCGATGACATTGAAGAACAGATTGGCTTCCTCTCGGCCAAACGGCAGGTAACCAATTTCGTCAATGATCAGCAACCGTGGCGCGAGGATGCTGATCCAGACGCTCCTGTTTTCTCGCAATAACCAGTTGCAGCATCATATCGGCGGTAGCAATGAAGCGCGTCTTGATGCCTTGGCTGACGGCCTTGTGTCCCAAACTGATGGCTAGATGGCTTTTGCCAACACCGCTGGGGCCGAGCAAGACCACATTCTCTGCTCGCTCGACGAAAGCCATACTGGTCAGTTCATTCAACTGTTTGCGCGGGGCGCCACTAGCAGCCTGTCGGACTTAGCATTGGCATATTTTTGCTCCCGCTTGTCCAGGCAGGTTTTGCACTATCATGGTGCATATTTTTGATCTACAGCGCCCAATAATTCCAAAACGAGCAGAATCGCCCGCCTTTCAGGCCCATTGGGCGGATTTCGGGCGCAGTACGGCCATGCGTTTCAGATTCCAGGCCAGACAAACCAGCGCCCATTCACCGCTCACCTTGTTCAGTCCGCGTAATGAGAACTGACGAAATCCGAGCACCGATTTGATGATGCCGAATACCGGCTCGACGGTTTGCTTACGCAAGGCATAGGCCGTGCGTCCCGCCCGGGTTTGTAGCTTGTGCGCCATGCGCTCGACCGGTGTGCTGCCCTCGGCTATGGGCATCGGTTCGGCGAACCGCGCCAACGGCGGCTGGTGGTGGTTTTCCCGTTTGACGGCGATGTACGGATCCATGCCGGCCTTATCGCAGGCGGCGACATTGGCGGCGCTGAAATACCCGGTATCCGCGAGCAGTGTGTCAGCTTTGCCCAACGACTCCGGTAGTGCGGCCAGTTGCGCCAGCATCGGCTCGACTTGTTCCTTGTCGTTACAGGCCTGGGTCACTGCTGGTGCTATCACCAGCATGCTGTCCGCATCGACCGCTGCCTGGGCATTGTAGCCCTGCTCGAAGCCGCCACCGGCCACTGGCATGATGCGCGATTCTTCATCGGTGAGATTGAGTTGGTCTTTCGCCTTGGGTCCGGCCGCGGGCGGCTTGGGCGGACGACCGCCTGGTTTCCTGCCGGTCTTCTGCTGTTTTTCTTCCCGCGCGGCGAGTCTGGCCAGGTATTCGGCTTGCTCGCGCTCGAAGCGCGCTTTCGCCCGGGCTTCGATTTTCGCTTTGGCTTCCGCCATCGCCTTGAGCCGATCTTCCCGGCGCTGAATTTCTTCCGGCAGGCTGACCCCATCCGGGACATTGGACTGGTCGGCCTGCTCAGCCAACGCCAGCAGCTCCTGCACTTCGCCCTGGAGCTGAGCTTCCATCTTCTCGATGTGGCCATAGGACAGGGCGCTGTGGCGGGACGCATCAGCCTGGATCTTGGTGCCATCCAGGCTGATGGTGCCCAGCTTAACCCGCTTCATCTCCTGTGCGACTTCGAGAACCTGAACGAACAGGTCGGCCAGTTCGCCGAGAAAACGTCGGCGAAAGGTCGCCAGGGTGTCGTGGTCGGGATGCGCGCCGGCTGAGATAAAGCGGAAGGCCACCGAGTCGTAGGTTGCCCGCTCGATCCTGCGACTGGAAAACACGCCGGTGGCGTAGCCGTAGATGAGCAGAGACAACAGCAGCGATGGGTGATAGGCCGCGCTGCCGCGCCCACCACAGGCATTCACCATTGAGCGCAGATCAAGACCGTCGACCACCTCGACAATGAATCGCGCCAGATGATCCTGGGGTAACCAATCGTCAACAGATGGCGGCAGCAGATAGGCTGTGTGACGGTCGAAAGAACGAAAGTTACTCATGTCTGATCCATGATTTATTTGAGGCCAACATTATCTCATACTGGCCCGGAAAGTCCGACAGGCTGCTAGCAGGCTTTTCAGCTGCGACAATCATCTAGGTGCGACTGCATCCAATTCGTTTCCTGAACGGATGACGTGAGACCGTACTGTTTCATAATACGGACAAACCGGGCCACGTAGCCGCATTGCCCAGCCGGTGGCAACCATTGATCTGGGCCCCTGGCACCTTTACTGCGATTCAAGCTCAATTCTACCGGCAGGCCGCTGTCCGCCGTTGGCTCGCAGCCCAGCGCGATCAGGGCCGCCACCTGTTCCGGTGTGAACTTAGAGGGCGCACCGCTCCGCGGTGCATCGCTGAGTAGAGCGACAATGACGGCTTGCAGCTCTTTATCGGTTCCCTTTTCCGCCGCCTCAAGGCGTGACGACTGGGCGGCCCAGCGCCGGCGCCATCGGCCGACCATCAGGCGCTGGAGACCCAGGGCCTCTGCCTGATGCTGGTTGCGCATGCCTTGTGCTGAGAGCAAGATGATGTGGCAGCGCGCTGCCAGTTGCTGGGATGTTGATTTGGCCCGGCAAAGCTTCTCTAGCACCCCTTTCTGGCGGGGTGTCAACTCGACCGTAACAGACTGTGGACCTGGCATCTGATCTTCCTCTTCGGTTGTCCGTTCCGAGATCAGATAGGTCCTCCAGTGAGTATTTCAACTGACTTTGGATTTCTGCCGGGCGCATCTAGCTTGGTAACGGGGTGGCCTCCCATCATCACTGTTTTCCCCGGGCCAGTTCGAAGTTCCGGCGAAAATTCCGTGCTGAGACGAAAAACGCTCTGACGACGAGATCCTGGGTTTCGGGCAACCTGAAGACGGATTCGGGAGAGGGCGGTCCCATACCGGTCACCGGCAGGCGCTTTACTGCATCCATTCTTCCGGTGCCATGCTCCCATATAAATCCCACCCCGAGACCATTGGCGACCGCTTCATAAACCCCGTCCCGATTATCAAGCACCAGACGTGCTTTGGGCTCCAGCCCTGCCCGGCGGAACACCGCATCAACCAGGGCTTGGGTCGAGGAGCCACGGGTACGAAAGATGAGTGGCACCTTCACCAGTTGCTCACAGTTGATACGCTCGAAGCGGGCAATAGGGTCTTCCAGATGGGCTATCGCGACGACATCCTGATGAAGCAGAACTTCCCGTACAAAGCGCCCATCGGTGGGCACGTTAGGCAATATCCCAATATCCAGTTGCCCCTCCAGCACCCCCTTGATAATCCTCGCGAAGTCGCCCAACACCACCGATAGCGTCACCGCTGGGTAGTCTCTCTGGAAGGCTGCCAGCAGTGTCATGCCAGGCATGGAGTTTCCCAATCCGATACGCAGTTGACCTGAGTGACTAGAGTGGCGGCGCTCCAGCATACGCGCCGCCTGCTCTTCCAGGACCCCGATCTGCTCCGTGATGCCAATAAGTTCTTCGCAGAACGAGGTAGGTACCAACTGCCCTTTCAGGCGCTCAAACAGGGGAGCGCCACAGTGGGCCTCCAGTTCCTTGATCTGCTGGGATACCGCGGGCTGTGACACACCTATCTGGCGTGCCGCTGCGGCGTAGGAGCCGGTGTCCAGCACAGCGTGCAAAGCGCGCCGGGCAGAAATGGAAAGTCGCATACGAATTGTCTCAAAGTGAAGATTTCTATAACTCAAAGTAAAACTTTCTCGTGAAACATTAATGTCAAAACTTTTCTTCAGTATGGCCCCCATGAAGCCATTCACTGGAGCAACCCGTGCAGACCCCATCCTCAACCTGTTCACCGGAGCAAAGAGTCTCCTCGTCGAGAGTCGGAAAGATCGATGCAACCTGGGGCGCGATTCTGTGCGACCTCGACGGCTGTCTTGTCAGTGGCGGCAGACTTCTGAAAAGCGTCGAGGAGTTTTTCCACCAGCACCAGCAGCACCTCTGGGTAGTGTCCAACAATTCCAGCGACACGCCTGAGATCCTGGCGAACAAGCTTCAGCGGCTGGGCCTGCCCATCAAGGCGGAGCGGCTTCTCCTCGCGGGTGTCGAAGCGCTCATCGCTATTGCTGCCCGGCGACCCGGCGGGCGGCTTGCGCTCTTTGCCAGCGATGCGCTGCATGCCCATGGCGAAGCTCTGGGGCTTTGCCTCACCCAGGAGCGCCCCGAGGTGGTGCTGCTATGCCGTGATACCCGTTTCGACTACGACGCCCTGTCACGCATCCTGATTCATCTGGAAAGCGGCGCCGAACTGGTGGTGGCTAACCCCGACGCCTCGCACCCCAGCATTTCCGGTCCGCCGGTGCCCGAAACCGGCGCCTTGCTGGCCGCTATTCGGACCGTTCTTCCTCACCAGGCCCTGCAGATATTCGGCAAGCCCGAGCGTTTTCTGTTCGAGGCTGCGCTTGCGCGTGCCGGGGTAAGCCCGGCGGACGCTCTGATGATTGGTGACAACACCGCGACTGATGGCGCCGGCGCTCGAGCTCTAGGCATCACCTATGCGGAAGTAACCGCCAACGCCGGCCTCAGCGAGTTAATGGGAGTCATGCCATGCTCTCCTTCCTGATCAAGAGCTTCATCAAAGCGGTAGTCACCCTGTTCGTGGTCGTCACCGTCGTCTTTTTTGCCACACGGCTCTCAGGCAATGCCATCGATTTCATCGCCGGTGATGGACTCGACGCCCAGAGTCGTGCCGAATTGATTACGTACTACGGGCTTCGCGAGGACATGGCTACCCAATACTGGCGGTACCTCCGGGGTATCGCCGGGGGAGAGTTCGGAATTTCGCTGATCGAACGCCGCCCCGTGACCACCATTTTCTTCGAGCGTCTCGGACCGACTCTGAAACTGGTGGGAGGTGCCATTCTGGTGACTCTGGCGCTGGCGATTCCCGCAGGTATCTATGCTGCCGTGAGGCGCAAGCAAGCGGCGGCGAAAGCGATGATGACACTGGCTTTCGTGGGCTATGCCACCCCCAACTTTGTCCTCGCGACAGTGCTCCTGCTGATCTTCTCGTACTGGCTGCAACTGCTTCCCAGTGCCGGAAACAGTACCTGGGCACATTACCTGATGCCGGTGGGGGCACTGTCGATGATGTATCTCGCCGCCCTCATGCGCTATACCCGCAACGCCACCCTGGATGTACTCGGCCAGGACTATCTCCGCACAGCGCGAGCCAAGGGGCTCTCCGGACGAGAGGTCATTGTGTGCCACGCCCTGCGCAACACCCTGATCACGGTTCTCTCCGTGGTCGGCTTGATGGTCACAGGGCTTGTCTCCTCGGGGGCAGTCGTCATCGAGAGCATTTTTTCCTGGCGCGGTATCGGCGACCTGCTGGTGAACGCGGCCATTCGACGGGACTACCCAGTCCTGCAATTCGGGGTCCTGGCCGTGGCCGTTGCCGTCGTCGTCATCAATACCCTGGTTGATATGGCCTATGCCTTTGTCGACCCCCGAGTGCGCCTGGGGGCGCAGATTTCATGAACACATCGACCGCTGCCCAAGCAATGCCGCAATCCTGGCTGGCCGCCCTCTGGAAAGACGCCGATATGCTGGTGCGCTTTGCCCTGATAGCAGGCCTGGTGCTGGTGGGAGCCACACTCCTTGCACCCTGGCTGAGCCCTTTCGGTCCTGATCAACAGAGCCTGCTGTCTCGGCTGCGCCCACCTTACGGCTTTGAAGGCGCAGTGGCCGGCCACTGGCTGGGAACCGATGAACTGGGCCGCGACATCCTGTCCCGCGTTCTTCATGCTCTGCGCGTCACCCTTGGCATCGGGCTCGCCGGCGCCTTCATCGGCATGATGCTCGGCACGGCGCTTGGGATACTGGCCGGCCTCAGGGGCGGGCGTCTCGACGACCTGATCGCAGGGGCCATCGACATCCAGATTGCCGTGCCTTTCACCCTGATCGCCCTGCTGGCCGTGGCCATCCTCGGTGGCGACCTGGTGGTTTTGATCGCAGTCCTGGGAGTCGCAGGCTGGGAAACCTTTGCCCGGGTGGTGCGCGGAGAAGTGATGAAGTTGCGCCACCAGCCCTTCATTGAAGCCGCCCATGTGGCCGGGGCTTCCCGCTGGCGCATCGCGTTTCGCCACCTCCTGCCTAGCCTGGTCTCCCCCCTGGTGGTGATGTTTGCCCTCAGCTTTTCGCAGATTGTACTGCTCGAATCGACCCTATCGTTTCTGGGCCTGGGAATACGACCACCGACTGCCAGCCTGGGCAGCATGATCGGCCAGGGTCGGGACTACATGCCAAGCGCACCCTGGCTGGTCATCGTGCCGTCCCTGCTCATTCTTCTACTCACCCTGGTCGTCCAGCTCCTCGGGGATTTTCTTCGCGATCGAGCAGATATACGACTTCAACACCGCTGATGAAAGCCACCCATACCACCCTGGACTAAAACTGACATACGAGGAAAACCAATGAAAAAGCTGATGTTGTCTGCCGTTATTGCGGCCACGCTTGGGGCCCAGCCCGCTCTCGCGCAGGAGCTGCAAGTCGGGGTCCAGAACATGAACAACTATCTGGACCCCGGTAGCGATCACTCAAATGCCGGGTCGCAGTTCTACTACAACAGTTTTGACACGCTGATCGACCGGGATCACGCAGGCTCGGGGGACTTCGTGCCCGGCCTGGCGACCTCTTGGGAAATCATCACGCCGCAGATGATCGAGTTCACGCTGCGGGACAATGTCCAGTTTCACGATGGCTCGCGGATGACGGCAGAGGACGTGGTATTTTCGCTTAACCGCATGTTTTCGCCCACCTACCCGCCCTACCTAGTACGCAAGCGCGACCGCCTGGACAACTTCACTCGAGCGGAGGCCACTAAAGAAGGCAAGGTGCGGGTCTACACGGCGCGCCCGGAGCCCATCTTCGAGACCCTGCTGTCGATGCAGCAGACCATGATCGTGCCAAAAGACTATCTGATGGGCCTCAGCGGTCATCCGCAGGTTGACGAAGTGTCGGACTACGAGGCCTTCGGCCTGGCACCGGTCGGCACCGGTCCCTACCGGATAACGGAATTCGTTCCCGGCGAGCGTCTCGTTTACGAGCGCTTCGGTGATTTCTGGGGGAAAGCGGCACCCTACGAGCGCGTGACCATGCGCCGCATTCCCGAGACGGTCAGCCGCATCACCGCCCTGCGCTCCGGCGAGGTGGACCTCATTACCAACCTCGCACCGGACCAGTTGAGCCTGATTGACAAGGAACCCAGCCTCAAGACCGCGGGCTCGGTGACCCCCCTTTTCCATGTTATGATCATGAATGAGAACCACCCCGAGCTTAAAGACCCGCGCATTCGCCGTGCGCTGAGCCTGGCCATCGATCGCGACCTGCTCAACAAAGGGTTATGGCTTGGCATGGCGGAGGTGCCCTCGACTCACACAATGCCAGAGTTCGGTGAACTGTACATGCCTGAACTCGAGACTTTCCGTTACGACCCTGAGGAGGCCAAACGGCTACTCAAAGAAGCAGGCTACGATGGCGCCGAGATCACCTACGACACGGCTTCGGCCTATTACACCAACGGCCTGCTTGCAGCCCAGGCGATCATGGAAATGTGGAACGCGGTCGGTGTCAACGGCACCATCAATGTGATCGAGTCCTCGACCACCTGCGATCCCAAGCTGATGACCCGCAACTGGTCCAACCCCATGTACTTCGCCGACCCCTTTGGATCCTTCGGCGTGATGTGGGGCCCGGGCGGTCCGTCGGAAAGCTGTGGCCGCTTCAATACTGACGAGGCCTATCTTGATAGCTGGGATCGCTTTCGCTTCTCAGAAACCGTTGAAGTGCGGCGCACCGCCTATGCCGAGCTGATGGCCCACATTGAAAGGAACCCTCCGGTTCTGCCGCTCTATCGTCCCTATGAAGCCTGGGGCATGCGCGCCGATATGGATTGGAAACCCCTGCCGAGCCATATCCCCTATGTGCTCGACTTCCGGGCCGGGCGTGTCACGCCAGCGTCCAACTGATTCGTCACTGCGCCCACTGCCGAGCAGGGGGCGCATATCATCCAGGAGCGATCTTTATGACTTTGCGGCTAGCGATCATCACCGATATCCATCATGGTGCCGATGTTCAGACCAAATGCGGTCGGGCGGCACTGGCACTCACCCGGCAGTTCGTTGAAGATGTGAATATCCTCAAGCCGGATGCCGTCATCGAAATGGGTGACCGTATCTCCGACATCGATCCCGAAACTGACCGCCGGCTGGCCTCGGAGGTGGCAGAAGTGCTCGCCGGGATCAAAATCCCGCGTTTCCATGTCAACGGCAACCATGATCTTCATTACCTCAGCGTCGCGGACAACGCTGCCCTGCTCGGGCAGCCGCTGGACAACCGTGTGGTTCAGCTTGGCGACTGGGACCTGGTGCTGTGGCGCGCTGATCCACGTGTCCATGACGACGGAGCGGGAGGGCGGCGCCTGATTCTTCGCGAACAGGATTGCCAGTGGCTTGAGGGCGTCATGCAGCATGCAGAGCGCCCCCAGCTTGTCGTTAGCCATATACCCATTTCGCCCCACGATCCGATTGGTAACTACTATTTCGAACGCAAACCTCACCTTGCGGCCTACCCCGAGGCGTCTCGTGCGCGGGCTGCACTCGCCAGTGCCCGGGGACCGGTGGTCTATCTGTGCGGCCATGTGCACTGGAACACCTTCAGCCAGCTCGGTGGCGTCTTCTATCTGTCGCAGCAATCCCTTACCGAAAGCTATACCACCCAGGGCCTGCCGGCCGCTGCCTGGGGACTCATCGAACTTGACGACAACGTCACTTGGCAAGTCTTCGGGAAAGACCCCCTGAGCGTGACGTTCTCACCCAGGGCATCGCGTTGGGCGGCCCCTCTCAAACCCAAGCCCCGTCATTCCCAGGAGACAGTCTCATGAATGCCCCGCTACTCATGGTGGAGAACCTGCACATCCGTTTCGGCGATGTCGAGGTAGTGAAAGGGGTCAGCTTTACGGTCCACGAGAACGAAACGCTGGCATTGGTCGGCGAATCGGGTTCCGGCAAATCCACCATCGCCCTGGCCATACTAAGGCTAATCGAGCATGAGGGCGGCACGATCACTGAAGGCCGCATCCGGCTCTTTGGCGGCGAGGTTCTTGATCTCTCGACCTTGAGCGAAAGAGCCATGCAGACACTGCGCGGCAGTCTGATCGCGATGGTCTTTCAGGAGCCCATGACGGCTCTCAACCCGGTCATGGCCATCGGCAAACAGCTCCTTGAAGCGATCTGCCGGCATGAGCCGCTCTCGCGCCAAGAGGCGCGGCTGCGGGCAATTAAGGCCCTTGATGAGGTACAACTGCCGTCGCCCGAACTGAAGTTACGCCAGTACCCCCACGAACTCTCAGGCGGTCAGCGCCAGCGCGTGATGATAGCCATGGCCCTGGCTGGCCGTCCTCGGCTTCTGATCGCCGACGAGCCTTCGACCGCCCTGGACGTGACGACCCAGGCCGAAATCCTGGCGCTGCTTCGCCGGCTTCAGGCACAGAACGGCATGAGCGTGCTTTTCATCACCCACGACATGGGCATCGTCGGGGAGATGGCTGATCGCGTTGTGGTGCTCCGGCATGGCCACATGGTTGAGGAGGCCAAGACCGCAGGGCTGTTCGAGCGCCCGAAGGAAGCCTACACCCGCATGCTGGTGGCGGCCGCCCCGCAACTGGGGGAAGGCTCACCCGGTCTACCCGCACCGTCGGCGCCGGTGCTTGAGGTACGCGACCTGGTGACTCGCTACCCGGGACGCCGAGCCCATCCCTTCGCGGCGCGCCAGATGTTCGAAGCAGTAGCAGGCGTCAGTCTGGAGATTGGTCGGGGAGAAACCCTGGGGTTGGTGGGCGAGTCCGGCTGTGGCAAATCGAGCCTGGCGCGGTCCATTCTGCGCCTGGCGCCGATCCATTCCGGCTCCGTTTCTATTCAGGGCCGGGATATTACCCAGCTGGGCCACCGGCAGCTAATGCCGATACGCCGCAGCGTCCAGATGATCTTCCAGGACCCCTTTGCATCACTCAACCCACGCCTGCCGGCCTGGAACCTGATCACCGAGCCTGCCGTGATCCACGGTCTGGTACGCGAAAGCGGGCGCCGCGATCTGGCGATCGGCTTGCTTGAGCAGGTGGGGCTGGATCGAGAACACCTGGAGCGCTACCCCCACCAACTGTCCGGTGGCCAGCGCCAGCGGCTGTGCATTGCGCGGGCGCTCTCTGTGGAACCCTCATTGATCATTGCTGATGAGCCAGTATCGGCACTGGATGTCTCCATTGCCCGGCAGATCACCGAGCTCATGCAGGAACTCCAGCAGGCCATGGGGCTTTCGTTTCTATTCATCAGTCATGATATTGCGGTCGTCGAGCGCATTAGTCACCGCATCGCCGTGATGTATCAGGGCCGCATCGTGGAAACAGGCCCGACCGGGCAGGTGCTCTCCTCGCCACAGCACGACTACACGCAGCGCCTCATCGCTTCAGTGCCCCGCTCCCGTGCCAGAATAACCGGGCCCGTTCCTGCCGCCAGGAGTGGACCCGTTCAACCATTGTCAGTAGCCGGGAAACTCCGACCTAGCCTGCAACTCAAGAATAGTCCCGCGAAACTGGGGCCTCTGCGTACCGCCTGAAAGAGAACTCTCATAACTGTAGGTAGCCAGTAGACCCACAACCTGGGAATAACATGGATATCCAGACGGGACCGCTAAACGTGGTCGTGCATTTAGGTAAACCTGAGGATGTTCTCATCCAGCCGGGAGAGCCCCAGCAGAACGATGAAGTGGCGCGACCTGCCAGAGCGCTACGGGCCCTGGAAAACAGTGTACCAGCGCTTTCGGCAGTGGCGGGACGACGGCACTTTTGATCAGGTCCGATGCCATCTGCACCTGCTGTTGCGCGATGATGGTCTCATGGATCTAGACACCCGGATGATCGATCCAACTGCTGTCAGAGCGACCGAGCCTCTTCCGGACGCGGTAAAAAAAGGGTCAAAAAGAGCCGCGGGACCACGCCCTCGGCCGCAGCCGGGGCGGACTGACGACCAGGATCCAGCTGGTCTGCGGCATGCACGGTTATCCGTTGAGCTTTACGCTTTCTCCAGGGCAGCATGCGGACTCCACGTACTTTGTCGAGACGTTGGATCAGGTCCGTTTACCAGGGCGGCGTGGCCGCCCGATCAAACGCTGCCGTAACGTCATCGCTGACAAAGGCTATGACAGCGAGGCCCTGCGCCAGCACTGCGACCGTTACCGGATGCGCCCGACCATTGTCCAACGGTCAATGCACCGGCGGCCGAGAGCGTTTGACCGCTCGCAGTACCGCAAGCGGAATGTCATTGAACGCTGTTTTAGCTGGCTGAAAGAAAAGCGGCGGCTGTGTACCAGCTTCAAGGCGATGGTGACACTGGCCTGCATCGAACTGTGCTTGCGAGCGAACTTTTCAGACAGAACCTAGGGCGTGGGTACGAACTGCCCCGAATGCGCTTAAATACATGGCCGCAGGGCAGGGCAGTCTACCGCAGTGAAAAAGATGCCCGTAAAAACAGAGCACCCTAAAAGCGTTGTTACTTTCACTGAAAACGATGAAGTACCCACAGTCCCACGCAGGTGACATGCTGAGGTCGGCGGTTGCTGCTTCTGCGCCCCGGCGCAATTCCTTACCAAAAGCGTTAACCAACTCAGCCGGTAGCTCGTAAGCCGCCTGAGTTACCTGCGGGCCGGGATTCCCGCGAGTTGCGCACCGCCATGACTGTTGCCAATGTGCTCCTTGTCCCGTTCCGACCCTCTCAGCCAGACCTGGACACACTGCCGGCACTGCAAGAAATCATCATCGGAGCAAAGGATTTAAACCCAAGGCTTCAGGTGTTCGGCGTTCTGACCATGGCACCGACCAACCCGGCAGTGAATGAAACCGAGGAAGCTCGGGCTTATCTGTCCGAGTTTCCAGAAATTCGGGTGCTTCGCTCGATCATTCGCGATCGGAAGGTGTACCGGGATGCGATGAGCGAGAGGCTGGGAGTGGTGGAGATGGATAACGGCAAGGCTCGTGCTGAAATACAGTTATTAGCACAGGAGGTTATGGGTAATGATTAAGCCTAGCAGCCTGTCGGAAGAAGCTCTATGATGGCGCTGCTGACCCCGTCCCCAATTTTGATGGTCAACGAGACGCCCTCTTCTCGCAGCAGTTGGCGCTGCGTATCCGAATGAACAGGACGAATTTTAGGTAAATGGCGAATAAACGAGTCAAGTACCATGCTAACGCGCACAGCATTCTCTACGGCGAAACCGGAGGTGCCTGCCCGCTCTGTGGATTACCTATGATGTTCCAGAAAGCTAGCTCGAAGCATCCAAGCATAGGTTATGAAATTGCTCATATTTACCCTTTGAATTCAAGCGCCTCACAGGCAAAAGGTCTGGCAGGGTATGTAGTGCCAGCTGAAATAAATGCTCTTGAAAACGTGATTCTTTTATGCCCATCCTGCCACACTAAATACGATAAAGACTTTAAGATCGAAGAGTATCTCGAGCTACTCGATATAAAGAGCACTTACATCAGCGAGGCGCACGCGAAACTTACAGCCTCTCAACATGCGCTTCAGGATGAAGTGCATGAGATATTAGATCTTATTGTAAACAACACCGGTGATTATGAAGATCTGTCCGCGACGAAGCTGGATGTCAGCTCGCTTGACGAAAAACTCAAGACAGGTATCAGCCCTTTGCAGAAGAGGGAAATCCGATTGAATGCCGTAGACTTCTTCGTACCGATTCGAAACCAGATCCGCCTCATCGAGCAGCGGGATCAAGCAGCGATAAGAATTCTGCAAAACCAGATCAACACCTATTATCTGGTCATGGCCAAACAAAATCCTGGCAATAAAGACATCGTTTTCACCCACATTGCGCAATGGATAAGTTTAAAAACCGGCAAATCTAATATGGCCTCTAAAGTCCTCACCTCATTTTTTGTTCAAAACTGCGAGGTTTTCGATGCTGGTTCCTACTAAATTCACAACGATCGAGGAGTCCACGATTTTTAAAATGCGCGCTATTCTGGAAGGTAAGCAAGACGGTGAGACCATCCCAGATCTGCTAGCCAGAACCTATGACGGTTTCCAAGATGCGTCGGAATTCCTACACGCGGTAGACATCCTCTATGTTCTTGGAGCGCTCGATGTCGAAGTCTCGACTGGAGTGATCGAATATGCTGAGTAAGGTCACTTGCTCGCTGTTCAATCACGGCGAGATATCCTTTCATTTGGGGTTGAATATAATTCTTGGTGACGACGACGCCAAGAACTCCATCGGCAAGTCCTCAGCGCTGATGGTGGTCGATTTTGCTATGGGCGGCATGTCCCTGCTGGAAGATAAAGCCGGCGCCATTAAATCCCTTGGACACCATACCTACAGCATTGAGTTCATTTTCGAAAATGAACGCTATTTCTTCAAGCGTTCCACTGACGCATCCGACCTTATTCAAGTCTGCAATAAAGATTATGAGTCCACCGAGAAAATTAGTATCGATGCTTATCGAACTAAGCTCAAAGTCCTCTATGGCCTAGCAGCCTGTCGGACTGACGTCCGATAGCCATCAATTGGCACATAACGTCGGCCTATATCTATCAGAAAGCCTATCAATGGTTGGTAGCCTCTCCTGTTTTTAATGGAAGTACTTACGGTTTCTCTGACAAGGCCGCACAACCCTTCTTGTTAGCGCCGCCTAAAGTGACAAATAGCCTCTTGATCAGGCCATCCGCAGCACATTCATGCGTTTTACATTCCAGGCCAGTGTGGCCAGCGTCCATTCGCCCGTAACTTTGTCCAATCCGCGCAGCGAGAACTGCCTGAAGCCCATCACCTGTTTGATGATGCCGAAAACCGGTTCCACCGTCTGTTTTCTTAGCCCATACAGGGCTCGACCTGCCCGAGTCGACAGCCGGTGTTCCATGAGTGGCAGTGGGTTATCCGTCTCCGGCGCTGGGCTATCGGGTGCGAACCGCTCAAAAACGGATTGATGGTGGTGATCACGCGCAACCGCAAGCGAGGGCTGAACGTCCGCCTTCACGCAGCACTCTACGTTGCTGGCGCTAAAATACCCGGTGTCCGCCAACAGATCCGTCACCTTGCCCAGCGCCTCTGGCAAGACCTCCAGTTTGTGCAGAGCCGGTTCTATTTGCTGTTTGTCATTCGCCGCCTGAGTCACATGGGTGCTCATGACCAGCATCGTATCGGTATCGACGCCGGCCTGGGCGTTGTAGCACTGCTCAAAACCGCCACCAGAGACCGGCATGATGCGCGATTCCTCATCGGTCAGATTGACCTGATCTTTATCTTTCGGGCCGGGTTGCGGTGGTTTAGGTTCCCGGCCTTTAGGCTTTTTTCCGACGTCCCTCAGGGCCTGCCGTTTTTCTTGTTTGCTTTGGTATTCGGCGTGCTCTTGCTCAAAGCGTTCCTGAGCACGCGCCTCAATGGCGGCTTTCGCGGCGGCCAGGGCGTCCAGGCGCGTTTCACGACGGGCAATCTCAGCAGGAATGTCCATACCATCAACCACCGGCGTGTGATCCGCTTCTTCGGCCCGTGCCGTCAGGGCTTTCACTTCGGCTTTGAGTTGCGCTTCGATCTTTTTCGCGTGGGCATAAGACAGGGCTTTGTGCTTGCTGGCGTTGGCTTTGACCTTGGTGCCATCCAGGGCGATCTGCCCCAGTTTGATGAGTTTCATCTCTCGCGCCAGCAACAAGACCTGGACAAACAACGCTTCGAGCTGGGGCAAGAATCGTCGTCTGAACGTCGCAATGGTGTCGTGATCCGGGTGCGTGTTGGCCGCCAGGTAGCGAAAAGCAATCGAGTCATAGGTGGCGCGTTCAATCTTTCTGCTGGAGAACACCCCGGTGGCATAACCGTAGATCAACAAGCTGAGCAGGACCGCCGGAGGGTGCGCCTTCGATCCCCGTCCCGCGTATTGGCGTGTGAGTTCCGACAGATCGAGTTGGTCGACAACCTCGACAACAAACCGTGCCAGATGATCTTCTGGCAGCCAGTCCGTTACCGAAGGAGGGAAAAGATAGGGGGTATCTCGGTCTGCGGTTACAAAGCGGCTCATCATCAGTATCCAGTCGTGATTAAGGCCGTGCGATTATCTCACAGCGGATTTGTCAGGTTAAGTCCGACAGGCTGCTAGATCACCTCAATAGCACCTTTCGATCACTCGTAAGCCCTTTCAGCCGAATCTGGAACAAAGGCGGCCTGGATCCGGATCAACCACTTGCGGGCGATCTCCAAGAGTCCGCGGGGGTGGCCGTTGGCCGGCTAATAGATCTTTTCGAACACACTGACGATATTGCGGAAGAGAAAGCCGTTTTAGACGCTCACAATGAAAGAAAAAAGCTCATATCCAAATCGATGAGCGCTGAAATCATCCCTAAGATAAACAAAACTCAATACAAGAGTAATCAGAAGACAGTCGCTGCTAACACGGTTGCGATTGAAGGCGTGAAGCAGGGCTTCGCTGGCGCGCTCAGTGCTTACGAAGCCCTTTTCGACGAGGGCCTGCGTGCGCTGCACCAGCAGAAAAACGACTTAGTCACTGGGCGGAACGAACTGCTGGCAAAAATAGACCGACTTAAACGTGATCTTTTGGGGTTAAGGCCGAGGTTGTCCGCCAACATTGCTCTTGTTACGGAATTTTTTCCTGAAGTCAATGTTGCACGGCTTGCACAGGTTGAAGCCTTTCACCAAAACATCGGCAAGTTGGTGCATAAAGAGCTTAAAAAAGAGCTGGCTTTGTATTCCAAACGTGAATCGGAGCTCAGTGATGAGATCAGTGACCTAGAGAACAAAATACGAGCCGGTCTAGCCGCCAAGGGCACGCCGGATGATCTGTTTGCGCGGGTTTTCGAGCTCAAAGAGGTCGCCGACAAAGCGGCTGAAGAGAACCGGTTCTATGACCAAAAGGCGGCTATACAAAAGGAAGCGTTGCTATCAAAGGAGCGCTTAGAGGCCATTTACGTTGGTATTTTCTTGGACATTGAGACCGGACTGAACTTTAAGTTGAAGCGCTTCAACAAGGTCGTGTATGGGCCGAACCGTAATGCTTCGCAGCTTAGAATCAAGAGCGCGAATTCTTACAGCTTCATCTCGCCAGAAGACACAGGCACCGGAAAATCCTATGCGGGCGTGGTTGGTTTTGATCTTGCCATGCTCTCCCTGACCCACCTTCCGTTCATCATCCATGACTCGGTAATCTACAAGAATATTGAGGTACCTGCCACGAGGAACATCCTTCGGATACTAACGTCAGTTAAGCGCAAACAGATTTTCCTCGCTTTTGACGAAGCCGCGAAGTTCGGGACTGCAGCAGAACGATTGCTGCGCACTCACACCGCTCTCAAGTTGAGCCATGACGACCTTCTGTACAACAAGGATTGGAGGGAGCAGCAATAATGAGTTGGCAGACCTACGGTGGCGTCGGGTTGGCTGAGTCACATTGAGGCTTGCTCGACCGGTAACTCAGCGCGTGCGGTCCTGATTAGTCAATGAATACGGAAAGCCGCCAGAAGCCTTTCTACGGTGGTGATGGTGTCTATCTGAGCCTATTTATTGCACCTAGATCCATCGACGCTGGTCGCGTGCGTCTTCGCTGGATACGCCTTGAGCGTGAATAAGCAAATCTGCATTCTTCGCCAGGCAGCGCACCGCAAAGCCAATCCTTCAGAGACTTCTGCTAATACCGTCGCCCCTGATTCCGTAAAGGCCAAGGCCGGATTGGTGTCAATGACCATTTACTTTGACCCTCCTTGAGGTGCGGACGATATCTTGGATATGCTTTTCCATTCCCCAGGGCCCCAGCTAGGGCGCTGGCCGTTAATGGCCCGCCACGCAGTGTTATCAGCTTGCTTGTGTCAGCAACAGTGCTAAAAGTTCGTAAAGGAGGTGCATAGCCTTCGCTTCCTCCGTCGCGCATGTGACCTTAGCTTTTCTGTCGAACAGTAAGCGCCAATAAATCAGCACCTACATTCCAGTCCCGAGATTGAACACACTGATTCCCTCTTCAACCCCAGGAGGAATCAGCATGACCCGCGAACGAGAACAACTTTGACAACAACATATCACGGAGTGGCAAGCCTCCGGATTGTCTGGAATGGCATACTGTAAGCAGCGGTCGCTGGCCTATTGCCGGTTTCTCTATTGGCGCAAGAAGCTGACCGACTCGAAGCCTGTTTCTGATGGGGCTGCGCTGTCCGAATTTGCCAGGGTAGCCTCAATCTCCAAGTTGGAAGCAACGGAAGGCTTGACCGTCTCGTTACCCGGCGGTGGCCGGGTCCATCCGATGACCTGATGCGGCTGACCGGTGAGCAGATCAACTGGCTGCTGGACGGCTACGACATCACCCTGCTGCAGGGCCATAAAATAGTGCATTATGAGAGCGTCGGATAGCATTTTTTAGGTGTGTGTCAGGGCGTTGTTTTTGCTATGATTTCACCATGAAAACGACGCCTGATAATGCCACTTCAGCTTCTCATTTCAGCGGTTCTTCCGCCGCTGAAATGATGGCCGTTATCCGTGGCCTTCAGCAGCAACTCGCCTCGACAGAGGAAGCCTTTCTAAACCAAGAGGCCAAGCTGAAATCGCAGGCATCAGCACTGGAACAGCGCGACCAGGCCATCCAGCGCCGAGACGCTCGCATCGAGATCCTCGAAGAACTGCTGCGCCATAAGAAGATCCAGCAGTTTGCAGCGAGCAGTGAGAAATCCCCTTGCCAGTTCCACCTCTTTGACGAAGCCGAACTGGAAGTCGAGATCGATACCCTGCGGGATTAACTGCCGGATGACGTAGCAGAGGAAGACGCACCGCGCACCTCCCGCAAGCGTCGTCAGCGGGGCTTCTCTGACAAGCTGCTGCGTGAACGTATTGAGCTGACTCTCAGTGACGAAGAGAAAGCCGGTGCCACCAAGACCTTCTTCACCAAGGTCAAGGAAGAGTTGCAGTTCATCCCCGCTCAGTTGAAAGTGCTGGAGTACTGGCAGGAAAAGGCGGTGTTCGAGCAGGACGGTGAAGAGCGCATCGTCGCTGCCTACCGTCCGGTTCATCCGCTGGGTAAGTGCACCGCCACGCCCTCACTGCTGGCTTATCTGATTACCTCCAAGTACGCCGACGGCCTTCCGTTATACCGGCTGGAGCAAATGCTCAAGCGCCTGGGGCATGAGGTCAGTCGTACCAGCATGGCTCACTGGATCATCCGGCTGGATGATGTGTTCAAGCCACTGATTAACCTGATGCGGGAAGTGCAGAACAGCAGCGATTACCTTCAGGCCGATGAGACCCGGATCCAGGTGCTCAAGGAGGATGGCAAAACCGCCCAATCCGACAAATGGATGTGGGTGACCCGGAGTGGTCCACCCGGACACCTCTCGGTGCTCCTCCCGGGGCGGTAAGGTACCGGTGCGCCTGCTCGATGACTTCCAGGGCATATTGCAGGCCGATGGCTACTCCGGCTATGGCAAGGTGTGCCGTGATAACAATCTGACCCGCATTGGATGCTGGGACCATTCACGAAGAAAGTTCGTGGAAGCGTTCAGGGCCGCCCCGGCCAAGGGTAAGAAGGGGCCACCCTCGAAAGCCGATGTGGCTCTGAGCCACATCCGAAAACTGTATGCGATTGAAAAGACCGCTCGCGATCTGAGTGACCCCGAGCGTTACCGGGTACGTCAGGAAAAGAGCCTGCCATTGCTAGTGAACTTCAAGGTCTGGTTGGAGGCCAACGTCAGCAAAGTGCTGAAAGGCTCGCTCACCCGCAAGGCCATGGACTACGCGCTCAACCAATGGGACACCCTTGTAGGCTACTGCGAACGGGGTGACCTGCATATCAGCAACGCCCTGGCCGAAAATGCCATCCGCCCATTTGCACTTGGCCGTCGCGCATGGTTATTTGCCGACACCACCCAGGGCGCAAACGCCAGCGCCACCTGCTATTCCCTGGTTGAAACCGCGCTATGCCGAACTCAGAACTATGCCGCACCCCCCCATTCGGAAGCCTGTATTCCCCGGACTTGCCGTCAGCCTATTCGGCATAGTTTGATCTCTCTCCCGTCATTCGATGAGGAGTAGAGGACATGACTGCCAATGCATACTTTAAGTTACCAAAGGTACTTTGACGATTGTACGAAGGTCCGTTGGGGGATTACGTTGATCTGTATGCCGCACAACTGCTGAGAGAGGGGCATTGCTATCAGAGTGGGACGCGCTGTATCCGAATTGTGGGTGATTTCAGTCAGTGGTTGGCCCGCAAGCATGTCAATATTAATGACGTGGACGAGAGTCTCGTGGTGCAGTACCTTCGTTTCCGGACGCAATACCAACGGCCGTTTTGCAGCGACCGGCCTGCACTTTGCCGACTTCTCGGACTGCTTCGACAGTTCGATGTCATCGCGCCACAAACAATCATCCCGCCAAAGCCACTTGAGCAAATCGAACAGGACTTCGAGCATTACCTGTTACGAGAGCGCGGACTTTCTCAAACAACGGTGATTCGACATCGCCCCCGCTTCGGAAGTTTCTTCAGGAATGCTGTAGCGAGGGAACGGCAAGGTTTCCGAGACTTTTCTCGGAAGACATTGTCCGTTTTATAGCCGACCACGCTCATGACCATTCCCCCCGAACAGCAAGATCCATGTGCTGGACGCTGCGCGCATTCACTCGTTATTTGGTGTACAGGGGGTATATCGTTGACGATCTCGCC
>Ga0314774_1000955_pt1 | contig 20315 bp, 17 predicted proteins | sample MetaGCBIA2018_FD_204515 | JGI IMG/M metagenome (GOLD analysis project Ga0314774, IMG submission 204515) | Cryopeg brine microbial communities from Beaufort Sea near Barrow, Alaska, United States - CBIA 2018 | ecosystem: Environmental > Aquatic > Marine > Coastal | place: USA: Alaska | collected...
CAAACTGCACATAACTTTGCCAAAATACGATCTGTAATAGACACAACTATAAAAAATGGTCTTAATGTCTTGCAAGCCTTAGCGATTGTAGCTAAATTTGAGTTTGATATAGAGACTGATTAGTTACGATAATGATTTAAATATTTTTAAAGAAAATTGGCCAGAAATTCAAGGAAGGATTTTTTTGGCGATAAAATATATCATAATCATGATTTTTTTGATAATTTAAACATCAAATAACATGCTAACGCTAGTCAAAGGAATTAAAGGAAAGCCAAAGATTCTTAAACAGAGGGATTTTGCGTATGAAAACCTCTATTCAATGGCTGTTTCAGCCATAAGACAACCTATAGAGTCCTTTTTTAATTGGATAAGTGAAAAAACCCAAATCCAAAATGCAAGCAAAGTCAGATATTCTCAAGGATTAATTGCACATATATTTGGAAAGCTCACTGCTTGTTTTTTATCATAGAATGCATTATATACTTTTCAGTAAGCGGTACGGCACAGGATAGTGATATTTAAAATATAAATTATTTTTGTGTCATACTTTATAAAATAATTTATTTATGGAAAGGAAAATAGCAAAATTCAAATATGTAGAATATCTGTGGGACGATGAAAAAGCGGCTTCATATGGCGATAATCAAATAGAATTATTTCTTTACAGATCTAACATCCTTGGAGAAGATTTAAGAATCACAAACTACGGAGGGGGAAATACCAGTTGTAAAACTTTTGAAAAAGATCCGTTGACAAATGAAGAAGTTGAGGTAATGTGGGTGAAAGGTTCAGGTGGTGATATTGGGACGTTGAACAGAGCCGGTATTGCTGGTTTGTATACAAGTAGACTTCGTGATTTGAAAAATGTGTATAGAGGTCTTGCAGACGAAGACCGAATGGTTGGTTTATTCAATCATTGTATTTACGATTTAGAAAGTAAAGCACCATCAATCGATACTCCTTTACATGGGTTATTACCTTTTGCCCATATAGATCATTTACATCCTGATGCCTTAATTGCTGTAGCAGCAGCTGAGGACAGCGAAAAAGTGACTAAAGAAATTTGGGGAGATACCATGGGATGGGTGCCTTGGCAACGTCCAGGATTCGATTTAGCTTTACAATTAGAAAAATGTTTGGCCGACAACCCTAGTATTAGAGGGATTGTTTTGGGGGGTCATGGTTTGTTTACATGGGGAGATACTTCTTATGAATGTTATATGAATAGTTTAGAGGTAATCGAAAGAGCTTCCGAATATATTGAAGAAAAAATAAAAGAAAAAGTAATCATTTTTGGAGGGCAAAGAATAAAGAGTTTACCAGAAGCAGAACGTTTGGATAAAGCAGCACAAATAATGCCCTTATTAAGGGGGTTATGTTCTTCGGAAAACAAAATGATTGGTCATTTTTCTGACAATCCAGTAGTCATGGAATATATCAATAGTTACGATTTAGACAGGCTCGCACCAATGGGAACCTCCTGTCCTGATCACTTTTTAAGAACAAAGATTCAACCTTTGGTATTATCCCTAGATAAAAACGAAAATCTAAATGATTCGGAGGCTTTATTAAAAAAATTAGAACCCGCTTTTGAGGCTTATAGAGCTGAATATATTGACTACTATAATGCCTGTAAAAAAGATAACAGTCCAGCCATACGTGATGCGAATCCAGTAATTATTATTTATCCTGGAGTGGGTATGTTTAGTTTTGCAAAAAACAAACAAACGACAAGAGTAGCAAGTGAGTTTTATATCAATGCTATCAATGTAATGCGTGGTGCAGAAGCAATTACTTCATACACATCATTACCAAGGCAAGAAGCGTTTGATATTGAATATTGGTTATTAGAAGAAGCCAAATTGTCTCGCATGCCAAAAGAACAACCTTTATCTCGTAAAGTTGCCTTTATTACAGGAGCTGGTGGTGGTATTGGGAAGGCCATTGCCGATAAATTAGCAGCCGAAGGTGCCAATGTTATATTATCTGATATTTCTGAAGAAAGATTACGAGAAGCAATTACGAATTATAAAGGAGATGTTGCAGCCTATGCAGTTTGTGATGTAACTGATGCAGACTCTATTGAACAAGCTTTCCAAAAAGCTTGTTTAGAATTTGGAGGGGTGGATATTGTAGTTCATAGTGCAGGTTTGGCAATTTCTAAACCATTGGAAGATACTTCTGAGAAAGATTGGGATATTTTACAAAACGTACTGGTTAAAGGTCAGTTTGAATTGGCCAAACAAGCCGTTAAAATAATGCGTAAGCAAAAACTAGGGGGCGATTTTATAGCAATTGCTAGTAAAAACGGATTGGTTTCTGGCCCAAATAATGTAGCTTACGGCACTGCTAAGGCAGCGCAACAACATATGGTTAGATTATTGGCTGCTGAATTGGGAGGCGATAAAATACGTGTTAATACTGTAAACCCGGATGGTGTTATTGTAGGAAGCAAAATTTGGGAAGGTGATTGGGCTGAAGGAAGAGCGAAAGCTTATGGAATTAAGGTGGAAGAATTACCTGCTCATTATGCAAAAAGAAATTTATTAAATAAAATTATGTATCCTGAAGACATTGCCAATGGAGTGTTTTCATTGGTAACCATTTTAAACAAAACCACTGGAAACATTATTAATGTTGATGGCGGTATGGCAAATGCATTTGTACGTTAATTATTTGGATTAAGTTAATATTTAGGTTTTAAAAACTTCCACAATCCATTCTTAGATTAGTGGGAGTTTTTTACAAAAAACAACACACATGAAAATACAAAAAGAACAAATTAGTACCGTTAATAAAAGTGAATTGAGCACTCACAACAACAATTTTGATTTTTTAGCAAATAAATTAACAAAAAACGGATATAATGTAGACAACATAGTGTCAAAATTAGCTGAGTTTCAGGTGGCTATTCCTAGCTGGGCTTTAGGTGCTGGAGGAACACGTTTTGGACGTTTTTCTTTTTTTGGAGAACCATCTAATTTAGAACAAAAAATAGAAGATGTAGGTTTGATACACTCCTTAACACAAACTGCTGGCGCAGTTTCATTACACATTCCTTGGGATGTTCCTGAAGATTATTCTGCCATAAAGCAATTAGCTTCTTCGTTAGATATTAAATTTGATGCCGTAAATTCAAACACGTTTCAAGATCAAAAAAATGCGAAAGAGAGTTATAAATATGGTTCATTGAGTAATGTTAGTGAAGCTGTTCGTCAACAAGCTATTCAACATAATTTAGATGTTATTAATATTGGAAATCAATTAGGTTCAAAAAGCTTGACTGTTTGGCTAGCAGATGGATCTTGTTTTCCTGGTCAGAATAATTTTCAAACTGCTTTGCAAAACACTCAAAACAGTTTAAAAGATATTTATAAAGGTTTACCAGATGATTGGAAAATGCTGATTGAGTATAAACCTTACGAACCAAATTTTTACAGTACTGTAATTCAGGATTGGGGAACTTCATTTATGTTGGCCAATGAATGTGGAAAAAAAGCCTATACATTAGTAGATTTAGGACATCATTTACCAAATAGCAATATTGAACAAATTGTATCGGTATTGATGTTGAAAGGTAAATTAGGTGGTTTTCATTTTAACGACAGTAAATATGGCGATGACGATTTAACTGCAGGATGCATTAAACCTTATGCTTTATTCTTAATTTTTAATGAATTAGTGTATGGAATGCAAAACAATCCTCAAAACCCAGATTTAGCTTGGATGATTGATGCAAGCCATAATGTTAAAGACCCTTTGGAAGATTTAATTCAATCTTTAGAAGCAATTCAAGAAGCCTACTCAAAAGCTATGTTGGTTGATCAAGATTTGTTAAAAGCGGCACAACTAGATAATGACGTGGTTAAATGCCAGGAAATTTTACAGGATGCTTATAGAACCGATGTTAGGCCACTACTTGAAAAAGCAAGACTAAACCTTGGAGGTGCTTTAAATCCAATAAAAACTTACCGTTCTTTAGATATTAGAAATCATTTAATGAAAGAGAGGGGAAAAAATACAATAGCTACCGGTCTTTAACAAAAAAATAATGAAACAAAAAGTTACAGCCGTATTCGATATTGGAAAAACCAATAAAAAATTCTTTCTTTTTGATGAGGATTTCCAAGAGGTATTTAGGGAATATATACGTTTTGATGAAATTAAAGATGAAGATGGTTATCCAACCGAAGATTTAGATGCTTTACAAAAGTGGCTAAAAGAACTTTTTAATAGAATTTTAGAAGCTAAACAATTTGATGTAAAAGCCATTAATTTTTCAACTTACGGTGCTAGTTTTGTTCATATTGATGAAAACGGAGCACCTGTATCATCACTATATAATTACATTAAACCCATTGACCAAAACTTAATAGACGATTTCTTTAAAAAATACGGCCCAAAAGATGCATTTTTAAAGAAAACGGGGTGTGCAGATTTAAGCATGTTAAATTCTGGCATTCAATTATATTGGCTAAAACATACAAAACCAGAAGTATTTAAAAAAATTAAATATTCACTGCATTTGCCACAATATTTGAGTTATATCTTTACAGGTATTCCTTTAAGTGAATATACAAGTATTGGTTGTCATACCGCTTTATGGGACTATGACAAAAAAGATTATCATGATTGGGTTTATACTGAAAAGATTAATGAAATATTACCTCCAATCGTTTCTACTGAAACAAGCGTTAATATGAACTATAATGGAAAACGCATCAAAATTGGTGTAGGTATCCATGATAGCTCTGCTGCTTTATTACCTTATATAAGAAGTATCAAGAAAAAATTTGTTTTAGTGTCCACGGGCACTTGGAGTATTGTCTTTAATCCCTTTACCGAGAATCCTATTTCTACAGAAACGGATGATAATGATGCCATAAATTATATGCGCATTAACGGAAAACCGGTTAAAGCGACACGTATGTTTTTAGGTAACGAATACAAATTTCAAGTGGCTAAACTAGATAAACATTTTGGTGTAAATGAGGATTACCATCGTTCAGTTAAATTTGATTATGATACCTATTTTGAAGTCCTTAAAGACTTTAAGCATTATTATAAATGGGAAAGTATTACCGATAAAGATATGCCCGAAAAAACGCAAATACCCTATCAAAAATACGAACATGCGTATCATCAATTAATGACGGAACTTGTACTTCTTCAAATAAAAAGTATAAAAAAAGTGATTGGTAGCAACAATATTGATAGAATATATATAGACGGTGGTTTTAGCAATAATGACATTTACGTTAAACTGTTATCACATTATTTTAGAGATAAAAAACTAAGCACAACTGACGCTTCCATAGGTTCTGCTTTAGGAGCTGCCATTTCAATATCAGACAATAAATTAAATTCTAAATTTTTAAAAGAGAATTATGCCCTCAAAAAGCATGTCCCTTTTATAGTTAGCTAATCCATATGTTTCAAACAGCGCCAATTCATATCATTATTACACTTAGAATAAATTTCTAAAGTGATCATCCAAAAAAAATGTCAAAAAAAATAAATTTAGAACATCCAAGAGATCAAATCACTACTATTATTAGTAGAATTTACAAAAGAGGAATGACCACAACTTCTGGTGGTAATATTTCAATCATTGATGATGATGGCAATATTTGGGTAACACCTTCGGCTATTGATAAAGGTTCTTTAAGAGCTTCCGACATTATTTGTGTTAAAAAAGACGGAACAATTGAAGGTAAACATAAGCCTTCTTCTGAATTTCCGTTTCACAAAGCCATTTACGAAGCCAGACCAGATATTAAATCGGTTATCCATGCACATCCGCCAGCATTGGTATCATTCAGTATTGTACGTCAAATACCAAATACTAACATTATTTCGCAAGCAAAACATATTTGTGGCCCTATTGGTTATGCGAAATATAGGTTACCAGGTAGTGATGATTTAGGCGATGTTATTGCAGATGAATTTAGAAAAGGATACAAAGCAGTTATCATGGAAAACCATGGAATCGTTTTAGGAGGAAGCGATTTAACCGATGCTTTTGAACGCTTTGAAACATTGGAGTTTTGTGCACGTACTATTTTGTATGGTTCTCAAATTGGCGCTCCCAACTATTTAACAGATGCCCAAATTGATGAATTTGAAGCACAAGTACCTTCTTTGATTCCAGTAATGGAAGTCACTGATTATTTATCTGATGAAGTAGAAAAGCGTTTAGAAATATGCAACATAGTGCAACGTTCTTGCCAACAGGGATTAATGATAAGTTCTTATGGTACCGTTTCAATGCGATGGAAAGGCAATGACTTTTTAATTACGCCAACAGATGTAAACCGTTGGGATATGCATATTGAAGATATTGTTCAAATAAAAGATGGTAAAAGGGAAAAAGGGAAAACTCCTAGTAGAGCAACATGGATTCATAAAGAGATTTACGAACGTAATCCAAAAGTAAATTCTATTATCATGACACAATCACCTTATTTAATGGCTTTTGGAGTTACTAATACTTATTTGAATGTGCGAACTATTCCAGAAAGTTGGATTTTTCTTCAAGATATTCCTGCAGTAAAATATGGTACGCATTTTAAAACAAATAACAACTCAGATATTGTTGATAATTGTACAACAGTTTTAATCATTGAGAATGATTCAGTATTAATTACTGGCGATAAATTATTACAAACATTTGATTATTTGGAAGTTGCAGAGTTCAGCGCCAAATCAATAGTTTTAAGTAATGCACTTGGCGATATGGTTCCGATAAATGATACTGAAGTTGAAGATTTAAGAAAAAAGTTTTTATCATAAAATAGATTTATGCCTATAAGGAGATAACCACACGATATCATTATTAAAAACAGAATTACAACAAGTCATGGAAAACTTTGTTGTGAAAATATCAATAACTAACCAAAATCAAATTATGAGCCAATATAATATAGAAGAAGAAATTGAAGAAATTGCCGGAGGTGAATTCGAAAGAGAACCCGTACCGCAGTCAAAATTAAAAGGGTGGAAAAGTTTTTTGGGAATGTATGCCGGAGAGCATGCTGCTGGAACTGAATTTATGATTGGCCCATTATTTTTAACTGCAGGCGTAAGCGCCTTCGATTTAATCATAGGCCTATTAATAGGAAATTTATTAGCAGTATTGAGTTGGCGTTTTTTGACAGCAGAAATAGCGGTTAAAAATAGGTTAACACTTTATTTTCAATTGGAAAAAATTTGCGGGAAAAAATTGGTGACAGGCTATAATTTAGCCAACGGTATCTTATTTTGTTTTCTTGCAGGCGCTATGATAACCGTGTCGGCAACTGCTGTAGGTATTCCGTTTGATATGCCGATGCCAAAACTAACCGACACCATGCCCAATGGAATGACTTGGGTACTAATAGTAATTGTAATTGGAGCAGTAATTTCATTAGTTGCTGCTAGAGGCTACGATACCGTTTCAAAAGCTGCAAATTGGATGTCACCAATTATTGTATTGGCCTTTTTGGTTTGCGGTATTGTGGCATTAAATCAATTAGGAGTATCTAGTTTTTCTGAATTTTGGGCTATTTGGGGTAAAGGTTCTGATCCATTTCCAGGCCAAATTAAATATACTATTTGGCATGTTATTATGTGGTCTTGGTTTGCCAACGCTGCTATGCATATTGGAATGTCTGATTTGTCAGTTTTTAGATTTTCAAAAAAAGCGAGTTCTGGCTGGGCAACAGCGGCAGGTATGTATGTTGGTCATTATATGGCCTGGATTGCTGCAGCTTTATTATATGCAGTTTACTTAAGATCTCCAGAAGCATTGGCGTTTTTATCCAATGGAGAAGCGCCGCCAGTTGCACCAGGACCTTTAGCCTATAATGCTATTGGGGTTTTTGGGATTATTGCAGTAGTATTAGCTGGGTGGACAACTGCCAACCCTACTATTTACAGAGCTGGTTTGGCTTTTCAAGCTATTATTCCAAAAGTTTCCACTTTTTGGGTGACCATTATTGCTGGAACAGTAGCAACAATTGCAGGTTTATTCCCTGCATTTGCTATGAAATTATTAGGCTTCGTTGCTTTGTACGGATTTATTTTAGCCCCATTTGGTGCTGTAATTGTTTTTGAACATTTCTTTCATAAAAAATACGGCATTGTCAAAAATTATGCTGAGGTTGCAAATATAAAATACAATAAAGCCGTTTTATTTGCATGGGCAATCAGTTTTGGTTTTTTCTATTTTATATCGTTAAAATATGATGTATTTTTATCTTTTGTGACACTGCCGTCTTGGCTATTATGTGGTGTATTATTTCTTATATTTAGTAAATATTTCCAGAAAAATACAAGTCCAACTAATTAACAAAAAGATTTGATTGATTTATAATTATACAAACATTAATATGAAATAAGCAAAGTTGTCAATTTAAATTGATGATACTGTTTGTATTCCATATGAACATTAAAAAACAATAAATAACTGAATATGAAAATTGGACTTTTTGTACCCTGCTATGTTGACCAGTTTTACCCAAAAGTGGCCATTGCTACCTATGAATTATTGAAAAAATTAGGTTGTGATGTCAGCTTCCCTATGAAGCAAACATGTTGCGGACAACCTATGGCAAACAGTGGTTATGAACATTTAACCAAAGATTGTGATGCCAATTTTATTGCCAATTTTGCTGAATTCGATTATATAGTAAGCCCTTCAGGGAGTTGTACATTGCACGTAAAAGATCATTTGTCTGATAAAAAAAACGAACAATTGGCTACTCAAATAAGAAATAGGGTTTATGAGCTCACAGAGTTTATCACCGATATTTTAAAAATAGAAAAAATTGAAGGAAACTTTCCACATCGCGTGGGATTGCATCAAAGCTGTCACGGACAGCGCATGTTACATCTTTCTCAAATGAGTGAACTAAATGCTCCTTTTTTCTCCAAACCCGAACAATTATTGAGCGGAATAAATGGATTGGAGTTGGTTTCCCTAAGCAAAAAAGATGAATGCTGCGGTTTTGGAGGCACTTTTTGCGTAACAGAAGAAGCCATTTCAGCAAAAATGGGTCAAGATCGGGTAAAAGATCACGAAAATCAGCATGTAGAATATATTACCGGTTATGATATGTCTTGCTTGATGCATTTGGAAGGCACTTTGAAAAGACAAAAAAGTCCTATAAAAATCATACATATCGCCCAAATATTAAACGGAATGTAAAAATGGAAAACACAGCAAAAGTGATGACCATTAAAAAATAATAACAGCGCCAGATGGAAACAAAAATGATGGATCACAGCAAAGCCGCGGAAATCTTTCTCAAAGATGAAGAACGAACGGATTGGCACAATGAAACGCTTTGGTTTGTTCGCGAAAAACGTGACAAAGCGGCTTTTCAAATTCCGGATTGGGAATTACTGCGGGAAACAGCTTCCCAAATAAAAAACAATGTGCTTTCGAATATCCATAAGTATTTGTTGGATTTTGAAGAAAATGCAAAAAATAACGGCATCATTGTACATTGGGCTGCTGATGCTGAAGAGCATAACAAAATTGTTCATTCCATCATGGAAAAACATGGCGTTACCCAAATGGTGAAATCAAAATCGATGCTTACCGAAGAATGCCATTTGAATGATTATTTGACTGAAAAAGGAATTGATGTCATCGATTCCGATTTGGGGGAACGCATTGTTCAGCTACGAAAAGAAACGCCTAGCCATATTGTTTTGCCTGCCATTCACCTCAAAAAAGCGGATGTAAGCGAAACTTTTTACCAATTTCTTGGCACAGAAAAAGGAAATAACGACCCAAAATATTTAACTGAAGCCGCACGCCAACACCTAAGAGATACTTTTCTTACCAGAAAAATTGCGCTGACAGGCGTAAATTTCGCGATTGCAGAAACCGGAGAATTCGTGGTTTGCACCAATGAAGGAAATGCCGATATGGGTGTTCATTTGGCCGATGTACATATTGCCTGTATGGGTTTTGAAAAAATTATTCCGCAACGAAAACATTTGGCGGTTTTTCTTCGCTTGTTGGCAAGAAGTGCAACCGGACAACCTATTACCACCTATTCTAGTCATTTCAAAAAACCAGACGACGGCAAAGAAATTCATCTTGTGATTGTGGACAATGGGAGAAGCACTCAATTGGGCAGGGAAGATTTTAGAAGTTCCTTAAAATGCATTCGCTGCGGCGCTTGCATGAATACTTGTCCGGTTTACCGAAGAAGCGGCGGACACAGTTATCACAATGCAGTGGCTGGGCCAATCGGTTCCATACTGGCTCCCAATTTGGATATGAGCAAAAATGCCGATTTGCCATTTGCAAGCACATTGTGCGGTTCATGCACCAATGTATGTCCGGTAAAAATCGATATTCACGTTCAATTGTATAAATGGCGTCAGAAACTGGTTAAAGAAGGCTATACACCAAAGAGCAAAACTTTGATGATGAAAGGAATGTCGGCTGTTTTGTCAAATCCGGTGATTTTTAATTTGGCAGGAAAAATGGGCCGATTTGTGTTGGATAAAATGCCCGGATTGGTGAGCAATGGATTTAATCCGTGGTACAAACAACGGGAAATGCCAGCGCCGCCAAAGGAATCTTTCAGAGAATGGTATCAAAAAAATTCAATAGCTTCAAAAGTCAGAAACAATGAGCAGTAAAGCCAATATTTTAGAAAAAATAAAACAAAATCAGCCTTTATCGGTAAGTGAATTACCAAATTTAGGCTTTTTAGGCTTGGAAAATTTTGAGATACTCGACAAATACAAAACTGTGTTGCAAAGTATTGGCGGCGACTTTGTTGAAGTAAGTGATTATGATGCCGTAATAGATTTTATCAAAAAAAATTACGCTACCGAAAAGCGCATAATTACTACCCTGCCTGAACTTTCCGAAATTGCGGAAATTGATTGGATGAATGATGATTCGCATTCGTTGAAAGATGTAGCATTAACCATTGTTAAAGCGCATTTTGGCGTTGCCGAAAACGGTGCGCTTTGGGTTACTGATGATTTATTGGGGCAAAAGGTTTCTGTATTTATTCCTCAATATTTAGCCATTGTGGTAAATAAAAAGGATATCGTGTCAACAATGCACCAAGCTTATGACCGCATTGGAAATCAGGAATATGGTTTCGGAACTTTTATTGCAGGTCCTTCAAAAACTGCAGATATTGAACAGTCTTTGGTTTTGGGCGCTCATGGCGCAAGAGGATTAATGGTGTTTATTATGGGATAAGCTATATATTTATTTGTTTGGACACAAAACAAAATCTTCCATTAAATCCTATGAATTGAAATAAAAATATAATATGTAATATTTGAATATTAGGTCTTTCATAAGGCCTATCTTTTTAAGCTGCTTCTTATTATTTTCTATTTGTGCAGCTTGAATTCGTTATATTATTTTAGTTAAAGAATTTTAGGAGCAACAACTCATTTCATAGCAATTTTTTAACCTACCATGGTCTATCTGCGGTGGGTTTTTTATTTCCTTTTTTCAATTGAATCATCTTTAAAACTTACAAGATTAAACATTTACTCACCCCCTCTTTTATTTTTTTAGAGGTGTTCGTGATGTGCTTCGCAGTTACTCATCCCTTTTTTATTGGTTTTGGTGTTCGTGGATGTTTAATCTCAAATCCGTTTATCTTTTGATGATTTGGCAAAGCCAATGAGATTAAACATCTCACCTAATCTATTCATAAACTGGCTGCCGTATCGTGCTTCAAGTTCTTCAGGGTTGAGGTTGGTAGTGATGTGCGTCTTTACGTTTTTTGTTTTGAAAAGATCATAGCGCGCAAGCAATATTTCTTCCATTACGTTGCAATCTTTTGTGTTATGGCATCCTGTTGGTTCCAAACCCAGATCATCGAAACAATAGTCTTTGGTGTCCTTGTATTTTTCCAATACTTCAAATCCGGCTTCATTGAAATTGTTCACGATGTTGCGTGTTGGAATCATTTCATACTTAATTTTATGCCAAGCGGAATTAGGCATTAAATTCATCAGCGTTGTTTTTCCGCAACCTACCGGGCCGGATAACAACAATCCTTTGTTGATGTCCAATCCAATTATTGCTCCAGCATTTTGATCTTGAATAAAGTAACAGCATAATACCAACAGCAAAGCCTTGTCTTCTTTGTGTAGTCTGAAATCTTTATCGAACATCATACGACTTTGGACGTGGAGGAATACTTTTAATTTGTAAAAACTATAGCCAAGGATGTTGTTATCCGATTCTCTGAATAGAAATTTTGACATTCTTTGGATTGCAATGCGTGATGTTTTCATAATGTTGTTTTTAGTTTGAATTTAATAATTTGATTTTTTTCTTTTTTGTACATTTTTACTCGCTCAATTTTTATTTGTGTTCGTGGATGTTTAACTATTTACGTTTGTCGGTAGTGGAACTATCAAAGCTGATCAAGTTGAACATCTCCCTTAACCTGCTTCTTACTCTGCTGCCGTAACGTGCTTCGAGTTCTTCAGCGTTGAGGTTGGTGGTGATATGCGTTTTTGAGTTTTTGGCTTTGAAAATGTCATAACGCGAAAGTAAAATTTCACCCATCACATTGCATTCTTTTGTGTAATGGCATCCTGTTGGTTCTACTCCAAGATCATCAAAGCAGTAGTTTTTTGTATCGTTGTATTTTTCCAGGACTTCAAATCCGGCTGCATTGAAATTGAATACGATGTTGCGCGTTGGAATGATTTCGTAGTTTGTTTTGTGAGGTGCCAGGTATGGCAACAATTTCATCAGCGATGTTTTTCCGCATCCAACAGGGCCCGAAAGCAACAATCCTTTATTGGTGTCGATTCCCATTTTTGCGCAGGTTTGGTGGTCTTGAATGATGTAACAGCATAGTTTGAAAAGCAAAGGTTCGTCTTCTTTGTATAGTTTGAAATTTCTATCGAAAATTATATGGCCTTTGATGTTGAGGTAGGTTTTTATTTTTTCAAAATCGTAGTGAACGATGTTGTTTTTTAGTTCTCCGATTTGAAATTTTGAGGTGCCTTCGGTTTTTATGTGTGGTGTTGGGTTCATAGCATTTTTGGTTGTTGGTTGTTGGTTGCTGGTTTTTTACAATGGTTCATTGTAGTTTTTGTTTCGAGTGGTATGCAAGTTGTCCTTATTTTGGACTGGTAGCAAAAAAGTGTTTTTTTGCGTTTGAATTTCTTTGAATTTTAGCATCCAGTTTTGCGCTGTTGCCTGCCAATCGATAATTTTTATTTTTCCGCCAATTTTCCAGCCAATTCCCTGGTAATGGTTGAAGAATTTTTCGGCTTCAATTTGTGGCCAATTTTCTTTTTTAAAAAAAGATAAAATTTCATTTTTTTGCTCGGCTTGGCAAAGTTTATAAAAGTTTGTTATTTGTTTATTATGTTTGTTATTGTTTATATAAGGCCCCGATACTTGTACACAAGCTGTACCACTTTTGGTACGGACTTGTCCCGCTACTTGTTCACTACCTGTACCACTTTTGGTACGGACTTGTTCACTACTTGTACCAAAATTGAACATCTTAATACTGCTGCCAATTTGGGGATTGTATGAAGGTAAATATTCCAGATATTGCCACTCGTGCAAATCTTTGAGGCATTTGTGATAAGTACCCTTGGAACCAATTCTTGATAAGCCCATAATTTCATTTCTGTTGATATAAAATTCATCCGAAAAACGTGCATTGTTCCATTGATAAAAAAGCACCACATACATACTGACATGTGTAGCGTTTAAGCGTTTGTCGTGACTTAATTTCAGGAAGAAGCTATTTAGGTGAATTATGTAATTTACCTCCGGCATTCATTTTAGAATTTGTTATGAATACTATTTTCTCCCATCACTTTGTAAATTTCCTCTGCATCATAAAAAATGATACCTCCAATTTTTGTGTAAGGAAGCGTTCCATTAATTCTAAGTGTTTGCAATGTTCCAGAACTCACATTTAACAGCTTCATCATTTCTGCCGATTTTAGGTATTTTTTTGTACCGGCCGTTGATGAGGTTTTTAGAAGTTTTTCGATTTCGTCCAATAATTCGATTTTGAATTCTCTAAGATCATCTGTAGTGATAATTTCTCTTGGCATTTTTTTCTTTGTTTTAGGTTAATAACTGTTTTATAGCGATTTGACTTTCGTAAAACAAAGCTGGGAAGTTTTCATGACAATTCTTCGGTAATGGTTCGTATATACGAAGAAATTTAACATTTCAAAAAGCTATAACATTGACATACAATGCTTTAAAAAATGAATATTTTTTTGATGAAGCATTGGTGAAGAAAATTTGTATTTTGAGTTTGGATTTCACTCAAAAATGGTCCTAAAAAAACCCTTTTTTACCATAAAAAGGGTTAAAAATATACGCAAAAAGGGAGTTCGACATTCTTCGTATTTACGAAGAATTTTAACATATTGAAAATTTTATAATACTAATTATCAATAAATTAAATATTTTAGCTTTTTTTTAGCTCTTGATTTTAACAACGCTTTTTAAGTCTAAAAATGTTATTTTATCCGGAACAAATAATTCAAAAAAAAAGATGATTTACAAAATTTTTTTACAGTCTGTTAATCAGCATTCTAAAATTACTGGCCAAATCTTATTCTGTCTTTAAGGGCTGCCGTCAGACTATCCATAAATCTTGTCTGATCCTTAGTTCTTGCCTTTATTTCAGTAAATGTTTTTTGATGATTTCCCAAGTCAATATCAAAAATATACTCACAAACATTTACCAAATTTTTAAGGCTATCTGGAGTTGGAGTTCCAAAAACGCCCTTAGCATCCGCACCATTTATTAATTCTATAAAACCCGTTTTGGAGCCATACCATTTTAAATTATTTAAAATAGCCGGTCTGACTTCTTTAATAACAACAATACTCTTTTTTGTTTTAAGAAGTTCCAATTCATTGTCATAAAACTTCAATAGTAAATTGAATGTGACAATTTGTGAAGCTAAAAAATCGTGGCTGGTGGAAAATTCAGGATCATCCAAATGTTTATTCATAAACAAATCCAGTTGATGGTCTGCTCTCAAAAAATAGATATGATCTAGTTTAGTGGCGTTGAGCCTACAGTATTTTGCAAAATCAAAAACCTCAGCTTTTTCAGCCTTCAATTTGGCTATTTGTTCATTAATGTAAATTCGTTGTTTGGAAATTCCTGTTGCCGGGAAATCTATCAGAAAATCGTTTAGTTCCAGAAAGAAATTGAGTTTTCCGCGGATATAGGGTTTTTGCTTTTTAAAAAAATGGATTTCATCTCTTGTTGAAATGGAATCCATTTTTCTTAATTCTAGTCTTAATTGAAATAGACAGTCTCTTGCGATTTTTATGTTTTCTGCTACTTTCGTTAATTTCGGTAGATCTAATTTTTTTACATCAATGATGGCTAAATCGAAATTTTCGATTATAGTGGCAATTTTTTTCATTTTTAGATTTAAGTTTTACTTTTTCAAGGGATTAAAAATAGTAAAATTTATCATATAAATTAATCTTAAAAACAAAACCCCTATTAACCTGCTGACTCACTCTTTTTTAGATCGCTTTCTTCCTTGTTTTTAGTTAAAACCAGTTTTAACGCATTCATATCATCACTCACCTTTCGCTCAATGACTTTGGCATAAATTTGCGTTGTTGACAATTTTGTGTGCCCTAATAGCTTGGAAACTGTTTCGATTGGAACACCATTTGTTAAAGTCACTGTTGTGGCAAAAGTGTGTCGCGCCATATGAAATGTAAGGTTCTTTTTCATCTTACAACCATCGGCTATTTCTTTCAAGTAACTATTTAATTTTTGATTGGATAGTGTAGGCAAAAGCGTACCGGTAACCTGAGCTCTAATATTGTTTTTATATTTATCGATAAGCTGTTGGGTTGTTTCCAGAATCGGTATTTTAACCGGAGTATTTGTTTTTGTCCTTTTGGTTATTATCCATTGGCCTCCATCAATTCCAAGTAGAACGTTATCTTTTGTTAATTTCATAACATCAACATAAGCAATACCAGTATAACAACTAAAAACAAATAAATCCTTTACAATGTTTAATCGCTCAATATCCGTTTCGTAATTTTCGATATTCTGAAGTTCAGCTTGTGATAAATACTCTCTTTCGCTTTTCTCAAATACCGGTTTGTATTTAACGAAAGGATCTCTGTCGATCCATTCTATATGAAATGCCATCGTCACCATTTTTCGCAATCTTTGGATGTGCTTTATAATGGTATTACCTCCAATTCTTTTTTTGTTTCTTGAATACTTGTATGCACGCAAAAAATTATCAAATTTTATTACAAAGGAATAATTGAGGTCTCTTAAATAGATATCAGAGGTACCAAATTCCTTTTTGACGAATTCCAATAAATAACTTTGGGTAGTTTTATACAAGCCCAAAGTTGCTTTATGCAACTTGTGGGCGTGGTTGTCATTGTGATAATCAATAATATTTTGGAGAGAATAGTGTTGCTGGTCCGTTCCCAAAAAACGTGATTTAACCGCTTCGGCCGTAATCATTTTTCTTTCAGCCTTTAAATCTTGATAAGCCTGGAATAATGCAGCTTGCGATTGTTCAATGTATCCATTAATTATTCTGGCTTCTTGACTGGTGCCTTTTACACGCGATTTAGCTTTGTCCCAGGAATCAATGTTAACTTTCCTTTTTAAACTAATGTTAACACGTCGCTGGTTAACGGTTACTCTGGCAAAAATTTCGGCTTCGTTGTCTTTAGCGCGTGAAGAATTAATCCAAATTAGGATTGAGAAGGTGATGTTTGTTTTCATAGTTGTCGTCTTTTTAAGTTAAACTTTGTTTAAGACGAAAGTCAAATCAACTATGGTATTCAAATTTACTGGATTTTTATTGACCAATAAATCAATTTTTTGGTTCAAAATCACTGTGAAATTCCACCGAATTCCTAGGTATAAAATCCTAGTGTTTACAAGGGCTTTCGCAATAATTCGGTCAACAAATCGGTCAACAAAATTGTTGTTTTAAATTTGTTGACCGATTTGTGAACCTAATATATGATATTTTATCATATAATTTGTCGGTCTCTAAAAATAAAACCTGAGCAAAACCTAGGATTTTATCGATTTTGCTCGATTTTGTTGGTGTTCTGGCAGAGAGGAAGGGATTCGAACCCTCGATACGTTGCCGTATACACGCTTTCCAAGCGTGCGCCATCGTCCACTCGGCCACCTCTCTATAAGTTATTCCCCAAATACATTTCAATTAAACCTTTTGGGGTTTCAACAGTAATTTTTTTATTTTCTCTGTCCACTTTTTTAATGAAATTGTCAATCATTGGAATAAAAACTTCCGATCCGTTTGAGTTGACTTCAAATAGTGGTTGGGCAGTTGAATCATTAATGCCGGTGATAACACCAACATAACCATAATTTACATCTTCCATATCGAAATCAATAATTTCGTGAAAGTAGAACTTATTTCCTGTCAGTTTGGGCAAAAACTCCATAGGCAAATACAATTCTGAACCTAATATTGCATCAGCATCCGCTTCACTTTCCACATCTTCAAATCTCACGCGCAATTGATTGCCTTTCTGCAAAATACTGTCAACAATAAAAAAAGGAACCAAGTCATTGCCTAAAGCAACAAATACTGATTCCAAATCTTGATATAGTTCAGGTTCATCCGTGTCTAATTTAACAACAACTTCCCCTTTAAAACTGTGTTTTCTTACGATTTTGCCTAAATAAAAACAATCTTCTTTACGCATTATCGCTGAAATTAATTACTCTGCTTTTCCTTCTTCTGAAGCTGCATTTTGTGCATCATCAATAGATTCAGGAGCTACTTCTTCCACTACTTCTTTAGCAGCTTTTTCAGCATCTTTTTTGTCAGCTTCGGCTTTAACTGCAGCATTTTCAGCTTCGTGAACGGCAGCCTTACGGTTCTCGTTAATTTTTACTTCAGCTTCAAAAGCTTTAGCGATGGCGTCAGTTTGCGCTTTTGCCAAACTGTCTTTTTTAGCATCAATTTTCCCTGCTTTTTCATCCAACCAAGCTTGAAACTTTGCTTCTGCTTGTTCTTCAGTTAAAGCTCCTTTTCTGATACCCCCTACTAAATGATTTTTTAGCATAACGCCTCTATAAGATAAAATTGCTTTTGCAGTGTCAGTTGGTTGCGCTCCATTTTGCAACCATTTTACAGCGCCATTAACATCTAAGTCGATGGTTGCTGGATTTGTGTTAGGATTGTAAGTTCCAATTTTTTCTAAATACTTACCATCTCTTGTTGAGCGTACATCTGCAGCTACTATCCAATAGAATGGTTTTCCTTTTTTACCGTGTCTTTGTAATCTGATTTTTACTGGCATATTTTTAAATTTTAAGGTACGAAACCTTGGTTATTAATTAGGGTGGCAAATATAATAAGATTATTCCAAATAATACGTTCAATTTCAGCATATTTTGCAGCAATCCTTTAAATCCTAAAAATGCCATTGATAAAAGACCTGGTGCCACCAAATTTAGGCTTTAAAAAATGATTAAACAGGGTTGACATTTGGCTTTAAATGATTACAAATCTAAAGTTGCATTTACGATTAATGCACTATTTTACAGATTTCTATATGAAGTCATTTAGCATTTTCTATTTCCATTATACATTTAAGAAATATTTTGGATTGTTAATAAAAAAACGCTAGTATGGAAGTGTAAAATCTATTAAATTGTTACTTTTAAAAACTCATATATAAGCAAAATATTCAGCCTCATGTTTTTAATTTTTGACACAGAAACCACCGGTTTACCTAAAAACTGGAAAGCGCCATTCACCGATACTGACAATTGGCCAAGATGTGTTCAAATTGCATGGCAACTTCATGACAAGTATGGCGAATTAATTGAACAAAAAGATTTTCTGATCAAACCGCAAGGCTATAACATCCCTTATGATGTTGAACAAATTCACGGAATTTCAACCCAATTGGCAGAAGAAAAAGGTGAGGATTTAGAAACTGTTTTGCAACTTTTTAATGAAGTGCTTGCCAAAACAACCTTTGTGGTTGGCCAAAATGTAAAATTCGACCTTAACATTATGGGTTGTGAATTTCACAGAAAAGAACTGGCTACAAACTTAAATGATTTGCCTGTTTTGGACACTTGTAGTGAAACTACAGCCAACTTATGCGAACTTAAAGGCGGACGTGGCGGGAAATTTAAATATCCAACTTTAACAGAATTACACCAGTATTTATTTGGAGGTTCTTTTGGCGATGCGCATAATGCAACCGCAGATGTGGAAGCCACCACACGTTGTTTCTTAGAATTAATTCGGAAAGGGATTTTCACAAAAGAAGCACTGAGGGTCTCTTCGGATTATTTTGAAATATTTGAAGCCAAGAACCCTGCTTCTATCGATGTTATCGGCTTAAAACATCTCGATTTAAAAAAAGAAAGCAAAAAGTTAAGGAAAAAATCAGAAGAAAAATCAGAAGACCTAAAACCCGTTAAAGACAGCTCAAAAGTCCTTGAAAATGTAAATTTCACGCATTTGCATTGTCATTCGCAATTTTCTATTTTACAGTCAACGACAAGTGTAAGTAACCTTATTAAGACTGCAATTAAGAACAAAATGCCTGCAGTTTCCTTAACCGATACAGGAAATATGATGGGCGCCTTTTACTTTATAAAAGAAACGCTGGATTATAACAAATCCATAGAAAATTTCAATGCAAATTTAGCTGAAGGACAAGAAGCAAAACTTCCCTTAAAGCCAATTTTGGGCTGTGAATTTTATGTATGTGAAGATCATGAGGACAAATCGCAAAAAGACAATGGTTACCGCATTGTTATTTTGGCAAAAAACAAAAATGGCTATCATAATTTGGCCAAAATGTCGTCAATTTCCAATACCAAAGGATTTTATTATATACCAAGAATCGATAAAAATATTATTGAACAATACAAAGAAGATTTAATTGTGCTTTCAGGAAATTTATTCGGAGAAATACCGAGTAAAATTTTAAATGTCGGTGAAAAACAAGCCGAAGAAGCATTGCTTTGGTGGAAAGAACAATTTGGTGACGATTTTTATTTAGAAGTGATGCGTCACAATCAGGAAAATGAAAATCATGTCAATCAAGTGCTGGTTGAATTTTCAAAAAAGCATCATGTAAAACTAATTGCCACCAACAATACTTATTACACAAATCAGGAGGAATCAACGGCACACGATATTTTATTGTGCGTAAAAGACGGCGAAAAAAGGGCAACGCCAATTGGTAAAGGAAGAGGTTTCAGATATGGTTTGCCAAACAACGAATACTATTTTAAAAGCCAGGAACAAATGAAAAGTTTGTTCGCCGA
>Ga0314774_1000957_pt1 | contig 20283 bp, 18 predicted proteins | sample MetaGCBIA2018_FD_204515 | JGI IMG/M metagenome (GOLD analysis project Ga0314774, IMG submission 204515) | Cryopeg brine microbial communities from Beaufort Sea near Barrow, Alaska, United States - CBIA 2018 | ecosystem: Environmental > Aquatic > Marine > Coastal | place: USA: Alaska | collected...
GGTGTCATAGGGTTTGTCGGTTTAGTGGTGCCGCATATTATGCGACTTTTGATTGGTTCAGATCATCGTTTGGTTCTGCCATTGAGTGCTTTAGCAGGAGCCATACTGTTAGTGGTCGCCGATTTGTTCGCCCGACAGATTCTGTATCCGGCAGAGCTTCCGATTGGGTTGTTGATGGCCTTGCTGGGTGGCCCTTTCTTTTTAATGCTTTTGTTGAATAAACGCAGAAGGATTTAATATGGGTCATGATGTGAGCAAAGACGTAGGCCAATTTGTTGATATTGAAGTCGACTCCTTAAGTTTTTCGGTTCATGAGAACCGAATGTTAAACCGGGTGACAGCGCGATTTTCTGCAGGGCAGATCCACTGTATTTTAGGTCAGAATGGAGCAGGTAAGTCCACTCTCTTAAAATGTCTGAGTAAAGAGCTCTCCCCATCAGAGGGGGGGGTTAAGTGGAAAAATCATCCTTTAGAAAGTTTTTCATATGCTCAGCTAGCGATCCAACGCGCAGTGTTATCACAGTCAACAGAGCTCTCTTTTGCTTTTACCGTTGAACAATTAGTTCGATTTGGCGTTGAAGTGCGTGGACATTGCGAACACACTGCGGAAATCATCCGCTCCGTATTGCAGATCTGTGACATGCAACACTTACAGGCTCGTGACTACTTAACACTGTCAGGTGGTGAGCAAAAAAGAGCACAACTCGCTCGAGTGCTGGCTCAAATCTGGCCAGATGAACCACAAAATCCGCATGCGTTTAGAGGGAAATGGTTATTGTTAGACGAGTGGACAGCAGGCTTGGATATCAAACATCAACAACAGTTGGGGCGTTATTTTCAGGCGTGGGCCGCGCAAGGTTTAGGCATTATTATGGTATTGCACGACATTGCGTTTGCAGCTCAGTTAGCAGATCAATGTTTAATTCTTCAGTCGGGTAATGTTTATTCCCAAGGCGATCTATTGAACTGTTTAACGCAAGATAGCCTTCGTGAAGCATTAGAAATCAACGCGCGTATTGAAGTTGATGCGATTAGCCAACGCCCATTTATTTATCCTATTATTGAAAGTTTTTAAGGCAACTCAGGTCTTATTCGGTAGGGACAAATATCTTCACCATGGGCTAATCAATGGTGATTACTCACCCAAAAAGTAACAATGATTCGTACACATTTCATGAGGCGACAACCTATGCTTAGGCCACTGTTACGCAAGTCAATCATTAGGGATTCAAATGCAGGATAAACACCGTTTTTTTGAACAACTCGTGTCAGCCTATTCAAAGGATTTATATCGTTACGCCTATTGGTTGTGTAAGCAATCGACTGTCGCTGAAGATCTTGTTCAGGAAACCTTTACGCGTGCTTGGAAAGCGATTGATAATCTCAAGGATGAGAAGGCTGCCAAGGCGTGGCTGATTACTATTTTACGTCGTGAAAATGCCCGAATGTACGAAAAGTACCAACCCCAATTACTTGAGCTTGAAGCGTCGATCGTCGCAGATGATTATCATAATGAACCGGATGAAAAGTTTGAAAAACAACAGTTACATCAAGCGATCATGGCGCTGCCAATAGAGTATAAAGAACCCTTGATATTGCAGATTATGTGGGGTTATAGCGGTGAGGAAATCGCCATACAGCTGGATTTAAAATTGGCCACCGTCAATACTCGGCTGTTTCGGGCACGCCAACAGCTTAAGGTCCTATTAACGGCTACGACGTCTAAAAAAAGTCAATACAATACAAGCTTCGATAGGGGGCAGACTAAATGAATGATTTAGCATTTCGTAAACAGCTTCAGATTAATCCACATCAGTTGGATGAAAAGACGCTAGCCTATTTAGAACAATACCCAGAACAGAAGAAAGTGGTCAAGCGCGTGAGAAATTTTGATGCACAAATTAAAGAAGCTTTAAATATAGAGGTGCCAGAAGGTTTGCATGCCCGTATTTTGCTAAATCAGTCTTATCAAGATGCTAAAGCGAATAGTTCCATGGATGAGTCCAATGATAACGTAGGTTTGAAACACAAGGGTAGTGCCGGTAAAGTTATACACTTTTGGAATGCCGAACCGACTGTTTCATGGACAGGGTTGTCGGCGATGGCTGCCAGCTTAATGATTGTCGCAGTCTCTATTACCTTATGGCAAGCCCCTGCTGAATTAAAGCAACTGAATGGCTCAGATATGGTGGCACACATATTGGATCATATTGCAGAAGATCCTACTTTAATGACGGAGATTAAGCGGCCTACAACAGAAGCGGATGTACAGGCTTTATTTGCGACTGTGGGCGCCAGCCTGAATCAACCGATTGAACGAATGAGTTATGCTGGGGAATGCCTCGTTGAAGGGCAGAAAGGCTTACACATTGTCATCCAAGATGAACAAGGCCCAGTGACGGTGATTGTTATGCCTGGTCAGCAGATTAAGGCCATGCAATCCTTTGCAGCCAGTGGCTATCATGGTGAACTGCTTCCGGTCAAAGGGGGGGTTGTTGCAATTGTTGCGAATAGCATGGAGCAGGTGGCCTTAGCGCAAATGCGGTTCTTTAAAGCCGTTAGGTTTGCCTAGGTTCTCAATTAAATAAATTGACCAGGCCTGGTCGTTTGGTTTTACATAAAAAAGCGGTTCTATTGAACCGCTTTTTTTGTATGTGGAATTTGAACTTGTTTGTTTTGATAAGGTTAAGGTAACAAAAGAGATTCAATAAATGCGAGGGTAAACAATGAATGTTTTATGGGTTTAAGGTCGTAATATAGACAGGATAATCGGGGGAATAAATGATCGACCAGGCCTGGTCATTTTAATTGAGACCTAAAAAAGCGGTTAAAACAACCGCTTTTTGAGTATAGAGAACGTTTTAAAATAAGGGTTTTTGGTCAAGGTCAAGGCGCCTAAGGGCGAAGTTTACCCTGGTAAACGAGTCCTTAGACAACGCAGAGATTGCCCAAAAAAACCATTTTAAACGTTTAAAGTTTGCAAGCACCGCCTGCACAGTCATCATCTTCTTGGGTGTCTGATGCACCATCACGGGTATTATGATAATACAGCGTTTTAAGTCCCATTTTATAGGCGTAAAGCAAATCTTGTAGCACCAGTTTGATTGGCACTTTATCTTCATTAAAACGCGCAGGATCATAATTGGTGTTAGATGAAATCGCTTGGTCAACAAACTTTTGCATAATGCCAACCAGTTGAATATAACCCTTATTGTTTGGAATATGCCATAGCAACTCATATTGGTTACGTAGCTCTTTAAAGCCAGGAACCACTTGCTTTAATATGCCATCTTTTGAAGCCTTGACTGAAACATAACCACGAGGTGGTTCAATACCGTTGGTCGAGTTGGTGATTTGTGAAGAGGTTTCACAGGGCATTAAAGCGGTTAGTGTTGAGTTACGCAAACCGTGCTCTTTGATGTCACTGCGCAAACCTTCCCAATCTAAATGTAATGGTTCGTTACAGACTTCATCCAACTCTTTTTTATAAGTATCAATGGGTAGGATACCTTTCGCATAGTTGGTGTCTTTATAGTAGCCACAAACACCTTGTTCTTTCGCGAGGTTATTGGATGCTTTAAGTAGGTTGAACTGTATGGCTTCGAAGGTACGGTGTATTAAACCATTGGCAGAACCATCGGAGTATTTAACATGGTTTTTAGCCAAGTAATAGGCCATATTGGTGACACCAACCCCTAAAGTTCTACGCCCCATACTTGAACGACGTGCCGCTTCAACTGGATAATCTTGATAATCCAATAAACTATCCAGTGCGCGAACCACTAAGTTGGAAAGGCTTTCAAGTTCTTCTAAGTTTTCAATTGCACCTAAGTTAAAGGCAGACAGAGTGCACAGTGCAATCTCACCATTCGGATCATCGACAGAGTTCATCGGCGCAGTTGGTAAGGCAATTTCCAGACATAGGTTCGATTGACGCACGGGGGCTTTACTTGGATCAAATGGACTGTGAGTATTACAGTGATCCACATTTTGAATATAGATTCGGCCTGTTTGGGCACGCTCCTGCGCGACTATGGTAAACAGGTCGATGGCTTTCACTTTCTTTTTACGAATTGACTCATCGACCTCGTAAATTTTGTATAAACGCTCAAATTCATCCTGATCTTCAAAGAACGCATCATACAATCCTGGTACATCAGAAGGGCTGAAGAGTGTGATGTCTCCGCCTTCAATCATACGCTGGTACATGAGTTTATTGAATTGAACGCCGTAATCTAAATGACGTGCTCGGTTCTCCTCAACACCACGGTTGTTTTTTAAGACAAGCAGGGATTCAACTTCTAAATGCCAGAGCGGATAAAAGAGGGTCGCAGCACCCCCGCGAACGCCCCCTTGAGAGCAAGACTTAACCGCTGTTTGAAAGTGTTTAATAAAGGGAATTAATCCCGTGTGGTAGGCTTCACCACCACGAATTTCACTGCCTAAAGCGCGAATTCGACCAATGTTTACACCAATACCAGCACGTTGCGATACGTATTTAACAATGGCTGAAGAGGTGGCATTGATTGAATCCAAAGAGTCTCCACTCTCAATCAAAACACAGGAACTGAATTGACGAGTTGGGGTGCGTACCCCTGACATGATTGGGGTTGGTAATGAAAGCTTAAAGAGAGATGAAGCGTCATAAAAGTCTTTAACGTATTGCAGGCGATTTTCTACCGGGTAATGGGCAAATAAACACATCGGAATCAGCATGTAGATAAACTGTGGGCTTTCGTATATTTTGCCGGTGACTCGATTCTGAACCAGATATTTGCCTTCCAGTTGCTTAACAGCCGCATAACTGAACGTTAAGTCACGATCATGGTCTAAATAGCGGTCGAGTTCATCAATGTCTTGTTTACTGTAGTCAGTGATGATTTGCTTGTCGTAATGGCCACTGCCGACCATTTTATTGATATGTTCAAACAGTGCTGGTGGTGTAAAGCGGTCGAAGGCTTTTTTACGCAGGTGAAAAATCGCTAAGCGCGCAGATAAATGTTGGTAATCTGGAGCATTTTCGGAGATTAAATCAGCCGCCGACTTCACAATCGTTTCATGAATGTCCGAAGTGGTAATCCCGTCATAAAATTGGATGTGAGAGCGCAGTTCGACTTCTGAAACAGAGACATTTTCAAGTCCTTCTGAAGCCCATGTGATTACTCGATGGATCTTTTCTAAATTGATAGGTTCTTTAGATCCGTCGCGCTTAGAAACGAGAATTTTTTGATTTTTCATGGGCAACTTTTTAACCTGTGTATAAAGCAAATAAGAGGTGTTTGTTTATAAAGTAATTAATAATTGAGTAAATTCATCAGCTTAGCAGAGCTTCTGCAAAGCTAGTCTAATTGCTTAGAATATCTACTTGTAGTCTATCGTGGCTTTAGACACTACATGTAGTAAACATTATTATTTTGAATAGCAAATATAGTGTATTTTTGCTATTCATGCAAGCATGCTTAATGTTCGGTTTGGGGCGATATAATCCCTCTTTTACTGTGGACAATTAGCATACTATCCCACGCATTAGAGCATTCCATCCTGTGGATAACTCTGTGTATGAGTTTTAATTTGCTTTGAAAAAAAAGTGAAAAAAATTCTATCCTAGGGTATAAAAAAAACTATGGCAGATAAGTGAAAAAAACCTTGAAATTTAATATAAAACAGCATATTTAGAGTGATTGAATAAAGCATGGAGTTTCAACAATATCCAATGGTTTATAACGTGTTGGTTTGAAGTGATATTCAGGTGAAAAGTAGTACAAATGTATCTTAGACGGGCCGAACTTTTAGGTATGTAAGGCTTTACTGTATAACCCTTTAAAGTCAAAGGGTTTATTTTCAGATGTTACCTCTTTCAAAGGTAAGTCTTGGCAATATACAATATGGTATTAAGGAGTTTTTGCTTAGAGCGGCAAAGCAAACTTCAAGGATTGCCCATATCGAAACTCCTTCTAGAGCTTATCAGTGTGGCCAGCTTTGTTAGAGTTGTTGAGTTCTGTTTGTGGTGGATTTTCGGAAATGGGTTAGAATTTCATGAAAAAATCATGTATAGGTTGCTACAGAGATTCTTCGCCGCTGATTCTGTTACGGCCGTGATTCTTAGCATGATATAACGCACTGTCAGCGCGTTGTACGAGGGTATCTAACACTTCGTTCATTTGGTACATGGCGACTCCGCCAGATACACTAAGTTGCAAAGGTTTGGTGTGGTTTTTTACGACTAACTTTTTAGTCGAAATTTCATGTCTGATATTGTCGGCCACTTTTAAGGCGGCACTGTAGTGAGTGTTGGGTAGGACGACTGCAAACTCTTCTCCGCCGATACGCGCAATGTAATCGCGGCCTTTGGTCTCGGATGTAAGCAATTTAGCGATATAACGCAAGGTGCTGTCACCTATCAAGTGCCCGTATGTGTCATTAATGGTTTTAAAAAAATCTAAATCAAAAATAATCAATGCAAAAGAAGAGGTTTGAACAATGGCTTCTTTGCTGACATGCTCTATGAAACTGTTAAAGCCTCTCCTGTTTGGAATGCCTGTCAACTCATCTGTTTTAGCTAATTTATTGGCCTGTTGCAGCTCTTCTTTTAATTGTTTAATCTCTTCGGTAGAGTCAATCACACACTTGCGGAGCCTGTCGGCATCTGTGAAGAGCTCCTGTAAGGTCGGCATGACTACCGATTCAAGTCTTTTAATGATTTTGTCAGGTAAATTTTGTTTGACAATAAAATCTACCTCCTCAGTAATGACGGCTTGTTTGTATTGAGTGCTTTCATTCCAGGTCTCAAGTTCTAAAAGAAGGTTGCTTAATAATTCACTCACTTCAGCGGTTGGAATTTTTAAGTTGATAAACTGAGAGATTAACTCGGTATACAGTGATTCAGCCGTTTGGTCATCATAGGTATGGGTTTTGAGAGCGTCTTCAATCCGCTTGCTAAAAATGGGGTCAATATTAATAAAGCATTCATACACAATGGAATAATGAATCGGATTAAGTTGGAGTTTTAATCCCTCAAGCTTTTTTAAGGTTTCAGCAGCCACATCGTCATGTTCTTGGTAGCGATCAATAATATTGAAACTTTTATGCTTTGTCATGCAAGAACACCATTAAGTAGATTGATTCATTGTTGCGTATTTTCAAGCTAATATGCGTAAAAGGCAAGAAGGAATGTGAAAAGGGTTTTCAATAGTTTAAGTGATATCTTTATTTGACGTGGGGTGAATTTCCTCGAGTAACGGGCTTAGGCAACCTAAACCCAGCGATAGGGAGAGGGCTTAAGTATGTTTAATGGTGTTATGTGCCGGACAAGTTTGTATGCCTAAAATGCTATAAATAGGGCACCACTTTATTAATCCAGTGACTAAAGGAATTACTCCAATATAGCCCCAAACGCCCACAATTCCAAAGTAAGCTAAGCCGATTAGAGTCAATCCCAATGTAATTCTGATAATTCGATCCCATAATCCTATATTCGGACTTATATTCATAATATACTCCTTGGTTGATCAGAGCTCTTTTTCATCGGCAAGCGACTATTACAAAGACCTCTAAGTGGTATCAATTGTTGTTTAGAGTGCGCGTACTGTTCCCACGCTGTCAGGCACACGTATGCATTGTGTGCGCTTAAGATGTATTATACGTCTAAATACAGAGATCAATAAAGGAAAGCGCCAGTGCCCAATTCTGAAAGTAAAACCAGGCTTGCTTTGCAGGGAAAAATGAAACTTCCTGGCGAGGCTTATTCTCCAAAAATACGTGCACGTTTTTGGATCGTAGGGGATGCGACAAGTGACGCCGAAGAGCGTTCTGAAGGGTATGTTGGAATAGGGCGCATTGAGTTACTTGAGAATATTGAGAGGCTGGGTTCAATGAGTCAGGCAGCCAAAGCCATGGGCATGTCGTATAAAAAAGCCTGGAAGCTCGTGCAGGATCTCAATGGAATGTACGTCGAACCTTTAGTCATTAAAGAGCATGGCGGCAAATCCGGTGGAGGTACGCAGTTGACAGGTAGAGGCAAAGCTTTGATTTTAGAGTTTAGGGCATTAGAGAAAGAGTTGATCGTGTTTCTAGAAGCTCAATCACGTACTATTATTTAAAATAGAGTGTTTATCGCTCTAACTTGGTGCGGGTGCACTATTAAAGTAGTGTCTTGACGCTTATGATGGTTTGTTTTTAAACACAAGGCCCCTTCAGGAGGCTTATTTGGCTGCTTAATTTTTGGCACGCCAGTTGCTATATGGATTTTGAGATTTTTAATTTATTATTGTTCGGAGAATACACATGAAAAAAGCATTTCAACTAAAAACGTTATTACTATCTATGGCTGTGGCTGGCGCAGCAACAATAGCGGTTGCTCCGGCAACGGCTCAAGCGGGCGTATCTGCTAATGTGGGTTTTGTGACTGATTATATTTTCCGTGGTGTGAATCAATCGACTTCTAAGGGCTCTCCAGCATTACAGGGTGGTTTTGACTATGAGCATGATTCTGGCTTGTTCGCGGGTGTTTGGGCATCTACGATGGATACAGAATATGAGTACGACTTATATGCTGGTTGGGGTGGTTCGGTCAATGGATTTGATTTGGGCGTGATGTATACTAACTATAGCTATACTGATAAAGTGGCTTATGCGCCAGGGGCGAGTTCTTTTGAAGAAGTTAATTTGTCGGCGGGTTACGGTCCTGTTTCTGTAGGGCTTGATATGGATGTGGATCCAGATATAACAAACTATGTTCATTACTCGGTTTCTTTAGACGCTAGTGCGGTTGCTGAAGGTGTCTCTTTAACTTATGGTGCGACCATGACGGATAGAAATTCAGCTGGATATAAGGCTAAAGACGCAGGGTATCTAGATGTCGGTTATGCAACGGATGTTGAAGGGTTTGATCTCGGTGTCGATGTCATCTTTAGTGATGCGAACACGGATAACACAACCTATTTCGTCGTCGGACTATCAAAGTCATTTGATTTGATGTAATTTTATGTAAATTACAATGAATTAATGTTTGGAAAAAGCCAGCTAAATGCTGGCTTTTTTGTGCCTGAAGGAAGGGGTATAAATAAAGTTCATTATGTTGGGTTGGGTCGAGACTATTCGTCACGAAGGTTAAAATACATTTGAGGTAGAGAGTGGAATTTTAAATCCATTTTACTTGAAAAATAGCTCTTCAAACCTGTGGTGCGTGTGTAATAGGTGTTGTTGCGTAAGATTGATTTTTAAAGGCATGGTAAGTCATGGTCTAGCTGTTTAGTTCTATAGGTCTTGAAGGTTTCTATTGGAATTCGCCAGGCCTGGTCAAATAAGTTGATAAATAAAGAGGTAAGTGCCTTGCTTGCACTCTTATAAATAGGTATAATCTCGCGCTTGTTAATCCCTTCCCCCTTATTGCCCGTTAAAACAGTAAGTGGATTTATTGATTAGCAGTTGAATGTTAATGAGTGAATCTTTTGGATTTGGATTATTTAAATTATTTAGGAACAAATTATGAAAACATTTGTTGCAAAACCAGCTGAAGTTAAACATGACTGGTATATTGTAGACGCTGAAGGTAAAACTTTAGGTCGTATGGCGGCTGAAATCGCTGCTCGATTACGTGGTAAGCACAAGCCAGAATATACTCCGCATACAGATTGTGGTGATTACATTGTTGTAATCAATGCAGATAAATTTGTTGTAACGGGTACTAAGCGTAAGAATAAGTTGTATCAACACCATACAGGTTATATCGGTAGCTTAAAGACAACTAACCTTGAAACGTTACTTGAAAAAGCGCCTGAGCGTCCAGTCGAGTTCGCTGTTAAGGGTATGTTGCCTAGAGGGCCATTAGGCCGTGCAATGTTTAAAAAGCTAAAAGTATATGCAGGTTCTGAACATCCGCATACTGCTCAGCAGCCTATCACGCTTGACTTGTAAGAAGGACTATTAAAATGGCAACAGAACAATACTACGGAACAGGTCGTCGTAAAAGCTCAGTAGCTCGTGTATTCTTACGCGCAGGTACAGGGAAAATGACGGTAAACGGTCGTGACATCGCAGAGTTTTTCGCTCGTGAAACAGATCTAATGTTAATCAATCAGCCGTTAGAAGCGACGACAAGTCTAGAGCAGTTTGATGCTTTCATCACGGTTGCTGGCGGCGGAACAACTGGCCAAGCTGGCGCAATTCGTCACGGGATTTCTCGTGCACTAGTTGTCTATGATGAAGCAAATCGTCCTGCTTTACGTACGCGTGGTTTATTAACACGTGATGCACGTCAAGTTGAGCGTAAGAAAGTTGGTCTACGTAAAGCACGTAAGCGCCCACAGTTCTCAAAGCGTTAATATATTTATATATAACCTTTTGGTTCAAAAAAACCCGCTTTGGCGGGTTTTTTTATGCCTGTCCCTTAGGTGTTATATCCGTTGTTTAAACATTGAATGAACAAGCGGTGCAGATTTACAAAAAAAACGTATAAATTAAGCGTACATATATATTAAGAGTGACCTAGTTGGTTTGGGTTTAGGAGTCTATCCCTCTAATTATCTTATTCTAAAGTCACTTTTTCGATCTAGGTATCATCTCTCCATTCGTTTAACGTATTCTTCCGTTCTATACGTCATTCTCCTATTTAATAAGGGCCTCCAAGTAGTAGGGCTTCATGATAACGGTTTTCTTCAAGGCTGCATTGCCTTTCGGCTCAGGGTTTCAATCGCTTACCGTTAGTAATGTTGCAAAAAAACAACATTTTAAAAGTCTGTCGTTTTTTTACGAAATAAAGTTGCACCTTGGGTAATTCTTCCCTATAGTCATTCCCAAGCCAGCATATGCCGGCGTTTAAATTAACTTAAGGATTCTCAAAATGAAAAAGAATATTATTGCTCTAGCAATCGCATCTGCAGTTGCAGCTCCTGTAGCATTCGCTGACGCACCAACTCTATACGGTCAAGGTTACCTATCTATCGACAACCTAACTGACAAGGGTGCTTCTGTAAACTCTCACTCTTCACGTATTGGTGTGAAAGGTTCTGAAGACTTAGGGAATGGTCTTAAAGCTGTCTACAAGATGGAATTCGGCGTAAACATGACTGAGACAGATTCAGGAATAAGCGGACGTAACGCTTATGTAGGTTTAGCCGGTGGTTTCGGTACGGTTTTAATGGGTCGTAACGATACTCCGTTCAAAATGATTCAAGGTAAGGATTTATTCAACGACGCAACTAAAGCTGGTTACGGCGATAACAAGCCAATGGCTGGTGGTCTAGGTGTATCTGGTGGTGAAGTTCGTGCTGAGAAAGTAGTCGCTTATGTTTCTCCATCATTTGGTGGTATTAAAATCATCGCAGCGGGTGTTAGTGGTATTAACAACACTGGTAACAATGCTAACGGTGACTATGGTGTTGCTAAAAAAGACGCTTCGATCACAAATGCTTACTCTATCGCTGCGACTTACGGTTCTAACAAAAAAGGTCTTTATTTAGCCGGTGCTTATAACAACTGGGATTCAAAGATGAATGTAACTAATAGCGTTGATGACATTAAAGAAACTCGTTTTGTTGCTCAGTACAAAGCAAACTCAGGTCTATTAGCAAACGTTATGTTCCAAGACTTTGACACAAGCGTTGCTGCGACTGAAGGAACAAACATCCAAGCAAACCTTGGTTATAAAATGGGTAAAATCATGCCTAAGTTGAAGTACTCAATGGTTGATTACAAAAGCTCTACTATGAATGACGGTGATGCGTTTGCAGTTGGTATTGATTACTCTCTAGGTAAGAAGACTACTGCTAAGCTTGATTTCGTAAACTATGACAAAAACATTGGTGCGAACGGTAAATCATCTAACCTAGTTTCTGTTGGTCTATTACACAAGTTTTAATCAACTTCTGTCCTAGCGTTGCTAGAACAGTTTGATGAAACATTGTAATGAAAGCCCCGTCTATTTATAGGCGGGGCTTTTTTTGTTTCTGACCGCTTATTTATAGGGGTAAGGGGCAATTCATCTGTTAAGTGGTTTATTGATTTTAATGGGTTTTCATTGTAAGGTTGTTCCGTAAGGATTTTAGAGTGATCGCATTGAAAGGGAGTGGGTAGGGTGGATAAAATAGATGCCAAGACCCCAGGATATCGTCAAAAGAAACCTCAAAAAGGTTTTGTGTTAATACTCGTGATTGTGGTCGTGGTGATTATTGCGACACTGTGGCTTTCGATGAAGCAAGAGCGGCTGATTTCGCTGTTTAAAAGCGATCAGATCGATTATGATTTAGAAGACTTAAAACAGGTTAAACAACGATTACTGCAGTTTGCGGTGTTACAGCCGGAGGTGTATATTACGGATACCTCGGGCAATGTGCAAGGTTCTGCTAAAGTGCCTGCCCCTGGCTATCTTCCTTGCCCTGATGTTGATGATGGTGCTGGCGGCCCAGCAGACGGTATCGCGGATGGCAGTTGTACCAACCCACTACTTTGGGCAAGCCCTGATACTTCGGGTTTTCTTCCCGATTCGTTAACGTTTGGTTATGTTCCGGAGTTAATCTCTTCACGTCACTTTTATTTTGCAGAAAAAACCCGCTACTTTTATTTTTTAGATGAACGTTTCAGTTATGCAAACCCTGGTTATGTAAACGATAATCTAAAGAGATTCGCACCTTTGAACCCTATTAGACTTGAGGGAGATCCTGCCGCTCAGACGAGCAACTTTGAACCGCGGTCATTTGATCCTGTATTAACGTTAAATGGCGTAACAGGCTATGTGGCACTGCTTGTGGATGCAGGGCAGGATGGATTGGATGCACCCAATAGAGACGGTGATCGTCATTTCATCACCCACTTGAACGATCTGAGGGAGGACCCAAATGCCGACAAAATTATTGGTATCAGCTATATTGAATGGTTAGCGATGGTTGCACACCGTGTATGTGCGGAGCGTAATCGTTTGCAAGGTATTGGTTACGATCTTGATGAAACCGATCCTGTGGATGCAATCGCAGATTTAGATGATATTGGTGCCCCCTTGCGGCACTGGTACAATGATTACAATTCCACTACGAATCCTGTAGGCGGCAATTGGCGAACCTGGGGGAGTGTCTGTCCATGATGTCGGTAAGTACATTCAAGAAAAACGCTTTTCACCCCAATCAAAATGGTTTCTCCTTAATAGAGGTCGCGATTGGTCTGCTTATATTGGGTATTATTACGACCAGTTTTTATGGCGTTGCCAAGCAGCTGTTTGAAACGGATCACAAGCAAACCGAGCTGGCGAATATGCGCACCTTGCAAAGCTCTATCAATATTTATCTGACGGTGAATGCACATCTCCCTTGTCCCGATACGGATAATGATGGCAAAGAAAATCGCTCTGATGGTATCAGTTGTGATGCGCGTGAGGGGTATTTGCCCTATAGTGATTTAGGGGTAAAGTCAAAAGATGCGTGGGGCAATGAATATTATTATAGAGTCAATTCAAGAGCAGAAAATGCAGGTTATATTACGGAAATTTGTCAGTCTGCCAGTGTGCTAGGTAAAGCGGGCGCAGGTCAAAAAACAAATTTATGGTTATGCCCTGAAACGAACTTATATTATTGCAAGGCGGCTGGAGGTCCAGGTGACTGTAATAGTGTGTGTACCGATACGTGTGTTAATACGATTGACCCGCGACCGAATGTCAATGGTGTGGCGAGTGATACTCCACCTTTCTTTCATTTAATTACGCCGCCTGTGGGCACTGTTTCAGGTGCCTCCAATTTAAATATATATAATGAAGATGCCGCACCCTATGATGGGTCTATCGACCCTTTGGGAGGGGGCGTGGTTGCTGTTGCGGTTTCTTGGGGGGCAAACGGTAAAGAGGTTTACCGCTACGATGCAGGACATGTAAGTTGTGGCAGTGGAACGGCTGCTGAAAATATCAATTGTACAAACAGTCGCGATTTTGTCGATATTCGAACGGGTTCTGGTCGAGATTTTATGACTTGGGTGACAGTGAGCCAGGCTAAAGTAGCGATCATTGGTCGAGGAGATTTAAAATGAATAAGTTTCAAAAAAGACAACCAGGGTTTTCTTTAGTTGAGATGGCAATTGTCTTAGTTATTTTAAGTCTATTGATTGGGGGTGGTTTCAGCACAGTGGGTGCGTACCTAGACAATTCCAAACAATCTCATACTTTGGGAAGTTTAGAGAATACAAAAAAAGCCATGTTGAATTACGTTAAGGTTAATTATTACATGCCCTGTCCAGATATCAATAATGATGGTAACGAAGATCGGGTTTTAGGTCTGGCTTGCAGTAGTGCGGTTGGCACAGTGCCATTTAATTCCCTTGGATTAGGGGCCGCCATCGCCAGTGATGATTTTGGCAATGTATTTGCATATGGCGTTGATACGGGGGTCACGACGGCTGCCTCTATGATCAATAAAGATTTACCCGTTAGTTATTTTTCAAATACGATGAATAGCAATGGGAATTTTCCTGCATTTAGATTGGAAACGCCACCGACTTCAGTGAATCCAAATGTCGCCACAAGCTATACCGTTTGCAAGAAGTCAGCAGCGGTCTGTGATGCGACTGCCAGCAATGTTGAGGTGAATTCTATTCCCGCCATTATTATGGCCTTTAATGAAAATGGCGCATCAACAGCTCTGAATGCATGTAATGCAGAAACAGGAGATGAAGCCGAAAACTGTAACAATGATTTGTTGGTCAGGAAAAAGTTTTTTAGCGATGGCGCTTATGATGATCAGTTAGTGACGATTTCAGGGTATGAGATTAAAGAACAGGTATTAGATTTATTAAATGAAATAAGTTTGACGTTTAATAATGGTATTTATGATGGTTATGATGTGATTATTAGACGAGACGTCAACTCTGCAAACGATTTAAATGTAGGCAATGGAGAGGCAAATTCTTTCTATATTGATGAGAACTCGAGTTTAGGTGAGAACGGTGATTTAAATGCCAATGTTCAGCTTAAAGATGGCAATGACAAATTGTATATCAAAGGCGATGTCGGCTCAGGTGGAAATGCAGATTTGGGGAGTGATAATGATACGATTACGGTCAACGGAAATATCTCTGTTGGCGGGACAGTGACGTTAGGTAGAGGGGATGACTACGCAGTGATAGGCGGCATTATGGAGGGGAGTTTAAATGCGGGTTGGGGCAATGATGAAGTCATTGTAAAAGGGACTGTTTATGGCACCATTAATATGGATAAAGGGGCGGATGTCCTTTACTTATATGGCAATTTTCCGATCGCAAACATCGATGGCGGCTCGGAGACGGATACCCTTTATACCACTAAACTCTCGACGGACTTTACACCCACCGAGAAAACGTTATTAGAATCAAAATTTGAAATCATTAATTACGGGTATGTTGCGCCTTAACGTGAAAAATTCTGCTTTGAGTGAATATGACCATTAAACCACAGATTCTTCTGGTAGACGATGACCCTGCATTACGTGGCATGCTGAGTTTCTCTTTGGAGTTAGCAGGTTATAGTGTGACGGAGGCCAGTTCTAGGGTCGTGGCCATTAATGTACTCAAATCACAGCTATTTCAAGTGGTCTTGTTGGACATGGGGATGCCCCCCAATGAACATACTCCAGAGGAAGGTGTAGCCGTTTTAAATTGGTTGCAGCAACAACACATAGCCACTAAAGTGATTGTCCTCACAGGTCAACAAGCGGATGATACGGCTTATTTGGCCCTAAAGCATGGTGCATTTGATTTTTTAGAAAAACCCACCACGAGTGAAGCGCTTTTAATGTCTGTTAAAAGAGCTTTACTATTCTATGCTCAAGAAAGTGCCTTAAAGCAAAAAGAAGGTGTTCAAAAATTTCAGTTAGACGCTTCTTTGGGCGAGGGCGTTAAATCTATTCGTAATCAAGCCGAAGAGAAGTTGGTGCGCCAGGTGTTAGCAGACACTGAATTCAATGTCTATGAAACCGCCCGTCGCTTAGGGCTTAAGCGCGAAAACGTCTATTATTTAATTAAAAAATATCAATTACAACGCATAGAAAACTCTAATGATTCACTTTAACGCTAGCGTCAAGGCATCGAGATGAACGAGTTTATCGCTGAATGGGCGGGGCCCATATTTGTCGTCATAGGGCTCTCACTTTTTTTTACTGCCTTTTACTTTCGACACCAATCCAAGAAACTGAGTCACGCTTTAAGCACGCTTTATCAGCTCAATCAAAGTGTCAATTTAGATGCCCTGGATTTTTTTGACCAGGCCTGGCCGATTTTGAAAAATGTAGGTTGTTTGCAAATGAACGCCAATATTGAATGGTTTGGAGAGCACAAAAGTATCCAATTTGGTCTTGATCAGCCATCTAAAACCCATAAACAGACCTTTAAAGTCGATAGAGAAGATATGCGGTTTGAATTTGTGATCTATTTGGAACGTCAGGCAAATGCATCAGAAAGTCTGGCAGGTCTGGTCATTAAAACCTTTATCAATGTATTAGAGCAGGACCTAGTGCTGAAGCAGGCTGAAATTCTCACGTCTCAAAAACGGTTAGAACGCTATCAGCTTTTTGTTCAACATGAAATTAAAAACATCGCCCAGTTCATTCAGTTGCTCAGTGAGCAGGTACAGACAGTAAGTGAACCGTTAGCCCAACAGCGATTATTAGAACGGCTGAAGCAAACATTACCTATTATGGCGCAACGAGCACAAAAAACGGTACAGCAAATGCAACAACCGCTTGCTGAGAGTTTTCAAAACAGAAGTTATGAGTTAAAAGCCCTGATAGAAGAAACGTTACGAATGTATGATTTGCAAGCAAGTGTAACCGGTGACGCCATCACACAATTACCGCGTCCATTAGTGCTTGAGGTCTTCAAAAATGTACTTGGGAACTTTAGAGACCATCAAGTTTGTGAAGCACCTTTAGCCATTGAAGTTTTGACAGATGATATCAATAAATGGGTCGTCGTTCAGATTAGTAGTGCCTGTTTAGAAGATCAAAGCAAGATACGTTCAGAGCGTTTATTTGAACCTTTTTGGACCACCAGTGAAAGTGGAATGGGCTTGGGTCTATTTCTCGCTAGGGAACTGCTAAAACAACACAGTGGGCAGATTGAGTTCACAAAAACAAACAATGCCTTTGGGTTTGCGATCACTTTACCAGGCCTATTGGAATAGATTTCCAGGTGTTAACAGCGTTTGGTTTGATGAGTCTGATTTGCAGATTAATCTAAATTCAATATCTCCTAAGTAGTTGTGCGAGTGTAAGGAAAATTTACTCTATTTTTAAAGTTTGATGCCCTATATTATGAAGACAACACCAAAGAAGTGTTGGTTAAATAATCAAAGGAAGATGTCATGGAAATTAAAAACGTACAAAAACAAAAAGGTTTCACTTTAGTCGAAATCGCGATCGTATTGGTTATCATCGGTTTATTATTGGGGGGGGTATTGAAAGGTCAGGAGTTGATTACCAACGCTAAAATCAAAGCAGTGACTTCAGATTTTGATAATATCAGTGCCGCTTATTATGCGTACCAAGATCGTACAGGGAATATTGCTGGTGATTCTGCAACTCCAGATGGCGCAATCGATACTAACAATGCCTTTTGGTTTGATCTTAAAAGAGAAGGCTTTATTTCGGGTGCGTTGTTGGCTATTGGTACTACTGTAGGGCCGGCTCATGATTTAGATGGTGTTTGGACAGGACTTCCTGGTAATGCAGATCCTACATTAGCAATGTTTACAAAAAATCATATATGCGCTAGTAATATTCCGGATAGCTATGCTCATGGTATGGATACTAAGATGGATGATGGTAATCCTGCAACTGGAACAATCAGAGCAGGCGCTACAACTGCTGCTACGATTGCCACTGGTACTGCTTATGCTGATTCAGATACTTTATTGTTTGTTTGTAAAGAGTTATAAGTTTGATTTGATTCAAATTAGAAAACAAAAAAAACCGCCATTTGGCGGTTTTTTTATGTCTGGACTATTTGACTTACGTTTCTTTGACTACAATCATGTTGTTGTCATCTAATGATTTGTGCAATTAGTCTGGTGGAGATTTAGGGTTTTTGGTTTTCACTGTGTTAAAATACGCGACCCTGAATTTATTAGTAGATTCAGTTACATAACGCTTGTAGTCTTGAGCGATAAAACCTTTATTTTTGCACGGAATGAATATGTCACAAACTACCCCTTTTACTGGCGGACTTTACGTCATCACTTACGGTTGTCAGATGAATGAATATGACTCTGATAAGATGGCGAGTCTACTCGCAAAAACCCATGGCTTAACGCTGGTGACGGAGCCAGAAGAGGCCGATGTGGTTTTGATGAATACTTGCTCGGTGCGTGAGAAAGCACAAGAGAAGGTATTTTCTGAACTCGGTCGCTGGGAAAAGTGGAAGAAGTTAAAGTCAAACCGAGTCATAGGGGTGGGCGGTTGTGTGGCATCGCAGGAAGGCCGTGAAATTCGTAGACGTGCGCCATGTGTTGATGTGATTTTTGGTCCACAAACGCTGCACCGTTTACCCGCAATGATTGATGAAGTCTTGCGTGTGCGTGGTGATGACAGCATCAAAAAGAAAAAAGCCGTTATTGATATTTCTTTCCCAGAAATTGAGAAGTTCGATCACTTGCCAGAGCCTGAAGTAAATGGGGTTTCAGCAATGGTCTCTGTGATGGAGGGTTGTTCTAAATACTGTACTTTCTGTGTGGTGCCTTATACTCGTGGTGAAGAAGTCAGTCGCCCTTATGAAGATGTGTTGCATGAAATCCGTATCTTAGCCGAGCAGGGTGTGCGAGAAGTCAATTTGCTCGGTCAGAACGTCAATGCTTATCGAGGTGTGATGGAAGATGGTGACATTGCAGATCTGGCCGTATTGATGCACGCCGTCCGTGCGATTGAGGGTATTGGGCGTATTCGGTTTACCACCTCACATCCTAATGAGATGACACAAAGTATTATCAACTGTTATGCAGAAATTCCTGAATTGGTCTCGCATCTGCATCTGCCGATTCAATCGGGATCCGATAAAGTATTGGCGATGATGAAGCGTAACCACATGGTGCTTGAATATAAATCCACTATTCGCAAAGTGCGTGCTTTACGTCCAAACCTATGTTTATCAGGTGATTTTATTATTGGTTTCCCAGGGGAAACGTGTGATGACTTTAAAGAGACTTTAGCGTTAGTCGAAGAGCTTAAATACGATCGTTCTTTCAGCTTTATCTACAGTGAACGTCCTGGAACACCTGCCGCAGGATTCCTGGATGAAGAGCCGATGGAGAAGAAAAAACGTCGGTTATTCGCCATCCAAGAGTTATTGAATAAGCAGACCGCAGACATCAGTGATGCGATGCTGGGTACTGTACAACGCGTATTGGTTGAACGTCTGTCGCGCAAGTCATTTGATCAAGTCGCGGGGCGTACTGAGAATAACCGAGTGGTCAATTTTTCAGGTTCGCCAGAGTTAATCGGTCAGTTTGTCGATGTTGAAATCACGGAAGCCTTAACGAACTCTTTGCAGGGCAATTTAATTGCGACACCAGAAGCTGATTCTCATATTGCGCCACAGGCCTATGCATTGTAATATATACTTATACTTACGTAGGGTTAGTGTCGTTTGTTAGTAAGCCGTTATCGTTTAATTTACTAACAAGTGATTCTGCAAATTTTACTTTATTTTTTTCAGGCGAGTGCCTGAGTTACTTTTGAGACGCCATTTGTCCGCTTTGCATACTATTCAATTCAAACTTTTCCCCGAAGATAATGAACGTTTACAGAACCTTTGTGGTTGGCATAACGAGCATTTTGAGCAAGTCGAACTCCGTTTGGGGGTTGAGATTAATGCCCGTGGTTATCTACTTTCAATTACCGGATTGGCAGACCGAGTGGTTCAATCCGAACAAGTCATACTTGATTTGTATGCAGAAACGGCCGATGAAACGCTCACGCCAGAGCGTGTGCATTTGGTCTTGCATGAGTTGGGTTATGATCAAGTACAGCCCTTAACGGTTGAGCAAGTCTTGATTAAAACGCGCCGTAAAACGATTAAGACTCGTAATCCTAACCAAGCGAACTATATTGAGTCGATTAAAAACCATGATGTAAATTTTGGTATCGGTCCGGCAGGGACGGGAAAGACCTATTTAGCCGTAGCTTGTGCGGTTGAAGCATTAGAAAATGAACAGGTACGCCGCATTATCTTGACACGCCCAGCGGTAGAAGCGGGTGAAAAACTAGGCTTTTTACCGGGTGATTTAAGTCAGAAGGTCGATCCTTATTTAAGACCGTTATTTGATGCATTATTTGATATGCTCGG
>Ga0314774_1000964_pt1 | contig 20140 bp, 22 predicted proteins | sample MetaGCBIA2018_FD_204515 | JGI IMG/M metagenome (GOLD analysis project Ga0314774, IMG submission 204515) | Cryopeg brine microbial communities from Beaufort Sea near Barrow, Alaska, United States - CBIA 2018 | ecosystem: Environmental > Aquatic > Marine > Coastal | place: USA: Alaska | collected...
CCGCCACAATAGTCACCTACGCCTAACATTACAGCACTGTCCCCGGCGGAAATGTAGCCTTTCGATAGAACAAGGCCTCTGAATTTCGCACCAGCGCCTAGTGTTGTGTAACCTTCGCCGGCCCCGACCGTTTTGTCGCCTAAGATATTCCAGATAATGCTGCTCTCATCAGTTACGTTCAAAAGCTCTATATTTGCGAGCGCACCAAAGGTCATGTAGTTCGAGATGTTGAAAACCCAAGAGGAATCTACACCTTCGCCATCAAGGGTGATGGTTGTGCCGGCAGCAACCGTTAGATAATCTGCGACACTGTAGAGACCAGCTCCGAGCAGTTCGTCATTTGTCCCGAAACCGACGGCTAGTTGCGTCCCTTGTCCGAGATCTTTGAGCGTTTGTTGGGCAGACTCAATATTTTCCGTCTGAATGATTACTTTGGGAGCGCTATACCCAGGTTCCATCGTAAGGTCTTGCTTCGTGATTACTACGGTAGCGGTAAGATCTATTCTTGTATCCGTTCCGCTCTCAACACTGCCCGCGACAACGGCCGAATTGCCGAAGCTTGCGTACGTTCCTGTTTTAATGTCGCCGCTGAGCCCGGCACCTGCGCCAGCGCTTGTGTATGTGCCACTTTTAATATTGCCTTTGACCGCTCCCGAGGCGCCGATAGATGCGAAGGTTCCAGCCTCAATATTACCGCCAGCAATTGAACCCGCACCTGTTGATATCGCGCCGGGGCTCTGCATATTGCCACCGGCGGTTGCCAATGCACCTACTGTTACGTAAACATTGGCATAAATCGACTGGTTATTTAGCTCCGCATTTAACAAGGGCATCGCTTGTGCGCTAGACGCCGCAGCGATGATCGAAATAAAGAGTAGTGATTTAGTGTGTTTCATAGAGGTCCTTTTTCATAATATCCATTGAAAAATAACACTGCAAGTGAGCCAAAAACCTAGAAGCAATGATTAATGCTTTTTTGAAACTCGTAGAATTTCCACCTATTTGGTTCTTATTTTAATTAATGCATTTATCATGCCATTATATTTAATATCACTATAAATCATAAGCGTACATTATATATCAGATTTACCGCCAATGAATTTGTAAAATAAGCTGACGTTATTTTGGTGGATCTGATTACTGTGCGTCGTTATAGCTACTCCACCAAAAGTTCTACCTGCGCCCTATTTTGAGTAATCGCAGAAGAGCAGATACCTCTTGATATTAGGTGTGTTCGTTGTGGGGCACTAAGAAGATGTAGATAGGCTATTAATGCTACTTGAGCATAATAAAAAGCGCCTCAAACTAGATCTGTCTCTTTGCTGTCAGCCTGCCTGGTTCGAATCAATGTTGCGTGGCCCGTATCCAAAGCTTCGGTCAGCCGCCTCTGTTTCTCCTGAATCGCGTGTGCGGCCTGCTCACGAACCGGGCCATAGCCCCGGACTTCACTCGGCAGCTCCGCTAACTGCAAAAAAGTGTCGTAGTTGCTGGCATTCAACTCCTTGACTGCGCGGCGTGCCATTTGCTCGTAGTCTTGCAGTTGGGCGCGATCCATCTTCCGGTCGGCAGAATAGCTGAACGGGTCAAGGGCGGTGCCGCTCAGCACCCGAAACTTCGCCAACAGCCCGAATGCCCGGAACATCCAGGGGTCGAACTGACGTCCTCTGCCCGGGCCTCGCCGGTGTTCAGCAGGTCGGTAATAGCCTTCAAATCTGTCGCGGCTACGCGGCCCCAGCCAAAGGCTTCCTTATTGCGGTCAATCGCGACGCCATTCAGCTCAATGGCTTTTATCAACGAGGCCTGTGACAGAGGCAAAAGCCCTCTCTGCCAGGCAAAGCCCAGCATCATCACGTTGGAAAACACGGTGTCTCCCATCAGCTTTTCAGCAATGCCATTGGCATTCAGTCGCACCGAGGTACCCAGGCCTTCAAGATGGGCTGCCATAGTGATGAGCTGGCCCACGGTTACAACGCCTGTGCCGCCCACACCACCCACCAACAGATCGTAGGAACCGGTCAGCGCAGGCAAAACCGGCTCGGGAATAGTAGTAAGTTTGCCCGTAAGCACAGAGTCCGCGTCTGTACCGCGAGATTTGCGCAGCTGGCCACCCTCGATGGTTGCAAAGCTTGGGCAAAAGCCATTCACGCAGGAGAAATCTTTGTTACAAGAGGGCTGATCAATTTTGCGTTTTCGGCCCAGCTCATCCTGTTTACCAGTGATCAGAACGTCGCCGGGGTGATCCGGTTCCGACATGGCTTCTTTGATCTGGCTTTCGATAATGCCGCGCTTTTCCTCGGCAACAAGCACTTCTTCCTTGTCGTGAACAAACTTGAGAATACCGCTACGTTCAAGTGGCCAAACCAAGCCCACTTTGTAGATATCGAGCCCTATGTCCTTGGCATGAGTTTCATCAATGCCGAGCAGATCAAGCGCTTCCGGCAGATCCAGATGTCTTTTTCCGGTGGTGACTATTCCAAACCGGGCGTTTGGCTCGTTAAACAGGCAGCGGTCGATAGGATTCGCTCGGGCAAAAGCTTGCACAGCCGCCAGTTTATGTTCAATACGGGTTTGCAACTGAGGCCCCGGAAGGTCCGGCCAGCGATAATGAAGACCGGTCTCCGGCGGCGTGAAATCATCCGGCGTTACAAAATCTGGCAGTGGCGGCAGCTCCACCGAAGCAGCACTTTCCACCGTTTCGGGCACCGTTTTGAATCCAACCCAGCAGCCGCTGTAACGCGACAAGGCATAGCCCCAAAGGCCAAACTCCAAATACTCGGCAATGTTGGCTGGATTAAGAGTGGGCATGAAAAAGCTGATGAACACGCCATTCACCAGGCGGTCATCGTCGGTCTCCACCTGTTGGGTACCCAATATAATGGTGGCCGCAAGATCCTCGTTGATTGCGGGCACAAAATCTATACAGTTTGCGTCAAGCAACGTTTTAGCCTGCAACAGTGCAACGTCTACTGCGGCTAGAGGTGAACCACGATAGCCACTTACCAAACCGGCCTTTTTAGCCCAAGTTTGCGGTCCAGCCCTGCCTGGGTCAGAAGTATGCGCACCAAGGCCGGGGTTTCGGTCAGAAATACTCGCCCGGACTCTCACAGGTAGTGGTCTTCAAGTTGGCAATTGTGAGCTTCGGGCCGCCGGTTTTGGTGCGCTTGCCTTGAGTGGGGCGATGTTGAGAATTGTCAGCAGGCATGCGAACCTCTCCTTCTGTTCACTTTATGATCAAAAGTATAGAAGAGAATTCAGCAGATGAGTTGGTAAATAGACGTCTGTTACGTGCTTAAAACTGAGGAATATGGGGGTGCCGGTCGTGTTTGTCGGGCCGTTCGTGTAAATTCAGGTACGAATTACATCAAAGGAAAATGTTATGGGTCTGGCTATTGCGTTGCATGCGTTATCCGCCGTTATTTGGGTTGGCGGTATGTTTTTTGCCTACATGGCGATGCGCCCGGCCGTGGGTGAGGTGATTGAAGCGGGACAGCGTGGTGAACTTTGGTGTCAAACGCTTACGCGGTTTTTCCGTTGGGTTTGGTTGGCGATCGTGCTCTTGCTGATCACCGGGTACTGGATGATTTTCAAGGGATTTGGTGGCATGGCAGGAGCAGGGTGGCACATACATGCCATGCAGACGCTAGGCCTGATCATGATGTTGTTGTTTTTTCACCTCTACTTCGCCCCGTTCCGCCGTTTGAAACTGGCCGTTGCCGCCAGCGACTCGCAAGAAGGCGGGCGTCAGGTCGGCAAAATTCGCCGGCTCGTTGGCATTAATCTGATTATTGGCCTGGTGGTGGTGGCTATCGGTTCTGCCGGGCGCTACCTGTAAACAGAGGCAAAAAAACTGGGAACAGTGACATTGTAATGGATACCACAGAACTGATTTTGGGGCTGATTTTCAGCTCCATTGGCGTTGGCTATTTCATTTACGGCCGCAAGCAATCGAATATCGTAACGCGATATTGTGGTATCGCTTTGGTTCTATACCCTTATCTGGTGACGGACACGCTTGCGTTGGTGGCGGTGGGTGTCGGGTTGATGCTGGTTCCAAGATTCGTTGAAATTTGATCGAGGCTAACGTATTTGTAAAATTTAATGCGCAGTTGCGTTGGAAAACACGTTAATAACAACAACGCCAGCCACAATCAGCCCCATGCCGAACACGCTCGCCATGTCTAATTTCTGACCAAGCGCCAACCAGCCGATCATTGATATCAGAACAATTCCTGAGCCAGACCAGATGGCATAAGCTATGCCCACAGGAATCGTTTTCAGGGTCAGTGACAGAAAATAGAATGCAACGCCGTATCCGATAACCACCATCAAGCTTGGGAGCACTTTGGTAAAGCCTTCGCTCGGCTTCAGGCTTGAAGTTGCGATCACTTCCGCAATAATAGCGACGCCCAGAAACAGCCAGTTTTTCATCTAAACACTCTTGTCAAAAACAATGAATTGGAAGACCCCTTGCCGGAGGCTGAAAAAAAGAATTCTTATCTCAATTATCAGCGTTCGCTCAAAATAGCGGCCTTTGCGTTTTACGTTATACTTATATTACTCGGGCGGCATTTTGTTCCACTAAATTTGAATCTATCACGGTTTGTTTATCCCTGAGTTCAAGTAACAGCGCCTTATGGTGCACCCCCAATAATCTCGGAGTATACCAATGACGAAAACGATGAGAGGGGCTTCATTTTTGCTCGCAACCTTCGGTTTCGGTGCGCTGAATGTAAGTGTTGTGATTGCAGCGGGTGACCTGGATCGAGGTAAAATCATTGCCACTCAGGGCAATGGTGCTGGCGCTTTGGCGTGTGTGGCTTGTCATGGCCCGGATGGGAAAGGTAATGACGCAGCCGGCTTTCCGAGTATCGCCGGGCTTAATGCCGAATATTTGGGCAAGCAATTGCACGATTACGCTGGCGGACTGCGAAAAAACGCCATCATGCAGCCCTTTGCAAAGGCACTGACAGAAGACGACATCCAAAGTGTGACAGTCTATTACCAGAGTCTCAAGCCAATGGTTTTTTCCATTACCCAGCAAGCGCCTGCTGAAGATAATCAAGGCGAATGGCTGGCCATGCGGGGTGACTGGAACAACGACATACCAGCGTGTAACCAATGCCACGGCCCCAACGGTATGGGGGTCGGGAGTTCGTTTCCGGCCCTTTTAGGCCAGCATGCCGGTTATCTGAAAACGCAATTGAATGCCTGGCGCAGTGGCAGTCGTGATAATGATCCCAATCACCTGATGAGGGGTATTGCGCAGCGCCTGAGCGAACAACAGATCAGTGCTGTCACCGAATATTATGCAACTCTGCCTGAGCAACTGGCTGCGCAGTCCAAGCAAGAGGAGAGCCGCTGATGAGCCTTTGGAAATCGTCCCTGCTCGTAGTTGGTAGTGCTTTTTTTGTCTTTGCCGCACCTGCATTCATTCAGGCCGCAGAGCCAAAAGTGGATTACCAGAAACCATTACCCGCCGCACCCCCCGGTGAGGCGACGTTTCAGCCACCGCAAGAGCGGGATATTCCAGACTCTCCCTACGGCGACATGGTTCGTTATGGACGTGATCTATTTGTAAACACCCAGCAGTTGCGTGGCAAGTATGTGTTCAATGGCCAAAACTGCGTTAACTGCCACCTGGATGCCGGGCGACATGCCAGCGCTGCGCCGATGTGGGCGGCATTCGGTATGTACCCTGCCTATCGCAGCAAGAACGACAAAGTGAATACTCTGACAGAGCGACTTCAAGGCTGCATCACCTATTCCATGAACGGCGTGGCGCCCGCGCAAGGTGACCCGACTCTCGTCGCCATGGAAACCTATTTTCATTGGTTATCAACCGGCGCGCCTATTAACCAGGCTCTGCCAGGCCGTGGTTACCTCAAGCTTGAAACGCCAGAAGGTGGCCATGACCGAGAACGTGGCGCTGCGGTTTATATCGAGCAGTGCGCCATATGCCATGGTGAAAACGGGGAAGGGCAAAAGGTAGCAGGGCAGGTTGTTTTTCCACCTTTGTGGGGCGATGGCGCCTATAACTGGGGCGCGGGCATGCACCGGGTGAATACGGCAGCCGGCTTTATAAAAGCCAACATGCCACTGGGCAAGCCCAACTCCCTGAGCGATCAGGAGGCTTGGGATGTGGCAGCGTTTGTTAACAGTCACGAACGCCCTCAAGACCCACGTCGCCGGCAGCAGAGCTCACTGGATGTAACCGCAAGCACCTTTCATAACCACGATGGCTTTTACGGAAAGTCCGTAAACGGCAAACGCCTGGGTGATCACGACAACTACGGTGAAAACCCTGGGGTTGCCAGCCAGTAAAGACAAAACGCCGTCAACCACAACAGTTGACGGCGTTTTGTCTTAGGTTTGAGCTGCGGCTATTAGCTTTTCTTATCAAGCGCTTCTTTCAGGCCAGCAAACGGATTGTGCGTAGCCGCCTCCCGTCTTTTTTCACCGCCGCCACCGTAGCGCACGAAATCCTCAAATTTACTGTGTTCGTTGTCGTGGCAGTAAACGCACAATAATTCCCAGTTACTGCCATCGGCGGGATTGTTGTCGTGGTCATGGTCGCGATGATGCACCGTCAGTTCTCGCAAATTGACGCGGGTAAACTCTCGGGTGCAGCGCCCGCATATCCACGGGTACATTTTTAGGGATTTTTCGCGATAGCCGCCTTCGCGCTTCGCGATGTACTCACGCTGCTCAGCCAGAATCTTGTCAAGTTTGCTTGTGTCGCCGACGTTCTGGCTCATGGGTGTTTCCTCGGTGCGGTAGGCTTGCTTTCGTGTTTGAGGGTCAGGATACCTTACAGAAAGGTTAGGCGGCATAATGGCTTCACCGTTTGAACTCATCTCAACCTTTAGCTACCGTATTATACAGGCGCAAATTGATGCATGGCCGGGAGCGTACGGTAAATCCTACGTATTGTTTTCAAATGTCTCAATTTGTTTGGATAAAATACAGAGGAGTATGGCCGTGGCTAATCAACCATTTCTCACCGATATCAAAATCATTCGCGAACGCGCTCGCATGCACATTGAACAAGGCGCCGTTACCGAAGGCTACATGGCAGATCGTGAAAACGTCATCAACCTGCTCAACGCGGCCCTGGCTACTGAAATTGTTTGCGTACTGCGCTATAAACGCCACTACTACATGGCAGACGGCTTGAGCGCGAGCATCGCCAAGGCAGAGTTTCTGGAACACGCTCAACAAGAGCAGCAACACGCGGACTGGTTGGCTGAACGTATCGTACAGCTAGGTGGAGCGCCGAACTTTTCGCCTGAAGGCTTGCTAAGCCGCTCGCACGCAGAATACGTCGAGGGCGAAACTCTACGGGAAATGATAAAAGAAGATTTGATCGCCGAACGTATTGCTATCGACAGTTACCGCGAAATTGCGAGTTATCTGGGGGAGAAAGATCCCACGTCCCGACGTATTATTGAAGACATCCTGGCTCAGGAAGAAGAGCACGCGGATGATATGGCGGGTTTGCTCAAAGGGTTGGATCAAATGCAGGGCAGCGGCGGTTAAAGTGCCGTTTTTGGTGTATTAACAACATCAAACGAATTGCTACGGCTACGGCTATGGCTATGGCTGTTGCGTTGCAGGTTTTATCCAGCTTTATCTTTGAACATAAAAAAACGGCCCCGCGGGGCCGCTTAGAAAGCTTCATAGCAGAGTATTACATTCCCGGCATGAGCACTGTATCGATTACGTGCACAACACCGTTGGACTGTACAACGTCGGCCTGAATAACCGTCGCCACATTGCCCTGGCTATCTTCGACCATCAGCTTGCCGCCTTTGGTGGTAAGCTTAAGTTTTCCACCCTGAACCGTTGGGGCGGGGTGCATTCCACCATCGTCTTCTACCATTTTCATGGCTGCCATTGAGCTCGCATTAGCTGGCACCACGTGATAGGTCAGTATCGATTGAAGCTTTTCCTTGTTCTCAGGCTTCAACAGCTCTTCAACAGTGCCTTTAGGCAGTTTTTCAAAAGCAGCGTTTGTTGGCGCAAATACGGTAAACGGACCTTTGCCGGAAAGTGTTTCGGCCAATCCCGCAGCTTTGACAGCGGCAACAAGCGTCGTTAGGTTTGCAGCATTTGATGCGTTCTCAACAACGGTCTTGTCGGGATACATTTCAGCGCCACCAACCATGGGGTTGCCGGCAGCAGCGGCATAACCCGCCAGCCCGGTGCCTGCGACAAAGATCATGGACGCCATCAACGTTTTCAGATTGCCTATGTTTTTCATTATTTATTCCTCAGCGTTTACAGTTTGAATACACATAGGTAAAACGCGTCTACGGCTAGTTTAGATGCAGCTGCTGAAAAATAAAGTTGATGCACTGACATTGCTTCTGTGACGCACTCGAGTGTCACTCAAATTCTGGCGGCTCGTGCTGCATGCAGCTTCTTGTAGCTTTCAATCAGCCGCAGATGTTTGTCCAGGCCTTCCAGCTGCATATTGGTTGGGGTAAGGCCGTAAAAGCGCACATCGCCATTCACCGAACCCACGACCGCGTCCATGGTCTGTTCACCGTACATGCGCCTGAGATTAAACAGGTAATCACTCAGCTCAAGTTCGTCATCGATAACGATTTCCAGTACCGCGCTCACCGCCCGATAAAACAACCCGCGTTCCACGGTATTGTCATTGAACTGGATAAACGTTTCGACCCGCTCAAGGGCATCTTCGTACTGTTCCAGAGCCAGGTTAATCAGCAGCTTTAACTCCAGAATAGTGAGCTGACCCCAGACTGTGTTTTCGTCGAATTCAATACCGATCAAGGTAATGATGTCCGTGTAATCGTCGATCTGGCTTTCTTCCAGGCGCTCCACCAGAGCATTCAGTTGGTCGTCATTTAAAGAGTGGAGGTTGAGAATATCTTCGCGATAATCCAGGGCCCGATTGGTGTTGTCCCAGATCAGATCTTCTATTTGGTAAACCTCGGAATAGTCAGGCACCAGCATGCGGCAGACCGGGGCGCCCAAGTCGTCATAAACCGCTGTATACACTTCTTTGCCCAAGTCTTTGAGGATGTTGAATAGGGCGGCGACTTCTTCTTCGTTAGTGCCTGAAAAATCCCACTCGCGAAACTCGAAATCCGCTTTGGCACTGAAGAAACGCCAGGAGAGCACACCGCTGGAATCAATAAAGTGCTCTACGTAGTTGTTGGGTTCGGTGATCGCAAGGCTGTTAAACGTGGGGGGCAGAAAATCGTTCAAGCCTTCAAAACTGCGGCCTTGCATCAACTCAGTCAGGCTGCGTTCCAGTGCTACTTCCAGAGAAGGGTGCGCACCGAAGGAGGCAAAAACGCCAGAGGTTTTCGGATTCATCAGAGTGACACAAGCCACTGGGAACTGGCCGCCAAGAGAGGCATCTTTGACCAACACCGGATAACCCTGTGCTTCCAACGCCCGAATGCCTTCCAGAATATTGGGATATTTTTCCAATACGTGTAGGGGCACATCCGGCAGTGCAAGTTCTTCCTGAATGATCCGTTTTTTAACCGCCCGCTCAAAAATCTCTGACAGGCACTGAACTTGCGCCTCAAACAGGGTGTTACCCGCACTCATGCCGTTGCTTAGGAACAGGTTCTCAATCAGATTGCTGGGGAAGTACACCGTTTCGCCGTCTGAATGGCGCGCAAAGGGCAGCGCGCAGATTCCGCGCTCTGCATTGCCGGAGTTGGTGTCAATCAGGTTAGAACCGCACAGTTCATCATCCGGGTTGTAGATGGCCAGGCAGTGCTCATCCAGAATGCCCTGTGGTAGTTCGTCATTGGGCCCTGGCTTGAACCAGCGTTCATTGGGGTAATGAACAAACTCGCTGTTGGCGATTTCTTCGCCAAAAAACTGATCGTTATAGAAGAAGTTGCAGTTCAGGCGCTCAATAAATTCGCCCAGGGCCGAGCACAGGGCGCTTTCTTTTGTTGAGCCTTTGCCATTGGTAAAGCACATGGGTGAGGCCGCGTCGCGAATGTGCAGTGACCAAACGTGAGGCACAATATTGCGCCAGGATGCGATTTCAATTTTCATGCCCAGGTCCGCTAGAATGGCGGTCATGTTGGCGATGGTCTGCTCCACCGGCAGGTCTTTACCCAAAACATAGGTGCTGGTGTCGCCTTCTGGCTTCGCCATCAGCAGGGCCTGGGCGTCTTCATCCAGGCTGTCTACGATTTCAATCTGGAATTCAGGGCCGGTTTGCACCACCTTTTTGACCGTGCAGCGGTCGATAGAGCGCACAATGCCCTGACGGTCTTTGTCAGAAATGTTTTCTGGCAGCTCAACCTGAATTTTGAAAATCTGGTTATAGCGGTTCTCGGGATCCACAATGTTGTTTTGCGACAGGCGGATATTGTCGGTTGGAATGTTCCGCGCTATGCAGTAAACCCGCACAAAATAGGCCGCACACAACGCCGATGACGCCAAAAAATAGTCAAAAGGGCCGGGCGCTGAACCATCGCCTTTATAACGAATGGGTTGATCGGCAATCACCGAGAAGTCGTCAAATTTGGCTTCAATGCGGAGGTTGTCGAGAAAATTGACGTTAATTTCCATTACGAGGGTACCGATTTGTAGAATTTGGCGCTTTATGGCCTTAGATTGCGGCTATTATCCAGTTTTTGACGCCGAACGTCTTTCAATTCGGTGAAAGTTAGCCATAGCTAACAGAGAATGGTAGGACACAAGATAATGGGATGGACTAAAAAATGGAGAATGACCGTATTAGCGCGACGATAGAAGGGCCAGACGGAAAACAACGTTGTCTCTGGTGCGGCACCGTACCGGAACTGCGTGTTTATCACGACACCGAATGGGGCTTTCCTGTGGGTGATGATTTTCGCTTGTTTGAGAAGCTGAGCCTTGAAGGCTTTCAGTCTGGATTGAGTTGGCGCACCATTTTGGCGAAGCGCGAGAATTTCCGTGCGGCCTTTCATCAATTTGATTTCAATAAAATTGCATGCTTCGACGAGTGCAGTGTCGAACGCTTAATGATGGATGAGGGCATTATTCGGCATCGCGGCAAGATTGAGGCGGTGATCAACAATGCGCGATTGGCTAAACAGATCGTTGAACAGGCGGGCTCCTTGGCGGCTTTTGTATGGCGTTTTGAGCCCGACGCAAAGCCGCCCGCGGATCTACAAACAGTATCGACTTCTGCGGAATCCATCGCCTTGTCGAAGGCACTTAAGAAACTGGGTTGGCAGTTCATCGGGCCAACCACGGCTTACGCCTTCATGCAGTCAATGGGGTTGATCAACGACCACGCCGCGGATTGCGTCATTCGGGCCGGCGTAGAGCAAGCGCGTAAACGTCTTACCCATTGCCACATTCGATGATGCTTACCGAGTCCGGGAGGCCTTCCCGCTGCTGATTGGGCATAACGTCGGTGTATAAGCGATCAACATACTTGAACGAGGCGACTTTACAGTACGAGCTTAGCGTCCATTTGCTGTAATCGGCCACCAGCAGGCGGCCCCGGGTATTGCTTATAATGGCCCGGCTGACTTCGGCCTCACGGATATCATGATCCATCAAACCGTGCTGAAGATCCATGCTGCCAGTACTGATGATGCCAAAGTCGGTAACGAACGAGCTGAAAAAATGGGTGACTTCCGGCCCGACCACGTCTTGGTCTTTATGCCGGTACTGCCCGCCAGACACGATAACGTCGATATTGGGATTCACTGAAAGCGCTGCGGCCACGCGGAGGTTGTTGGTTAAAATCTTGAGCGACCGGTGATGGATCAGCGCTTGTGCCACCCGCTCAATGGTACTACCCACCCCAAGGCTGACGGTGGCCCCTTCCGGAATATCCGCTGCGACACGCTCGGCCATGCGCTGCTTGGCCCGTAAATTACGTACCTGTAGTTCGTCAATGAGATGAGTGGCAGCGCTGGGGGGTAAACTGACGCCCCCGTAACGACGGCGCAACAAGCCTTGCTCGCAAAGCTTGTTGATGTCGCGACGAATGGTCTGAGTAGTAACGCCAAAGCGCTGTGCAATGTCTTCAACTTCGACATGCTCCTGCTCGTGCACCCATTCTATTATGCTGTGCTGCCGCTCTTTGGCGCCCATCAGTTTACAGTCACGGTCAGTTGACTCATGTTGTTGCTATGTGCGGCGGGTGTCGGCCTGGCTCAGCCCAGACTCGGTGCGTTGCTGCAGCCAGGCATCCGCCATTTCAGCAAAGCCCAGCCCGGAAGGCTGGCTGGCGATCGCTGCAGGTTGGTATGTCATCACCGGCAGGTGCCTGCGAATGTTTGCCACACCAATACTCAGCGGAAAGTTGCGGAACATACATTCGTCATTGGGCGCATCTCCAATAAACACAGAGCGTTGCCGCAATGCCTGCGAATCCAGGCCCAGTAAATCACGGCCTACCCGCATGGCCATGGTGGATTTATCGAAGTCACCCTGCCAGATGTTGATGTGAATCGAGCTCTCCCGAACGTTGAATCCCTGAGCTTTTAGGGCATCGTGAATCTGATCCACCTGTTGAGAATTTAATGACTCTTGCTGGTTATAATCCACCGCCACATCCACCGTGCGAAAAGCCTGGTCGCCGGCCAGTTTGGGTTCAAAGTCCAGCTTCAATGCAGCAACAGCCGCCAAAATGCGAGCCTGGTCTTCACGGTGGGACAATTCGTTATCCCAGTAGTGCCAACGAACGGTCATGGGTGCGGTGCGTTCTGCGTAAAAGGCACCGCCTTCACCAATCACGGCCTTTACGGGCCAGGTTCGAATGATTTGATCACACCAGCCGGCGCAGCCTCCGGTGACCGGAATCACTTTGATACCCGCAGCCGCCAGCTTACAAATCGCAAGGTAGGTTTCGGGCAGCAGCTGGCCTGCGGTAGTCAGCGTATCGTCCACATCGGTGAACAGAATATCCGCGTTACCAAACTCAAAATTTTTCAACATATTGTCTGCTTTCTCGTTCAAATTACTTTTTTGCGCAGGACACTGGTGATTGCCTCGCCCAGAATAACCAGAACGATGATGGCTAACAGGATTGTCGCAACGGTTTGCCAGGCGAACAGGTCAATCGACCCCTGCAGCAACACCCCGATACCACCGGCGCCCACCAGGCCTAAAACGGTAGACTCACGAATATTGATGTCCCAGCGCAAAATGATGATGGCAAAAAATGCCGGCATTACCTGGGGAACAATCGCGTAGAGCACCACCTTCATCTTACTGGCGCCCGTTGCCTGCATGGCCTCTACCGGGTTGCGGTCGATCTCTTCAATGGCTTCACCCATCAGCTTGCCAATAAACCCGATGGACCGGAACATAACCGCCAAAATACCGGCCAGCACGCCCGGGCCAAAAATGGCCACGAACAGCAGCGCCCATATAATGGTGTTCACTGAACGGCTGGATACCAGAATAAACCGGCCAAGCCACAGCGTTGCCTTGTTCGGCGTTGTATTCTGCGCCGCAATATAAGACACCGGTAAGGCGATGAATATCGTCAGCATGGTCGACAGCGTGGCAATGTGAACGGTTTCCAGCATGGCGCTTAAGATTGCGTCCCACCGGCTGAACTCTGGTGGCCACATGCGTGAACCCAAGCTTTGAATCTGATTGGGGGCGTCCCATACCCAAGGCCAAAAAATGTCGATGTCTTTTATCGTCCAGACAACGGCCACTAAAGTTGCCAGATAGATCGCGTAGCGGATCAACTGCTCTTTCCGGTCATAGCGTGACCAGACGTGGTCTTTCAGTTTTGCAGCGTGATCTACCATACTTTTTTCCTCACCCATCCGCTGAAACCTTCACTGATCAAAATGATCCCGATAATCATCAGCAGAATGGCAAATGCGAAATCGTAATCGTAACGTCCGAAGGCGTTCATCAGCGTGCCACCAATACCGCCTGCCCCTACAATACCGACCACCGCCGAAGCGCGAAGGTTGCTGTCCAGCTGGTACATAGACAGCCCTATCTGGCGCGGCATAATCTGTGGAAAAACCCCAAAGACCAGTATTTTGAAATACCCGGCGCCTACCGAGCGCATGGCTTCAACCTGACCCCAGTCGATCTCTTCGATTTCCTCAGCCAATAACTTGGCGACAAAGCCGATGGAATACAGGGTTAGGGTGAGAATGCCCGCCAGCGGGCCAAAACCGACCGCGGCTACAAAAAGAATCGCTACGATAACCGGGTGAAAGCTGCGGGATATAACAATCAACGCGCGCCCTAACAAATAGACAGGCAAGGGCGCCACATTTTTAGCGGCCATCACCGCGATGGGCAGCGACAGGCCAACACCCATCAGGGTTGCCAGAAAGGCAATCTGGAAACTTTCCTTGAACCCGGTCCATAACAGACCGCCGCGCTCGAAACTGGGCGGAAAAGCGCCACCGAAGATTTTAGCGGCACGGGGCAAGCCTTCTGAAACCCGCTCCCAATTGAACGGCAAGGTTGAGAAGGCCCAGTACAAGTAGGTCAGGGCTATGACGATCAAGCCATAGCGAACCCAGGGGTTTGCTATGAACGGTGGCTTTTTCCAGACCCTGCCTGACTGGGCGTCGGCCCCGGTTCTGAGGCGTGTCATGCCGAAGCCTCCTGATCCCGCGATGCCTGCTTCGCCGAATCGTCACCGTCTTCTTCCGGTGATTCGATACCGCCGTATATGGCGTCTAGCGCATCCTGATTGAAATCTTTGGGTTCACCGTCAAAAATCATTTGGCCATGGCGCATGCCCACAATGCGGTCGGTATACATTCGCGCCTGGGTTACGTTGTGAATATTGATCAACACCGGCAGTGACATTTCACTCGCCAGGCTTTGCAACAGGCTCATGATCTGCTGCGACGTTTTTGGGTCCAGCGACGCTGTTGGCTCATCGGCCAGCAAAATCTGCGGCTCTTGCATCAGCGCACGTACCACCGCAACACGCTGCCGCTCGCCACCCGATAGCTGGTCTGCGCGTTTGTCGGCGTATTGGGCAATGCCCACACGCTCCATCAAGCTGAAGGCACGGTCGATGTCAGTTTGCGGAAAGCGGCGGGTTAAAGCCTGGAAAAAAGACACGTAACCCAAGCGCCCGGACAGCACGTTCTCCATCACGGTCAAACGATCAATCAGGTTAAAACCCTGGAAAACCATACCAATGCGCCGGCGGGAATGACGCAATGCACTTCCGCGAAGATTGACCAACTCGTGGCCGTTCAGCTTGATCGAACCCGATGTTGGTTCGACCAACCGGTTGATGCAGCGCAACAGGGTACTTTTCCCGGCGCCTGAAGCGCCAACAATGGAAACAACACTGCTGCCATCGACCGTCAGATCAAGACCTTTGAGCACGGGATCGTTCTGCCCGTATCGCTTGACGAGGTTGGTAATCTCTAACATGTGATTAACTCCGGATAGAGCCTCTGGCGGGTTAGCCGGAGGCTCCGGTTTTCTTATTGAAGATTATCGGGGGTGTACTGAACGCCATTGGACGCCTGAATGGTGCGAATGACGCGCCAGTTGTCCTTGTAGTTGATCGGAATGAAGGTTTCAACGCCTTCAAACTCGTCACCCAGCTCGGTGCCGGCAAATTTAAAGGTATAAAAAGCTTCGCGAATTTTTTCGACCAGATCAGGGTGTAGGTTGTGCGCATAGTTATAAGACGTCGTCGGGAAACGATCTGATTCCCAAACCAGGCGCACGTCTTCTACGTCATACAATCCACGCGCGGCCATGCGCTCTACCACTTCTGAGGCGACTGGAGCGGCATCGTAGTCGCGAGCGACCACACCAAGCATGGATTGATCGTGGCTGCCCGAAAACGAAATCTCGTAGTCTTCACCCGGTACTATCCCCATTTCTGGAAACAGCGCTCTGGGTGCCTGGTTGCCCGAGTTGGAGGTTGGCGACGTATGCGCAACCCGCTTGCCTTTAAGGTCTGCCATTTCATAAATGTCAGAATCGCTGTGGGTGAAAACCTGCAAGGTATAGCCAAACTGGCCCGTGTCTGACCCCATCAGCGCAAAGGGAACGGCACCGGCAAGATTAACGGCGAAAGGCGTCGGGCCAGTGGAGAAGCCTGCGATGTGCAGGCGCCCACTGCGCATGGCTTCCACCTGGGCAGAGTTGGATTGCACGGCGAAGAAGCGAACATCTTTACCGGTCACTTTCGCCAGGTGGTCAATGAAAGGCTGCCAGATATCCGAATAAATGGCCGGATCTTCAACGGGTGTGTAGGCAAAAATCAAGGTGTCGGGATTAACCCACTCTGACTCATCCGTCGGCAAGTCGGCTACCATGTCGCCGTCTGCATCGCAGTACATGGCATCGAGTGCGCCGCGTTCACAGTCCGCAAGAGCCGGGCTGCTGAAAGCAAACAGTAAAGCCGAGGCTGCCAAGGTGACAGACGGCAAAGCGCCGGAAAACAATTTTTTCTGCATATTCATTGAGATTCTCCACTGGAAACGGTCCCTGCATAAGAGTCTCATGCGTTGAATTGAACATCCTGAGAGGACCCGTTCCGCCAGGTTATTGTTATAAGATGTTCAATTGAACACTCATAGTAGCAGCAAAGCACCATTAGGCAAGGTACCTATGCCTGCAACGACAGTCTGCAATGAGCGTGTTCGGCGGAGAAGCTCCCGCGGAGCGTGTTCAATTGAGTGTTGAGGTGCCTTTTTGGGCGCGTAAGCATTGGCCAATGTGGTCTGCCAGGCCTGTGAATTGCGTATTCTTTACCTTAAGCTTGAACTAATACATTGGCAGAACAAGGCGGTTTGCAAAAGCGTATGTCTGACAAAGAGCTCCGTACAAAATCCGATAAGCAGTCGATTGACCAGTTTATCCATCAGGTCCGTAAGTTGCCTCAGCAAGGTGGAGGGCAGGGCGGCGAGCAGGGCCGGCTGATTTTCGCCCTGGATGCCACCGCCAGCAGAGAGGCTACCTGGGACCAGGCTTGCCACTTGCAGAGCGAGCTTTTTCTGGCGACCCGGGATTTGGGTGGCCTGGCCATTCAGCTTTGTTATTACCGCGGTTACGGGGAATTCAAGGCCACCGGGTTTGTTAACCAGACCAGCCAGCTGCTTAACCTGATGAACGGCGTTTCCTGTCTGGGCGGCCGTACCCAGATTCACAGGGTTTTAGCGCACGCCAGAGCAGAAACCCGGTCAAAGGCCGTCAAAGCCGTGGTGTTTATTGGCGATTGTTGTGAGGAGCCGGTAGACGAGCTCTGCCACATCGCCGGCGAGCTGGGCATGTTGCGCACCCCGGTGTTTATGTTCCTTGAAGGTGGCGACGCACACGCCAAGGCGTTTTTTCAGCAAGTGGCCAAACTGTCGGGTGGCGCCTATGCACCCTTTAACAGCAACAGCCCGCAAATGCTGAAGGATCTTATGGCCGCTGTTGCGGTCTATGCTTCCGGGGGAGCCAAAGCGCTGCAGGACTACTCTAGCCGCAGCTCACCAGAAGTGAAGCGCCTGACTCAACAAATCCGTTAGGGCTTGTTTCATTTAATCGGTGGGCCAATCGGCCCGAGGTATCCGAGTGCTATTCGTGCTTTTGATTGCTGTGATGACCGTTGTTGCCTGGGTCTGGTTGCGTAACCAGCCGCCCGGCCAGCAAAAACCGGCCATTATCAAGCTGGTGGTGATTGTCGGTGTCGTGATGGTGGTTCTGATGGTCATCACCGGTCGCCTGCCCATCTTGTTCGCAGCGTTGGCTTTCCTGTTTCCGCTATTACGGCGGGTTCTTCCTTCGCTATTGATGGGTCGTCTGTCGGGTTTGGGCGGCGGCCAGGCAAAGGCAAAACCGGGCAACCAGTCCCATGTTTCCAGCGATATCCTCAAAATGACTCTGGACCACGACTCCGGAGATATGATCGGTGAAATAGTGAAAGGCCCCATGGCCGGGCGGGCACTGGCGGACTTGGCCGAGAGTGAATTCATCGGGCTATTGCAGTATTGTCGGGAACAAGACGAGGATTCTGCCCGGCTTTTGGAAACCTATTTAGACCGCCGCTTCGGCGATTCCTGGCGTACTGACGATCCGACTGGCGATGACAGGGCCCAAAACGGCGAGCAGAACGGTGAGCGCAAAAGCTCGAACAGTAGCGGCACTCTGACCGACAGCGAAGCTCTGGATATTCTGGGGCTTCAGGAGGGCGCCAGCCGCGACGAAATTATTCAGGCCCACCGCAGAATGATGCAGAAAATGCACCCGGACCGCGGCGGCAGTAATTACCTGGCTGCCCGTGTTAATGAAGCCAAAGAGCGGTTGCTGAGCTAAGGTGCCGCTGAAGCTGCTTCCACCCGCGCTAAAAATCCGCTTATGTCGTCAAACGCCTCTTCCGCCTCTGGTAACAGTGGCGTAAACATGTGCCAAACATGAACCATGTCGGGCCAGGTTTTCATTTCCACCGGCGAGCCGGCCTTTTGCGCCTTTGATACATACCGTTGGGCGTTTTCGTGCAGCAACTCCGATTCGCTGACGTGAATCAGTGTTGGCGGCAGATTGTGGAGTTTTCCCCGCAGGGGTGATGCCATTGGGCTGGTGGGCAATATGCGAATGCCAAAAACGGTTCCCCACCACAGCAGCGGTGAGGGTATGCGCGCCAGCTTTTCAACGGCTGGCCCCAGCATTGCGTCGGTTTTCAGGTTGGCTCTCTTGCTTAGTGACGTAAGCATGAGCTCGGTGGAAGGTGAGAGGGCAATCGCGGCATTCGGTGATGGCAGATTCTGGTCTCGTATCCAGGCAATCAGGCCCAGGGTGTGACTGCCGCCGGCGGAATCCCCGGCGATCACTACAAAATCGGGCGCAGCCTTTCCGTCCGGGCCGTTATCGAGTATCCAGCGGTAAGCCTGCTGGCAGTCGACAATGCCTTCAAGATAGCGGTTTTCTGGCATTAACCGGTAATCAACGGCGAATACGCAGGCGTGGGCCAACCTAGACAAACGATCAGTGATTGCGCGATGACTTTTGGGGCTGCCTGCAATCCAGGAGCCGCCGTGAATGTAGAGAATCCGGCGGTTGGGGTCTGATCCGGGTGCAATCACCCACTCCCCATTGGGCTCGCCCTCTTTAGCCGGGCGGATATCTGAGACCAGTTCCAGCCCGTCGTTCATGCTGTCCATGTAGCGCCGTAGGGCCTCTATCCGAGCCCGGCCGCGCAGGCCTTTAGACGCAGCGTGCATTCCCTGTACCTTTTCAAGCACTTGCTGCCGGGCATCGCTTTGCGGCTGGTGGGTGGTCGTTCCGCTATCAGTCCCGGCATCGTGTTTTTTGCGCAGAATAAACACCACTGCAGTCACCAGTGCGACCATCACCAGGCCAAGCCACATCATTACAAACCAGGCGATTCCGAAAATCATCTTTAAACCCCTGCGTAGTTTTAAGACAGCTCGTTTGTGAGCCGCCATGTTAGTTTACTCATGGTTCTTACACTGATCTGTCTAGCTATGATCGCTCTAGCTTTGAACATGCTCGTTTTATCACTCTGGCATGGTGCGAATCAGCGTCTATAATTCTGGTCACAGAGTGTAAAAGCCCATGAAATGCATCACTAAAAAATGGTCATGGTGGGGCATTTCAAGAAAATACGTTGACCCATTAAACCGTCAAACATCGCCCGAGCGAATGATTTATGGCCTATTTTAACAAACACTACCACAGCCCAGGTACAGCACCCGGAACCCTGGTGACCATTCGGAAACCGGTAACGCCGGTTGCCATAAATCTGATTGATTACACGGAGTCCTCGGTTGAGGAGCACCAACTTGCGTCAGCGCGCGATTGTCGGCCATTTCTGGCTCGGGAGAGCAAAACCTGGATTCAGGTAAACGGGCATATTGATCCAGACACCCTTCGCGATTTTGGTGAGCTGTTTGATCTTCACGACCTGGCGCTGGAGGACATCATCAACAGTGGCCAACGCCCCAAAATTGAACTTTATGACGACCAAATTTTCATCATCGCGACACTGCCCGTTTACGATGGCCAGAATCTGGAGTTGGTTCAGGTTAGCCTATTTGTTGGGAAAAACTATCTGATCTGCTTTTGCCCTTTGGCGAATGACCCTTTTGAGCCGGTGCGCAAGCGAATGCGACAACCCAACAACCGGCGCTTCGCAAACCGCGGGATTGATTATTTACTGTATGCGCTGATGGATTTT
>Ga0314774_1000965_pt1 | contig 20096 bp, 11 predicted proteins | sample MetaGCBIA2018_FD_204515 | JGI IMG/M metagenome (GOLD analysis project Ga0314774, IMG submission 204515) | Cryopeg brine microbial communities from Beaufort Sea near Barrow, Alaska, United States - CBIA 2018 | ecosystem: Environmental > Aquatic > Marine > Coastal | place: USA: Alaska | collected...
CCGGAACCGTCGAGCCCGAAGAAGGGCTCTTCAAAGCGCACGATCCAAAATCGCTCGCGAACCACGGTCGGTGCGTAAAGGCCAGAGCCCTCCGACTCCCCCGCCGCTACGATCACTCCGATCGGGTCGTCAATAAGGGAGTCGGGATACCGGCTGCGGTCGATGCGCACGATGACCTGCACGCCCACGCCGAAGGAGGTGTCGTTGCCCGTCACGCGCTACTCGATTGTTGCGGCGCGTTCAAGCACGAGTTCACGCACACGCGCAGCATCCGCTTGCCCGCGCATGGCCTTCATGACGGCACCGATGACCGCGCCGGCGGCCTGCACCTTGCCGTCGCGAATCTTGGCGAGCACATCGGGTTGGCCAAGCAGCGCCGTGTCGATGGCCGTGATGAGCGCGCCGTCGTCGGAAACCACCGCGAGGCCACGGCCGGCGACGACTTCGGCCGGCGCACCCTCGCCGGCGATGACGCCCTCGAGCACCTGGCGGGCCAGCCGGTCGGTGAGCGTGCCCGCTTCGACCAGTTCGATCAGCGCCGCCAATTGCGCCGGCGCCACAAGCGAGTCGGCGGGGACGACGGCCACATTGGCGAGGCGGGCGATTTCGCCGGTCCACCATTTGCGGGCGGCCTGGGCGGATGCCCCGGCCGCGACGGTGGCCTCCACGGCGTCGAGCAGGTCGGAGTTGACGACGTCCTGGAACTCAAGGTTCACAAAACCCCACGCGGCCTGGAGTCGCTTACGGCGGGCGGCGGGCGGCTCGGGCAAGGTCAAGCGCAGCTCTTCGACCCATTCGCGTGACGGTGCCATGGGCAGCAGGTCGGGCTCGGGGAAGTAGCGGTAGTCGTCGGCGTCGCTCTTGGGCCGACCGGCGCTCGTGATGCCGGTGTCTTCGTGCCAGTGCCGGGTTTCCTGCGTGATGGTGCCGCCAGCGCTCAGCACGGCGGCTTGACGCTGGATCTCATAGCGCACCGCGCGTTCCACCGAACGCAAGGAGTTGACGTTCTTGGTCTCGGTGCGGGTGCCGAGCACGTTCGAACCGCGCGGGCGCAGCGAGACGTTCGCGTCGCAGCGCACGTTGCCCTCTTCCATGCGGGCGTTGGAGACACCGAGCGCCTTGACGATCTCGCGAATGGCCGCCACGTAGGTTTTGCCGATCTCGGGTGCGTCGTGTTCGGCGCCCTCGATCATCTGCGTGACGATCTCAACCAGCGGCACGCCGCCCCGGTTGTAGTCGACGAGCGAATAGTCGGCGCCCTGAATCCGCCCGGTGGCACCGCCCATGTGGGTGAGCTTTCCGGCGTCGTCTTCCATGTGGGCGCGTTCGATCTCGACAGTGACCAGACGGCCGCTTTCGAGTTCAATCGTGATCGCCCCGTCGTGGCAGATCGGGTCGTCGTACTGGCTGGTTTGAAAGTTCTTCGCCGTGTCGGGGTAGAAGTAGTTCTTGCGAGCGAACCGCGAGTGTTCCGCGATCTCACAGCCCAGGGCCAGGCCCAGGCGGATGCTGGATTCGATCGCCTTCTTGTTCACCTGCGGCAGGCCACCGGGCAGGCCGAGGCACGTCGGGCAGGTGTTCGTGTTGGCGCCAGAACCGAACTCGTTGGCACAGCCGCAGAACATTTTGGTTTTGGTGTTGAGTTCGACGTGCACCTCGAAGCCGAGTACCGGCTCGAACAGTTCGAGTGCTTTGTCGAAGTCCATCAGTTCGGCCTTCATCAGACGGCTCCCTCTTCGCTGGCGAACATTTCGGTCGGTGTCAGGGCTGGGGCTTGGCTGAGCATGGTGTGCCCCCAGTTCGATTCGAGCAGCTGCTCGATGGCGGCGCCGACGGTGTAGAGGCGGGCATCCGCTTTGGCGGGAGCCATGATCTGCAGTCCGACGGGGAGGCCGTCTTCGGGTGCCAGCCCGATGGGGATGCTCATTCCGGGCACCCCGGCGAGGTTCGCCGGGATGGTGGTCACGTCGCCCACGTACATGGCCATCGGGTCGGCGAGTTTCTCGCCGAACTTGAACGCGGTCGTCGGCGCGCTCGGCGAGACGAGCACATCGACCTGACTGAAGGCGGCGGCGAAGTCGCGCTGAATGAGCGTGCGCACCTTCTGGGCGCTGCCGTAGTAGGCGTCGTAGTAGCCGGCACTCAGAGCGTAAGTTCCGAGGATGATGCGGCGCTTGACTTCAGCACCGAAACCGGCTTCGCGGGTGGCGCTCATCACGTGCTCGCTTGTCATTGAGCCGCTGTCCGGGTTGACCCGAATGCCGAAGCGCACCGAGTCGAAGCGGGCCAGGTTGCTCGACGCTTCGGCCGGCAGGATCAGATAGTACGCCGCAACGGCGTACTCGAAGTTCGGAGCGGAGACCTCGGTGATCTCGGCGCCGGCGGCGACGAGCAGGGCGAGCGTCTCATCGAAACGCTGCGTGACGCCGGCCTGGAATCCGTCGCCGGAAAGTTCCTTGATGACACCGATGCGCACCCCCTTGAGGGCACCGTCGGCGAGACCGGCGCGTGCGGCGGCGGCCATCGATGGCCAGCGCTCGGTCAGCGATGTGGAGTCGAGCGGGTCGTGACCACCGATGACGTCGTGCAGCAGGGCTGCATCGTAGACGGTGCGCGACACCGGTCCGACCTGGTCGAGGCTGGAGGCGAGGGCGATCGCGCCGTAGCGGGAGACTCCGCCGTAGGTGGGCTTGACGCCGACCGATCCGGTGACGGCGGCGGGCTGGCGGATGGATCCGCCGGTGTCGCTGCCGAGGGCGAGCGGCGCCTCAAATGAGGCAACAGCCGCGGCAGAGCCACCACCGGAACCACCGGGGATGCGGTCGCGGTCCCAGGGGTTGCGGGTGATCCCGTAGGCGGAGTGTTCGGTGGAGGACCCCATGGCGAATTCGTCCATGTTGGTCTTGCCGAGTGGCACGAGGCCGGCCGCACGCAGTCGCGCGACGACGGTCGCGTCGTACGGCGGAACCCAACCGTCGAGAATTTTCGATCCGGCGGTCGTGGGCATGTCGGTGGTGGCGAGCACGTCTTTGATCGCGATCGGAACACCGGCGAGTGGGTTGAGCGTTTCGCCGGCGGCGCGGCGAGCGTCGATCTGGGCGGCCGTGGCCAGGGCTGCGTCAGCGGCAACGTGCAGAAATGCGTGCAGGTCGGTGTCGACGGCGGCTATGTGGTCGAGGTGGGCGCGCGTCGCTTCGACGGCGCTGACCTCCTTGCGCACGAGCAGGTCGCTCAGTGCTGCGGCAGAGAGCTTGGTGAGATCGGTCATGGGTACTACTCCTCGTCCAGAATCGCGGGCACGCGGAATTTGTCGCCGGCGCGGTCGGGGGCGCCGGACAGGGCCTGCTCGACGGTCAGTGACGGCACGACGACGTCTTCACGAAAAACGTTGGTCAGCGGCATCGGGTGGCTCGTGGCCGGGGTATCAGCGGTGGCTACCTCAGAGACTTTGGCGATCGAGTCGACGATCTGGCCGAGGTCGTGGGTGAGATCGGTGATCTCGAGGGGGCTGAGGTCGATCCGGGCAAGGTATGCCAGATGGGCAACCTGCTCGGCCGTGATTTCAGACATGAAACTCCAAACGCATTAGGGCAGATAGACCAATTCTATTCGAACGCCACCTTTGCCCCTTTGCGCGGGACTCACGCCAGTACGCGGGAGATCGGGTCTGGCCACAACTCCGGCGCCACGCGCCACCCGGGAGGTGCGCCAGGACGCGCCCATTCCGCCTCGAACGCAGCGAACGCAGCTCCCGCGCAACGAAAAACTGGTGCCCCACCGTGAAGTCCAGTACAGCAGGGTCAGCCGGGCGGGGTGAGCTCGAGCTCGGGCGCCGGCGGGAGCCCGGCGGGGCCCTCGGTCACCAAAATGCGAAACTCCTCGGCGTCGAGGATGCGGATGCCGAGGGTTTCGGCCTTGCCCAGCTTGGAGCCGGCGCCCGGACCGGCGGCGACGAAGTCGGTGTTTTTCGACACGCTCGACGCGCTTTTTCCCCCGGCGGCGATGATCGCCTCCTGGGCGCCCTCCCGGGTGAAGCCTTCGAGTGAGCCGGTGGCGACGATGGTCAGCCCGGCCAGCACTCCCCCGGCAGCTTCGGCGGCGCCCGGCCCTGGATGACCCGGAGTGGCGAACTGCACGCCGGCCGCCGCCCACTGGGTCACGATGTCGACATGCCAGTCCAGCAGGAACCACTCAAGCACCGCGTCGGCGATTATTGCGCCGACACCGTCGACCTCGGCCAGTTCTTCGCGGGTTGCGGCACGAATGGCGTCCAGTGAGCCGAAGTGGTTCGCCAGCGCCCGGGCGGCAACCGGGCCGACATGACGGATGTTCAGGCTCACCAGAATGCGCCACAGCGGCTTGGTCTTGGCCTTGTCAATCTCGGCGAGCAGTTTGAGCGCGCTCGACGACGGCTGCGCACCCGCGATGCCTTGCTTCTTTTCGGCGGCGGTCGGGTTGCGTTGGAACGGCATGCGCTGCCGGACGGTACCGTCGTCGTCTTCCTTCGGGAGCCCGGTTTCGGCGTCGCGCACGATCACCTGGATCGGCAGGAGATCAGCGAGTTGGAGATCGAACAGGCCGGCCTCGGTCGGCAACGGCGGCTCCGCCGGCACTGTCGGCTGGGTGAGCGCGGCGGCTGCAACCTCGCCGAGCACCTCAATGTCCAGGCCGCCCCGGCTGCCGATATGTTCGACCCGCCCACGCACCTGAGCGGGGCAGCTGCGCGCGTTCGGGCAGCGGAGGTCGATGTCACCCTCCTTGGCCGGGGCGAGCGGGGTACCGCATTCCGGGCAGTTGCGCGGCATCACGAATTCGCGTTCAGTGCCGTCGCGCAACTCGACGACCGGGCCGAGCACCTCGGGAATGACGTCGCCGGCTTTGCGCAAAACGATTGTGTCGCCGATCAAAACGCCTTTGGCCTTGACGACGGCCTGGTTGTGCAGTGTCGCCTGGCGCACCTCGCTGCCGGCCACGAGCACCTTCTGCATGACAGCAAACGGAGTGGCACGGCCCGTGCGGCCGACGCTCACGACGATATCGAGCAGTTTCGTGTTGACCTGCTCTGGCGGGTACTTGTAGGCGATGGCCCAGCGTGGGGCACGGTTGGTCGCACCGAGCTCGGCGTGCAGGGCCAGCTCATCGACCTTGATCACGATGCCGTCGAGTTCGTGCACGACGCTGCCGCGGTGCGCTCCGTAGTACTCGATGAATTCTGCCGCTTCTGCCACCGTGGACACCACCCGAAAGTAGCTGCTGGTCGGCAGGCCCCAGCTCTTGAGCAGTACGTAGACCTCGGACTGGGTCTGCACCGGCGGATTCTCCCAGGCGCCGATGCCGTGCACGAGCATGCGCAGCCGGCCCAGGCGGGCTTTCATGAGTCGCAGCTGGTCGGCGTTCTTGCCCGCGGCTTTCTGCCGCATTGAGCCGGCCGCCGCATTGCGGGCGTTCGCGAACACCCGTTCGCCGGCGGCGGACTGGGCCGCATTGAGCTCATCAAAGGCCGCGACGGGGAAGAACACCTCGCCGCGCACCTCCATGAGCGGCGGATGCCCGGTGCCGGCCAGCCGGGACGGGATGCCGGGGACCAGGTCCACGTTCTCGGTGACGTCCTCGCCGACCACCCCGTCGCCGCGGGTGGCCGCTGAAATAAGCACACCGTGCGCATAGCGCAGGTTGATGGCCAAACCGTCAATCTTGAGCTCGCATAAGTATGCGACGGCGCGGCCCGCGCTCTCCGCCGCTTTGCGGGCCCAGATCTCGAATTCCTCGAGCGAGAAGACGTTGTCGAGGCTGAGCATCCGTTCGGCGTGGGTAACCGGGTCGAACAGGGTCGTTTCGGCGCGGCCGCCGACGGTCTGGGTGGGGCTGTCCTGGCTCTGCAGCTCGGGGTACAAACGTTCAAGTTCGCCGAGCCGCTGCACGAGCAGGTCGTACTCGGCGTCGGAGATGACGGCCGCGTTCCGCTCATAGTAGGCGTCTCGGGCTGCCAGCACACGGGTGGTGATATCGGCCGCCTCGGCGGCCGCGCGGCTCAGGGACTCGGGGGTGGTATCCGCAATGGAGTCAGGCATTGACCGGGACGGGGCTGGCCGAAGCGGTGTCAGAACTGGCAGAAGCAAGCGGAACGGCGCTGACCGTGCGGTCGATGGTGCATTGGCCGAGTACCCGGGTACCCACGTAGACGACGGCGGTCTGACCGGGGGCGACGCCGGCGAGCGGCTCCTCCGGGATGATGCGCAATTCGACGGAACCGTCGATGCCCGTGGCGGCGGTCGTCGAGACCACCTGGGCCACGGCAGGCACCGGGTCGGCGTGCGCACGAATCTGCACGTGGCAGGCGAATTCCACCTCGGGGTGCTCGGGGGCGATCCCCGCCCAGGTGTACTTGACACCGGCGATCTCCTTGATGGCGAGCGCCTCTTTCGGGCCCACGACGACCGTGTTGGTGATCGGGCGCACCTCGAGAACGAAGCGCGGTTTGCCGTCGTCGGCCGGCGTGCCGATGGACAGGCCCTTGCGCTGGCCGACCGTGAACGCGACGGCGCCGTCGTGCTGGCCGAGGGTGTTGCCCTCGCGGTCGAGGATGTCCCCGGTGGCGGGGGCGACGCGTTCACCGAGCCAGCCTTTGGTGTCGCCGTCGGGGATGAAGCAGATGTCGTACGAGTCGGGCTTGTTGGCTACCGAGAAGCCGCGCTCGGCCGCTTCGGCCCGCACCTCGGCTTTGGTCGGCGTGGCGCCGAGCGGAAACATGGAGTGGTTGATCTGGTCGGCCGTGAGCACACCGAGCACGTAGGACTGGTCTTTCGCCCATTCGGCGGAGCGGTGCAGCTCTTTGTTGCCGTCGGCATCGGTCAGGATGCTCGCGTAGTGGCCGGTGCAGACGGCGTCGAAGCCGAGCGCCATGGCCTTTTCGAGCAGCGCGGCGAACTTGATCTTCTCGTTGCAGCGCATGCACGGGTTCGGGGTGCGACCGGCCGCGTATTCGGCGATGAAGTCGTCGACGACATCGAGCTTGAACCGTTCCGAGAAATCCCAGACATAGTACGGAATTCCCATGATGTTGGCGGCGCGCTGAGCATCCATGGAATCCTCCACGGTGCAGCAGCCACGGCTGCCTGTGCGCAGGGTCCCCGGCATTCGGCTCAAGGCAAGATGCACCCCGACCACCTCGTGCCCTGCCTCGACCGCACGCGCGGCTGCCACGGCGGAATCTACACCGCCACTCATTGCTGCTAAAACCTTCACCCAACGAGTGTACGCGGAGTGCCTGAACGAGCAAACAGCGACTGATCGAGCCGGCGGGGTCACCACCAAGCCGGCTCGGACTCTGCCCGGGGCTCTGCCACGAGACTGGGTGAAATAGTTCGGGCGCCGAACGAGGGGCCGGGACCGATCAGTGCCCGGGCACCCGATCGGCCATGCCGGCGGCAAGCGCCTGAGCGTGCGCGGTCGGCAGCGCAGCGAGGAGCGCGTCGACGTCGGCATCGTTCGACGCGTGCCCGAGCGTGATGCGCAAGGCGCCACGGGATTCCATCTCGCTGCGCCCCATAGCGCGCAGCACATGCGAGGGTTCGGGAACCCCGGCCTGGCACGCCGACCCGGTAGACACCGACACGCCGGCCACGTCGAGCAGAAACAACAGGGAGTCGCCCTCGCAGCCGGGAAAGCTGAAGTGGGCATTGCCGGGCAGTCGGCGCAGGGGATCGCCGTTGAGCACCGCGGTCGGTGCCACGAGGGCCACACCGGTGATCACTCGGTCGCGAAGAGCCGACAGGCGCGCGGCTTCCACGCCGCGGGCCGCACCAACCTGCGCTGCAGTGACAGCGGATGCGGCGACCGCGAACGCGACCGCAGCGGCGACATCCTGGGTACCGCTGCGCACCTTGCGTTGTTGGCCACCGCCGTGGATGAGCGGTTCGACGGTTGTCGTGCGGCCGAGCACGAGCGCGCCGATGCCGACCGGACCGCCGATCTTGTGTGCCGAAACGCTCAGCGCCGATACCCCCGTCGCGGCAAGCATGCGAAAGTCGACCGGAACGTAGCCGTAGGCGGCGACGGCGTCAACGTGCACCGGAATGCCGTGGACCGCGGCGAGCGCGGCGACCTCGACGACGGGTTGGATCGTACCGACCTCGTTGTTGGCCATGATGACGCTGACGAGCGCGATGTCTGTGGGATCACGGGCAATCATGACCTCGAGTGCTGCCAGGTCGATACGGCCCTCGTCGTCCAGCGGAATCCACTCGACGACGGCGTTCTCATGGTGCGCGAGCCACTCGACGGTGTCGAGGGTCGCGTGGTGTTCGCCGCCGGGCACCAAAACGCGTCGGCGCGGGGCCCTCGCCCAATACAAACCCTTGATACCGAGGTTGATCGCCTCGGTGCCGCTGCCGGTGAAGACGACCTCGATCGGGTCGCAGTGCAGGCTGGCGGCCACGATTTCGCGCGACTCTTCGAGCATCCGTTTCGCGTTCTGGCCCTGACTGTGCACAGATGCAGGGTTGCCGACGACAGCCATCGCTTCGGAATAGGCACGGATCGCGGCGGGAAGCATGGGCGTGGTCGCCGCATGGTCCAAATAGACAACCATGAACCCATTTTAGACCGGCAGCGGAAGCCGGTGGTCATCGGACGCCCCGGCACTGATTACTCTTGAATCCATGAGCTCCGCCGATCCCCTGCGCAATCTCGGTGTGCGACTGACCAGCGCCGGCGGTGAACTGCGCGTGTGGGCGGAGCATGCCGACGCCATGGAGTTGTGCCTTTTCGACGAGACCGACCCCAACTGGATCATCAAGAGCGTGCCGATGACCCAGGATGTTCACGGCGTCTGGTCGGGCAAATCCCGCACGCTCTCGCCGGGGCGCCGCTACGGCATCCGCGTCTCCGGTCCGACCAGCCCGAAGAACTCTTTTCATCCGGAAACGACGCTGATCGAGCCGTATTCTCGTGGTCTGGTTCGAGTCGCCGCCGGCCTCTGGCAGTCTTCGGTCGTCGACGACCGGTTCGACTGGAATGGTGCGACGAAACCCGGCATCCGCCTGGATCACACCGTGGTCTACGAGGCGCACGTGCGTGGAATCAGCCGGCTCAACCCGCTGGTTCCGGCGGCCCTACGTGGAACCTACGCCGGCCTCGCGCACGAATCGACCATTGCCTATCTACAAGACCTCGGCGTCACCGCGGTCGAGTTACTCCCGGTTCAGGCATTCGTCTCGGAGCAGCGTCTCCTCAAACAGGGCCTGACCAACTATTGGGGCTACAACACCCTCAACTTTTTTTCGCCGCATGCCGACTACGCCACCCAGGCGGCGCAGTCCGCCGGGCCGGAAGCCGTGCTGCGTGAGTTCAAGGGCATGGTCAAGCTGCTGCACGAGGCCGGGCTTGAGGTCATTCTCGACGTCGTTTACAACCACACCGCCGAGGAAGGCCGGGACGGCCCGGTCACGAGCCTGCGCGGCATCGACAACGCGGCGTACTACCGTCAAAACGAATCCGGGGCGTACATTGACGTGACCGGATGCGGAAACACGGTCAATTTCAGCCATGACGTGCCCAAGCGACTCGTGCTCGATTCGTTGCGCTACTGGGCGAACGATCTGCAGATCGACGGGTTCCGTTTCGATCTCGCGGCGACGCTCGGTCGGGATGCCGGTGTGGTCTACGACCCGGAACATCCACTATTGAGCGAAATTCGCGACGATCCCGAACTTTCGGGAGTGAAGCTCATCGCGGAGCCGTGGGACGTCGGCCAGGGCGGCTGGCAAACCGGCAATTTTCCGTCCGGCTGGACGGAATGGAACGACCGCTACCGCGACCGGATGCGGGACTTCTGGTTGTCCGACATGAAGAGCCTGCGCGAGATCGGTGCGGCCGGCAGCGGTATCGGACGCTTCGCGACTCGCGTCGCGGGTTCCTCCAACACCTTTTCGGAAGCGCGCGGCCCGCTGGCCTCACTCAACTTCATCACCGCGCACGACGGTTTCACCCTCGCCGACCTGACCGCCTACGACACGAAGCACAACCTCGGAAACGGCGAGTCGAACCGCGACGGCACGGACAACAACAGCTCATACAATCACGGTGTCGAGGGGCCGACCCGCGACCTCGCTATTCTGGCGACCCGTCGTAAGGCCATGCGCAACTTGCTCGGCACGCTGCTGCTCTCCGCCGGCATTCCCATGCTGACCGCGGGCGACGAGTTCGGGCGGAGCCAGCGCGGCAACAACAACGCCTACTGTCAGGACAGCGAGCTGACCTGGCTCAACTGGGATCTCGACGACTGGCAGCAGGACCTGCATCGCGTCACCCGCCGTTTGTTGCAGCTCCGCCGGGAGAATCCGGCCCTGCGACCGGTGCACTTCGGGCGGTTCGGTGAGACCACGCCGAACGCCAGCCAGCTGGACTGGTACAACATTTCCGGGGAAGCCCTGACCGGAGACGCCTGGAATTCCCCCACTGAGCGCACCCTGCAGTACATGGCGGCGTCCACGCCGGAGCACGAAGCCTTTAACCGCATCCTGCTCGTGATCAACGCCCGCGAGCAAGACGAGACGGTCACGCTTCCCTGTCACGACGGAGTGGATGCCTACACGCTGCTCTGGAATTCCGCTCATGACGATCTGCGCGGCTCGGTCATCGAGCACACGCCAGGCGCTCCCCTCTTCGTGTCCGGTGCGTCAATGCAGCTCATGCGTGCACACGGCGCGCTTGTGCCGCCAAGCGCGCCGCCCGCCTGAGACGCGGGGCTTAGTTCGCGACAGCGACCAAGCCCATTTCGGCCGTGTTGATCAGCAGGTCGTTTTTGGGGACCACACGCACGGTGTACCCGAACGCACCGGCACGGTCTAATTCAACCGTTCCGGTGAACAGGGTGGGCCCGCCGACTGGTGCATCCTTCACCGGCGCCGGTGCGAGCACCTGAACGACCACGTCGCGCAATTCATCGTTGCCGAGGCTCTTGCCGTAGACGACCTCGACGATGACGTCATCGGCGGAAAGCCCGCCGAGCTGCACATGCGCCCGCAGATGCAGGTCGTCGCCCACTTCGGGGACCGACGCGACCCCGCCGGACTCCACATGAGCGACGGCGACCTGCGGCCAGGCGGAGACGATTTTGCCCTTCCACGCCGCGAGGTCGCGGGCTGCGCGGAAGTTATCGGCCGACAGCAATGCTTGGTAGTGCCCGGCCGGGCGGTACAGGCGCTGCACGTATTCGCTGACCATGCGATCCGCGGACAGCTGCGGTGACAGGGTGGCCAGGGTGTGGCGGATGTTCGATACCCAACGTTCCGGCACATCGTCGTCGTTGCGTTCGTAGAATGTGGGCACCACCTGGTGTTCGAGCAGGTCGTAAAGCGCCTCGGATTCGATCCGGTCGCGTTCGGCGGAGTCTCCGGCCGAATCGGCCGACGGGATCGCCCAGCCGTTCTTGCCGTCGTAGTATTCCGGCCACCAGCCGTCGAGGATCGACAGGTTGAGGGCGCCGTTGAGTGCAGCTTTCATGCCGCTGGTTCCGCAGGCCTCGAGCGGGCGCAGCGGATTATTGAGCCAGACATCCGTTCCCGGGTACATGAGCTGGGCCATCGCAATGTTGTAGTCGGGCAGGAACGCGATGCGACCACGCAGGTCCGGGTCGGCGGCGAACTGCACGATCTTCTGGATCAGCCGTTTGCCCTCTTCGTCGGCGGGATGCGATTTGCCGGCGATGACGATCTGGATGGGATGTTCCGGGTGCATCAAAAGAGCACGCAGGCGTTCGGGGTCGTGGAGCATCAGGGTGAGGCGCTTGTAGGTGGGCACCCGGCGGGCAAACCCGATGGTGAGCACAGTGGGGTCGAAGACACGGCCGATCCAGGTCGGCGGGATGCCGCCCGGGTTCTGATCACGCCAGGCATTGAGCAAACGACGGCGGGCGTCCTCGACGAACTGCAGGCGCATCTGTCCCCGCACCGACCACAGGTCCTGGTCGGTGACTTCGTCGGACGCCCAGTTCGCGGCGGTGGTATCGCTTGAACCGAATTTGCCGGCGGCGAGGGCTTTGAGCGCCGGGTCGGTCCAGCTCTGAGCGTGCACGCCGTTCGTGATCGACGTGATCGGCACATCCGCTGAGTCGAAGCCGGGCCACAGGCCGTTGAACATGCGACGGCTGACCTCGCCGTGCAAGGTCGAGACACCGTTGGCGTGCTGGCCGAGGCGCAACCCCATGATGGCCATGTTGAACACGTCGGCGGAGCCGCCGTCGTAACTTTCCGCACCGAGCGCGAGCAGGTCTTCCACTTCAACCCCGGGCAGAAGATCGGTGCCGAAATAGCGACGTACCAGGGAGCGGTCGAACCGGTCGATTCCGGCCGCGACCGGGGTGTGCGTGGTGAAGACGGTGCCGGCGCGGGCAACCTGCAGTGCTTCCTGAAAGCTCAGGCCCTCACCGATCAGGCTGGAGATGCGCTCGAAGCCGAGAAACCCGGCGTGACCCTCATTGGTGTGGAACACTTCGGGCTCGGGCAGTCCGTGCAGCGAGCTCCACAGTTTCACGGCGCGAGCGCCGCCGATGCCCAGAAGCAGCTCCTGCAGCAGCCGGTGTTCGCCGCCGCCGCCGTAGAGTCGGTCGGTGACCAGGCGCAGGTCGTCAGCATTTTCGGGAATGTCGGCGTCGAGAAGCAGCAGGCGCACGCGGCCAACTTTTGCCTGCCAGATCCGGGCGTGGAGGGTGCGGTCGTCGGGCAAGGCGAGCGAAACCTGCACGGCCGAGCCGTCGGCCCGGCGCAACACGGCGAGCGGCAGCCCATCGGGGTCGAGCAGCGGGTAGCTTTCCATCTGCCACCCGTCGGGCGAGATGGCCTGGCTGAAATAGCCGGCCCGATAAAACAAACCAACGCCGACGAGCGGCAGGCCGAGGTCGGACGCGCTCTTGAGGTGGTCACCGGCCAGAATCCCCAGCCCACCCGAGTATTGCGGGAGAGCGGCGGCGATGCCGAATTCCGGTGAGAAGTACGCGATTGCGGCGGGCTTCTCCCCCTCCAGGGATTGATACCAGCGCGGCTGCTCGAGATAGTCACGCAGCCCGTCGTAGGTCGCAGTGACCTCCGCGACATAGTCCTGGTCCTGAGCCAGTTCCTCAAGACGGTGCGGATCAACGGCACCGAGAAGCGCAACCGGGTCGGTGCCTATTTCTCGCCACAGTTCCGGAGCGATGCGCTCGAACAGTTGTCGGGTCGGCTCATGCCAGGACCAGCGGAGATTGCCGGCAAGCTCCTCGAGCGCCGCGAGGGGCTCGGGAAGAACGGCGCGTACGGTAAATTTGCGGATGGCCTTCACGAAGTCAACCTTAGAGGTCTCGCGCGCCCACACGTAACATCAATATTCCGCCCCTGAGGGCGTGCCGCGCCGAAGACAAGCGCCATTGCCGGGCTTTCGCGCTACGGTCGTGTTGTGGCCAAGACAGCAGCAAGAAAAGTGACCCTGCCGACAGCATCGAGCAACGCCCCCACGGGTGTGTCCACGGGCACGCCCACGGACGCCGCAGCACGAAGCAGCACTGCGCCCGTGGGTCGGATCCCCGTTCTCGACCTTTCCCCACAGTTGAACGACAATCTCTGGCCGGCCCGCGCATTCGTCGGCGAAGTTGTGCCGTTCGGCGCTACCGCTTTTCGCGAAGGACACGACCTCATCGGCGTCGACCTGCAGCTCACGGCACCGGACGGCACCCAGTCGCGGCATCCGATGGTTCTGCAGGGTGAAGGCACCGACCGCTACGGCACACAGGCGCAACTCGGAACTGCCGGCCATTGGACCTACCGGGTGCGCGCCTACGCCGACGATTTCGCCACCTGGGAGCACAACGCCCTGATTAAAATTCCTGCCGGTATCGACGTGGAGCTCATGTTCACCATCGGCAGTGCGCTGTTCACGCAGGCCGCCGTCGATAAGGCCCGCCCGCTCGCCGCCCGCCGACTGTTTCGGGCGGCAGCGGCGTCCCTGGCCGACACGGGCAAAAGTACGACCGAACGATTGGGAGCGACAACGGATGCGGCGCTGCGGCAGGCCATCGCTGCCGAACCGTTCGTCGGGCTGTCGTCTTTGTCGCAGGAACGTACCGTCATCGTCGAACGCACGAGGGCCGGGATCGGCTCCTGGTACGAATTCTTCCCTCGCTCGGAGGGGGCCGTGCGGCGCGCCGACGGCAGCTGGAAAAGCGGGACCTTCCGCACCGCGGCCAAGCGCCTGCCCGCCGTGGCCGCCATGGGCTTCAACGTGCTCTACCTGCCGCCGATCCACCCGATCGGGCACGCCTTCCGCAAGGGGCCGAACAATTCGCTCACCGTCGCCCCGGGCGACCCGGGATCGCCGTGGGCGATCGGCTCGAAAGACGGCGGCCACGACGCCATCCACCCCGACCTCGGCACGGTCACGGACTTCACCTTCTTTCTGAAGAAGGCCGCATCGCTCGGAATTGAAATCGCGCTCGACTTCGCCCTGCAGGCGTCCCCCGACCACCCGTGGGTGCAGGAACACCCGGAGTGGTTCACAACCCTGCCCGACGGAAGTATCGCTTACGCCGAAAACCCGCCGAAAAAATATCAGGACATCTACCCGATCAATTTCGATAACGATCCCGCCGGCATCCGTGCCGAGTCACTGCGGCTGCTCCGCTACTGGATCAGCCTCGGCGTGCGCATCTTCCGAGTGGACAACCCCCACACCAAACCCCTCGACTTCTGGGAATGGCTCATCGCGGAAGTCAACGAGTCCGACCCCGACGTGGTCTTTCTCGCCGAAGCCTTCACCCGCCCTGCTCTGATGCAGGCGCTCGGCAAGGTGGGCTTTCAGCAGTCATACACCTACTTCACCTGGCGCAATACGAAGAGCGAGCTGGAGGAGTTCTTCGTGGGCCTCGCGAACGACACCGCCGATTTTCTACGGCCGAACCTGTTCGTGAACACGCCCGATATTCTCACCGAGTATCTGCAGTTCGGCGGCCCCGCAGCCTTCAAGATACGGGCAGCCATCGCCGCGACGGCCGCACCGACCTGGGGGGTCTACGCCGGTTTCGACCTGTGCGAGAACGTTGCCCGGCCGGGTGCCGAAGAGAGCATCGACAACGAGAAGTACGAGTATCGGCCGCGCGACTGGAGCAAGGCGGAGGAGATGGGCACGTCGCTCGCCCCGTACCTCACGCTGCTCAACAGCATCCGGGCCGAGCATCCCGCGCTCGGCCAGCTGCGCAACCTCGACATCCACTCCAGCGACGATGACTCGATACTCGTGTACAGCAAGTATCTCAATGCCGCCTTCACCGACACCGGCCAGGCGGATGCCCTCATCATCGTCGCCAACGTCGACCCGCACTCGGTGCGGCAAACGGTTGTGCACCTCGACGTGACCCGATTCGGCATTGCGCGCGGCGACAGCTTCGACGTGCACGACCTCATATCGGGCGCAACCTGGACCTGGTCGGCCGACAATTTCGTGCGCCTCGACGCGTTCACAGAACCGGTACATATCCTGCATGTCACGCCCCACGATCAGGGCCTGGCATGAGCGTCGAAAAGAACCACGCAGACAACAACAAGAAAACCAACGAGAACAAGAAAACCGGGAACAAGAAAACCGAAAAGATGAACACCGAAATGAACGCGACTACGCCCCCGAACAAAAAGGGTCAGGGAAAGAACATCGACAAACAGAAGGCTCAGGCCAAGAAAACCCAGGCGGCTGTCGCTGCTCCGTTGTCCGTCCCCGACCACGTTCTCGAGGCCGTCGCCGCTGGACGCTACTACAACCCGCATGAGGTTCTCGGCCAGCATCTCACCCATCAGGCGGGGGTGTCCGACCCGGTCGTCACGATCCGTGCGCTACGCCCACTGGCCACCGAGGTGTTCGCCACACTGGCCAACGGGTCACACATCGAACTGGCTCATCTCTCGTACGGCATCTGGCAGGGCGAAAGCACCCTGGGACTGAGCGACTACACGATTGAGGCCCGCTATCTGGAGGCGCCCGCGTGGGTCTGCGATGACCCGTACCGGTTCGTCCCGACGCTCGGCGAACTGGACCTGCACCTGCTCGGGGAGGGGCGCCACGAACGCCTCTGGGATGTGTTGGGCGCACATCACCGTCAGCATCAGGGTGTCACGGCTTTGACGGCCGGCACCTCGTTCTCGGTCTGGGCCCCGCACGCCCGCGCCGTCCGCGTGATCGGCGACTTCAACGGGTGGAATGGGCTCACACACGCCATGCGCAACATGGGCAGCACCGGCGTCTGGGAGCTGTTCATTCCCGGTCTGGACCCGGGCACCACGTACAAGTTCCAGCTGCTCACACAGTCCGGCAGCTGGGTGGAGAAGGCCGACCCGCTCGCCCGGCTGGCTGAGGTTCCGCCGCAGACCGCATCGGTCGTCACCGAGTCGCACTACGACTGGGCGGACGGGGCATGGCTCGCCAGCCGCGCAGCCACCGATCCGCACGACCAGGCAATGAGCGTCTACGAAATGCATGTCGGATCCTGGCGTCCGGGACTCAGCTACCGCGAGCTGGCCGACGCGCTGGTCGGGTATCTGCAGGAACTCAGCTTCACGCACGTGGAATTCATGCCCTTGGCGGAGCATCCGTTCGGCGGTTCCTGGGGTTACCAGATCAGTGGGTACTACGCCCCGACGAGCCGGTTCGGCTCCCCCGACGACCTGCGCTTTCTCATCGATCGGCTGCACCAGGCGGGTATCGGCGTGATCATGGACTGGGTACCGGGCCATTTTCCCAAGGACGACTTCGCCCTCGCCCGCTTCGACGGTCAGGCGCTCTACGAACACCCCGACCCCAGACGTGGCGAGCAGATGGACTGGGGCACGTACATCTTCGACTTCGGTCAAATGCAGGTGCGCAACTTCCTCGTCGCCAACGCCCTGTATTGGCTCGAGGAATTCCACATCGACGCCCTCCGCGTCGATGCCGTCGCATCGATGCTGTACCTGGACTATTCGCGCGAAGACGGCCAGTGGGAACCCAACCAGTACGGCGGCAACGAGAACCTCGAGGCGATCAGCCTGCTGCAGGAGATCACGGCGACCGCGTACAAGCGCAATCCGGGCACAATCATGATCGCCGAAGAATCCACGAACTGGGGCGGGGTGACGGCGCCAACGAGCGGCGGCGGGCTCGGCTTCGGGCTCAAGTGGAACATGGGTTGGATGCATGACTCGCTTGAGTACATGCAGGTCGACCCGATGTACCGCTCATACCACCACAACGACATCACCTTTTCGTTCATCTATGCGTTCAGTGAAAACTTCCTGCTGCCGATCAGCCACGATGAGGTCGTGCACGGCAAAGGATCGCTGGTGTCAAAGATGCCCGGTGACTCCTGGCAGCAGCTCGCCAACGTGCGCGCCTACCTGTCGTTCATGTGGGCGCATCCCGGCAAGCAGCTCTTGTTCATGGGCAGCGAGTTCGGGCAGCGGTCGGAGTGGAGCGAGGCGCGAGGCCTGGACTGGTGGATGCTCGACCAGCCGGCGCACCGAGGCCTGTTCAACCTGGTCGGCCAGCTCAACCGGGTGTACCGCGACAACGCGAGCCTGTGGAGTCGGGACAACGACCCGGGCGGCTTCGAACTACTCGACGGCGGTGCCGCAAGCCAGAACGTCGTCTCTTTTCTGCGCTGGGACACCGACGGCGTACCGATCGCCTGCTTCTTCAACTTCGCCGGGCAACCGCACACCGGCTACCGGGTGGGACTGCCGTACGCGGGGCACTGGGAGGAAATCCTCAACACCGATGCCGCCGATTTCGGCGGATCGGGCGTCGGTAACCTCGGTGCGGTCGAGGCCGTCAACGAACCATGGGCCGGGCGCCCCGCGAGCGCGACTCTGACGCTGCCTCCCCTGGCCGGTCTCTGGTTGCGCCTACGCCGCTAGAGTCCGCAAGCGCGAAATAAAAGTGCCCGTATGACCTGGTCATACGGGCACTTTTTCGCGCTCTCCCGAGCGGGGACGCAAATCAGTAGAGCAGGGCAGCCAGACGCGCGCGAGTGGGAGCCACCCGTGGGTCCTCGGCGCCGACGACCTCGAACAGCTCGAGAATACGCTCACGGATCGTGTTGCGACCGGCAGCGGGCTGCGCCGGGAAGAGGCTCAACAAGCGGTCGAAGGCATCGTCAATGTGGCCGCCGGAGAGGTCAAGATCAGCGACGAGCAGCTGCGCATCGAGATCGTCGGGAGCGGATGCTGCTCCGTTGCGAATCTGGTCAAGGGTCTTGCCCTGCAGCCGGGCGAGCAGGCTGACCTGGGCCAGACCAGCGACAGCCATCGTGTCGTTCGGGTTCTGAGCCAGCGCCGTGCGGTATTCGTTCTGGGCGGTCGCGTAATCGCCGGTTTCGATCGCCGCATAGGCCTCGAGGTGGTGCGGCGGCAGGGGCTCGTCGACAGCGGCGGCCGGTTCGGCGTCAGCGGCCGCATCGGATGCCTCGGCCGTGCCGGTCACACCCTGCTGCGCGGCGAGTTCCAGCACGCGGCCGAGCATCTCGGTGATCTGCTCCTCGGCGAGCGGGCCGTTGAAAAGCTGCACCGGCTGACCGGTTATCACGGCGGCGACCGTGGGAACGGACTCGGACTGAAACGCCTGCGCGAGCTGGGGGTTCGTGTCGATGTCAACGCGCGCCAGCACGAAACGTCCGGCCAGGCCGGTGATGAGCTTCTCCAAAACCGCCATGAGCTGAGTGGACGGTTCGCTCCAGGACGCCCAGAGTCCCACGATCACCGGAACGCTGGAGGACAACTCGAGCAGCTCGCCGAAGTTGGCGTCCGTGCCATCAAGGATGAGGCTGGGGACCGTGACAGCACCGGACCCAGCTGCAGCACCACCCACTGGGGCGCCGGTCGCGGGTGCGCCGGTGGGAGCGACCGGGGGCGTGCCGGCCGAGGCCCGGTTCACAAGCGAGGAGAGATCGACCGCTCCGCGCAGGTTTGATCCGGAAGGGGGCATATTCGTCATGGAAGTTCCGCCGATGTGATGAGGCCCTGGGCGAAGCCCAAGAGCACGATTTTTTCGCTTGAACCGGCCGTGGGTACGTAAAACAGCAGTTGGTCGCGGTAGGTGTTTTGGAAGCCTTTGGCCGTGGTCGTGATTCCGGAGAGCGCCTTGGTGGCGAGCGCATCGGCCGCCGGGCCCACCGTAGCACCGTCATCGACCGGTTTGACCGTCTCCGTCTCCGTCATGCTGACGGCCACGATGCTGCCGGAGTCGTTGGTAGCCAGGGCGATGGACTCGTCGGTGCCCGCTGCGGCCGCGAAGTCGATCGAGGCGGTCGACGGCAATGCGGCGAGCTTGGCGGCCTTGAGGTCGGCGACCTGAACGCGGAAATTGTCTCCCTCGCTCTCGAACAGGTCATAGGACGGGCTGGCTTCGCCCTGCACCAGGATGTCGGCGTAGGCGGCAGCGAGCTGATTCGGCGGCAGGAGCAGCAGCTTGTTGTCCGGGGCGATAGCGGGCGCACCGACGATGGCCGGTGCCACCTTCGGTACGTGCGCCGACTGTTCCAGCGCGAAAAGGTACTCCACCTGATAGTTATTGCGAGGCGTTTCCTGCTGCAGAATGACCGCCATGGTCGGAATGCTCGGGTCGTTTTCGTCTTGAATGACGGTCATAACCACCCGTGGCCAGGAGTTGGTCTGCTGCGGCAGCGTAAACGTGAGCGGCGCACCGGGCAGGGCGACCAGTGCGGACACAGCCGGGTCGACGGCGCGGATCTTGTAGTTGGCCAGGCGTTGTTCCAGAGCCGGACCGGTGAACCGCGTCGCGATGGCTTCGGTGTCGAGGGTGGCATCGGCGTCCGCGCTCAGCAGCGAGATCTCACTCATGATCATCTCCAACTGGGAGACGGTCACGGCGGGCGGCGGCAGCTCGGCGGCAGCCTCGACCGAGTCGGTGGCCAGCGGCGTCGGTGAGGCGGTTTCGGTGGCCGTGCTGGTTGCGGTGATGTCGGGCCAGAGATCAGCCGAACAACCGCTCAGCGCCAGGCCGGAGACCAGCACCATGGGCACAATGGCCACCCGGCGCGTGATTCCTCGTCGGGAACTGGTGATTTGACTGGCCTTGATGGCTTT
>Ga0314774_1000966_pt1 | contig 20089 bp, 18 predicted proteins | sample MetaGCBIA2018_FD_204515 | JGI IMG/M metagenome (GOLD analysis project Ga0314774, IMG submission 204515) | Cryopeg brine microbial communities from Beaufort Sea near Barrow, Alaska, United States - CBIA 2018 | ecosystem: Environmental > Aquatic > Marine > Coastal | place: USA: Alaska | collected...
CAGCTGGGCGCCGAGCACAACGGCAATGAGCACGGTGAACACCGTGATCAGATTCAGAAACAGACCGGCCCGCCCGGCCGGAATGCTTTTGAGCGCGGAATTCCACAGCACGTAGGAACCGATCGAGGGAAAGATCGCGATGAAGATCACGGCCCAGCCGATATGGGCATCCGCCGGCCAGCTCACCCCGCCGAGCAGCGCGATGGGCGCGAGGAGTACAGCCACGAAGGTGCCCTGCACGGCCGTGGCGGTGATCGGCGGCACCGGCAGCCCGCGACCGATGATCGTGTACAGGCTCCACACCACGACGGCCGCCACCATGAGCAGGTCGCCCGCGTTGGTCGTGCGCGTGAAAACGGATGCGAGCGCACCGTTCGTGATGATCAGCACCACTCCGAACAGGCCGAGGACCAGACCGATGATTCCTCGCCAGCCGATACGCTCCCGCAACAGCAGCGCGGCGAGCACGACCATCACGGCCGGGTTTGCCGCGTTGATGAGGGACGCGGACTGCGGTGTCGTGTACTGCAGGGCGGTGTAGAGCAGGAGGTTGTAGCCGCCCACGCCGAGGAACGCGAGCAACAGCAGCCGTGGCCACTGGCGGAGCGCCTGCCGCCAGGCGGGCTTTTCGACGACGTGGGCGAGGATCAGCAACGGTACGGCGGCGAGTAACCAGCGCAGCCAGGTGAGGTCCACCGGCGACATGCTCTGCACCGCGATGCTGCCCACGATGTAGTTTCCCGCCCACATGAGTGTGGCCAGAATCAGCGCGATCCTGGCCTTCACCTGGAGCACAGCGCGAGGATCGAACGACTGCGGCGAGCCGGTGCGTGCTGTGGTGTGACGACGGAGCCAGTGTGGCCGCGGCGGGCCGGCGTGCGGTGAATCATCGTGTCCCTGGGGCTCGGTAAGAGGTCTTCTACGACCCTATCCCGCGTGCCGGGGCCGCTCGTGCCGGTACCCGGCAGGGTCACTCCGACGCGTCGTGCGCCGGAATGAGTTCCTGGGCCATGGTGCACGCCTCAAGGATCAGGTCGGTGTCCCGTCCCACCTTGGCGGCCGTGATGGCGGCGTCGTAGAGCAAGATCAGCCGGGACGCGGTTGTAGAGGCGGCATCCGTTCCCGCCATGTCGGCCAGGTGTGCTCGAAGTATGGTTCGGTAACGTTCAGCGACCACGCGCACGGCCGCGCAGTCGGGCAGCTCGATCACCGCGTTGGTGAACGGGCAACCGTAGAAGGTGTGCGAGTCCACCGCACGGGCGAGGTCAGCGAACACAACGGCCACCCGGTCCCGGCGTGGGGCGAGCGGATCATCCTGGGCGCTGACCTTTGCGGCCAACGCGGTTAGCTCCTGTTCAAGGTAGGCCACCACGAGCGCTTCCTTGCTCTCGAAATTGTTGTACAGGCTGGCCTTCGCGACCCCGGCCTGCCGAACGACGAGGTCGATTCCCGTTGCGTTGATGCCGCGTTCGTGGAACAGGCGACTCGCGGATGCGAGCAGGCGCTCCTTGGCGCTCACTGGCTTGGCGGTTTCCGTGGTTTCCATGGTTTGACTTTACCAGACCGATCGGTATAGTTGGGAGTGGCCAGATCGGTCTACCTGCAATGGTCAGATTCAGGCCTGGCACCACAACAAGGGCGAAGCGATCACCGCACGCCGGTCGTCGGCGATTACCAGATTCTCAATTTTCAGCCAGCCAGCGCGCCGCGCTAGCCTTCGTCCCTCACGACCCTTGGAGTACCCATGACCCTGACCGTTATTCTCGACCTCAATCTGAAGCCAGAGGCGCTCGACGGCGCGCCCGCCATTATGCGAGACATCCTTGCCGGAACGCGAGCGTTTGACGGGTGCCAGGGCGTTGAGGTGCTCGTCGATTCCGCCGACCCCGGTCATCTGATGGTGGTGGAGCGCTGGGCCTCGGTCGAAGCCGACGCGGCGTACCGTGAGTGGCGCGCCGGCGCCGGTGCAACCCAGCTCGGATCGCTGCTGGCCGGCGCCCCGCGGGTGACGAGTCTCACCGCCGCCACCGACATCTAGCGCAGAGGGGCCGGGCCGAGGATCCCCTCGGCCAGGCCCCCTGGGCGCTCGACGAAGGCTGCACGAAGTCAGGCGTGCGGGACGTAGCGCGTGGGTGCGAACGCACCGGCGACCAGGGCGCGCAGACTCTCGAGGCTCCCGGTCACGAGGCCCTGCACCCGCGCCTGCACGAGCACGTTGCCGATCGCCGTGGCCTCGACCGGCCCGGCCAGCACGGTCAGCCCGGTGTGATTCGCGGTGAGCTGGCACAACAGTTCGTTCTGCGACCCGCCACCGACGATGTGCACCACGCTCACCCGCGTGCCCGAGAGTTCGGCGGCGAGCTGCAAGGTGTGGGCGTAAGCGGCTGCGAGGCTCTCGATGATGCTGCGCACCAGCTCGACATCCGTGCGGGGTGGTTGCAGGTCGTGTTCGACGCAATACTCGCGGATACGCGTGGGCATGTCGCCGGGCGGCAGAAAGCGCGCGTCGTCGACGTCGAAGATGGTGACCGGGCCGGTGACGGCCGCGGCTTGAGCCAGCAGGCCCGGCAGCTCATAGGTCGTTCCGGCCTGATCCCAGGTGCGCATCGACTCGCTCAACAGCCAGAGACCCATGACGTTGCGCAGGTATCGTACGCGCCCGTCGACGCCGCCCTCGTTGGTGAAGTTGGCGGCCCGACTGGCGCTGCTCAGCACGGGAGCGGTCAGCTCAACGCCGGCGAGCGACCAGGTTCCCGAAGAAATATAGGCGGCGGTGTCACTGGTCATGGGCACGGCCACAACGGCGGATGCCGTGTCGTGCGACCCGACCGTGACCACCTCGAGCCCTCGCTCGGCACCGATCTCGGCCAGAACCTGCGGCGTCACCGATCCCACCCGGCTGCCGGCATCCACGAGCCGCGGAAACAGCGTGCGCGAAAGCCCGAGGCGGGTCATGAGTTCTTCATCCCACTGGCCGTCGGCGACGTTCACCAGCCCCGTGGTCGAGGCGTTGGTGCGTTCGGCCACCCTCTCGCCGGTGAGCCAGAACGTGATCAGGTCGGGGATCAAAAGCAGTCCGTCGGCACCGTCGAGATTTCCGGCCAGGCGGTCGGCGGCGAGCTGGTAGAGGGAATTGAACGGCAGGAACTGCAAGCCGTTGCGGGCGTAAAGTTCGTCCGGGGCGATCGCGGAGTGCACCGCACGCACCCCGGCGGCCGTGCGCTCATCGCGATAGTGCACCGGGTTGCCGAGCATGCGGTCCCCGCGCATGAGCGCGTAGTCCACCGCCCACGAGTCCACTCCGATGCTGCACAGCATCGGCTCCTCATTCACGGCGGCGCGCAGGCCGCCCTGCGCTCCCCGATACAGCTCCAGAATGTTCCAGTGCAGCCCGTCCACCGTGCGCACCGGGTTGTTCCCGAAGCGGGCGAGCGAGCGGATGCTCAGCTCGTTGGGCCCCACACGGCCGAGCATGACCCGGCCGCTCGATGCACCGAAATCGATCGCGGCGACCGTTCCGGCCGCGGTCATCGCAGGAAGGCGGCGGCCACGCCGGCGTCGACGGGAATGTGCAGCCCGGTGGTGTGGCTGAGATCGCTCGTGCACAAGACGAACACAGCGTTGGCGACGTTCTCGGGCAGCACCTCGCGCTTGAGCAGGGTGCGCTGCGCGTAGTACTTGCCGAGGTCGTCCTCGTCGACGCCGTAGACAGCGGCACGCTTGGCCCCCCAGCCGCCGGCGAAAATGCCGGAGCCGCGCACGACGCCGTCGGGGTTGATGCCGTTGACCTTCACGCCGTACTCCCCGAGCTCGGCGGCGAGCAGCCGCACCTGGTGGGCCTGGTCGGCCTTCGTGGCCGAATAGGCGATGTTGTTCGGGCCGGCGAAGACGGAATTCTTGCTGGAAATGTAGATCACGTCACCGCCGAGCTTCTGGTCGATGAGCACCCGGGCGGCCGCACGCGATACCAGGAAAGAGCCCTTGGCCATCACGTTGTGCTGCAGATCCCAGTCGGCGACGGTGGTCTCCAGCAGCGACTTCGACAGCGAGAGACCGGCGTTGTTCACGACGAGGTCGAGCCCGCCGAAGGCGAGAACGGCGGCGTCAACACCGGCCTGCACCTGGTCTTCGTCGGTGACGTTGGCCTGCACGCCGATAGCGACGTCGGTGCTGCCGATTTCGGCCGCAGCGGCCTGCGCCTTGGCGAGGTCGAGGTCGGCGATGACGACGCAGGCGCCCTCGGCGGCGAGGCGGGTGGCGATGGCCTTGCCGATGCCGCTTGCTGCGCCCGTGACGAGGGCGACGCGGGTGGCGAGGGGCTTGGGGGTGGGCATCCGCTGCAATTTGGCTTCTTCGAGCGCCCAGTATTCGATGCGGAACTTCTCCGCCTCATCGATCGGGGCGTAGCTGGACAGGCCCTCGGCGCCGCGCATGACGTTGATCGCGTTGATGTAGAACTCGCTCGCGACCCGGGCGGTCTGCTTGTTCGCGCCGTAGCTGAACATGCCCACGCCGGGCACGAGCACCACGAGCGGGTCGGCGCCACGAATCGCGGGTGACTCCGGGGTGGCAAAGCGGTCGTAATAGGCCTGATAGTCCGCGCGGTATTCCTCGTGCAGGGTCGTCAAGCGGGCGAGCGACTCCTCAACGGATGCCCCGGCGGGCAGGTCGAGCAGCATCGGCTTGACCTTGGTGCGCAGAAAGTGGTCGGGGCAGCTCGTGCCGAGCGCGGCGAGCCGGGGGTGCTCGGTGCGGGCGAGAAAGTCGAGCACCTCGGGGGCGTCGGTGAAGTGGCCGACCTTGGGTCCGTCGGTGGAGACCAGCCCGCGAAGGGTCGGGGCGAGGGCAGCGGCGCGAACGCGACGGTCGGCGGCCTCGAGGGGGCTGAAACCGTCGAGCAGCGGCCCGAACGGCTCGGGCCGGGAGTGTGCGGCAATATAGGCGGCGGCGGTGTCAATGATCCAGAGGGAATTGGCCTCGGTCTCCTCACTTGTGTCACCCCAGGCAGTGATGCCGTGCCCGCCGAGGATGCAGCCCACGGCCTGCGGGTTGGCGTCCTTGATGGCGGCTATATCGAGACCGAGCTGAAAGCCCGGGCGACGCCAGTCCACCCAGGCGACCTTGTCGCCGAAGATCGTCTGGGTCAGTCCCGATCCGTCGGCCGCGGTGGCGATGGCGATACCGGAATCGGGGTGCAGGTGGTCGACGTGGGCCGCATCCACGAGGGCGTGCATCGCGGTGTCGATTGAGGGCGCCGCACCGCCCTTGCCGTGCAGCGTGTAGTCGAACGCGGCCACCATCTCGTCTTCGCGATCCACCCCGGGGTACATGCTTTTCAGCGCGAGCAGGCGGTCCAGCCGCAGCACCGCGAGCCCCTTCTCGGTGAGCGTGCCGAGGTCTCCGCCGGAGCCCTTCACCCAGAGCAGCTCAACGGCCTCGCCGGTCACCGGGTCGGTCTCCGTGCCCTTGGCCGAGGTGTTGCCGCCGGCATAGTTGGTGTTCTTCGGGTCGGCACCGAGGCGGTTCGACCGGCTGATGAGTGCTGCTGCTGCGGGGTTCTGAGTCATGATCTTCCTTGCAGGGTGAGAACGGATGTCGGGGTTCTGGTCGAGCGGGACAGCGCGGAATCGCGCATAACTCCTGCAATTTCTGGCTGGCCGGCAACGCACCCGCGTGATTTCGGGCAACTTCTGGCGACGCTGAACGAATTGCAGGAGTTATGCACGCTTAGGCGCCCCAGCCGGACTGGCTGCCGCCGACGCGCTCGGCGGCGATCTTGGCCTGGTAGCCCGACGCGGCATAGGCGGCCATCGGGTCGCCGGGAAGGCTGCGGGACTCGCGCCAGGCGGCGAGCGACGGGCGCACATCGGTGTAGAAGGCATCCATGAGGATGCCGTTGGCGCCGAGGACATCGCCGGTGTTCTGCGCGACGGTCAACGCCTCACGATCGACGAGCAATGCGCGGGCGGTCATCTCCTGCACATTGAGCACCGAGCGGATCTGCCCGGGGATCTTGTCTTCCACGTTGTGGCACTGGTCGAGCATGAAGGCCACGGTCGAGTCGGGCCCGTAGCCGCCGCCGCGAATGACCTCATAGAGGATGCGGAACAGCTGGAACGGGTCGGCCGCGCCCACGATGAGGTCGTCGTCGGCGTAAAAGCGTGAATTGAAGTCGAAGGAGCCGAGCTTGCCCAGGCGCAGCAGCTGGGCGACGATGAATTCAATGTTGGTGCCGGGAGCATGGTGGCCGGTGTCGAGGCAGACGCTGGCCTTCTCGCCGAGGGCGACAACCTGCGCGTAGCTGGTTCCCCAGTCGGGAACATCGGTGTGGTAGAACGCCGGCTCGAAGAACTTGTACTCGAGCACGAGGCGGTGGTCGTCACCGAGGCGGGCGTAGATGGCGGCGAGCGACTCGGCGAGGCGGTCCTGGCGACCGCGGATGTCGCCCTGGCCGGGGTAGTTGGTGCCGTCGGCGAGCCAGATCTTGAGGTCGTTCGAGCCGGTTTGGTGCATCACGTCGATGCACTCGAAGTGGTGGTCGATGGCCTTCTGGCGGGTGGCCGCATCGGTGTGGGTGAGGCTGCCGAACTTGTAGGCGTCGTCCTGGAAGGTGTTCGAGTTGACGGTGCCCAGGACGAGACCTACGTCGTCCGCGAACGCGCGCAGCGCGGCATAGTCGTCGACCTTGTCCCACGGAATGTGCAGGGCGACCTTGGGAGCGAGGCCGGTGAACTCGTTGACCTTGGCCGCATCGGAGATTTTCTCCTCGATGGTGCGCGGAGTGCCCGGGGTGCCGAAGACCTTGAACCGGGTGCCGGAGTTGCCGAACGCCCAGGAGGGCAGCTCGATGGCCTGCGCCTCGAGTTGGGTGAGCACGGCGGTACTGATGGTCACGAGTGGCTGCTTTCTGTAGAGAGTGAATCTGTCGGGGGTGCGAGCGCTGTCGTCTGAACGGCCAGGAGTTGATCTTCGAGGTGGAAAACCTCGGTCAGTTGCACGAACCCGGTGTCGGGGGCGCCGTCGAGAGCCACGAAGAATTCGCCCATCTCGGCCTGCCAGAGTGCGTTGACGGTCGTCGCGGCCATGCCGGCCTGAGCGGATGCGAGATCCGGCGTTTCGAAGTAGCCGATCAGCAGGCCGTCGGGGCCGAGAAACAACGAGTAGTTGTTCCAGCCGGTGGCTTTGAGTGCCTCGAGCATCTCGGGCCAGACGGCGGCGTGGCGCTGCCGATACTCGCCGATGCGTTCCGGCTTGACCTGCAACTGAAAGCAGACCCGCAAAGGTGCGCTGCTCGACATGGGCTGCTCCTAATTCGGGATTGGATGAATCGTTTCAATGATGCTGGGGCCGTGAGGAAAAGCAATCCATGCGGCGGTGGTGCGGCGGGTCCGGTGGTGCCGGACCCGCCGGTCGTGATCTGGCGGATTCGACCTAGAAGTCGAAGTCGGCGATGTTCTCCTTGTTGAACTCGTACGGGTCGCCGAGCAGCACGACGCCGTCGGCGCCGACCGTGTACGAGCCCAGGTCGCCGGCGTCGAACGTGTCGCCCTCGGCGCCGGTGATGGTCTCCTCGATGAGTGCCTTCGCCGCGTAGGCAGCGAGGTAGCCGAGGTCGGCCGGGTTCCAGAGGGCGAACGCGGTGACGGTGCCGTCGGTGACGTAGTCGCGCATCTGGTTCGGGGTGCCGAGGCCGGTCAGTGCGACCTCGCCCTTGTACTCCGAGTTCTGCAGGTACCGGGCCGCTGCCGCGATGCCGACGGTGGTCGGAGAGATGATGCCCTTGAGGTTCGGGCGGGTCTGCAGCAGGGCAGCAGTCTTATCGAACGAGGTCTGGTCATCGTCATCGCCGTAGACGGTCTCAACCACGGTGATGTCGGGGTGGTTGTCTTCGATATCGGACTTCATCAGCTCGATCCAGGCGTTCTGGTTCGTCGCGTTCGCTGATGCGGAGAGGATGGCGATTTCGCCGGCGTCGCCGATCTGCTCGGCGATCAGATCAACCTGCACCTTGGCGATACCGACCGAGTCGGCCTGGTTGATGAAGACGTCGCGGAATTCAACGTCGGTGTCGGAGTCGTAGGTGACTACCTTGACGCCGGCGTCGCGAGCCTCGTTGAGGGCTCCTCCAATGGCCTTGGGGTCGTTGGCCGACACCACGATCGCTCCGACGCCCTGCTGGGTGAGGGTGTTGATGTAGCTCACCTGGGCATCCGGAGTCGCTGTCGACGGACCGACTTCGGCGTAGGTGCCGCCGAACTCGCCGATGGCCGTCTCGCCGCCCTTGTCCGAGGTGTCGAAGTACGCGTTGCCGAGGTTCTTGGGCAGGAACGTGATGGCGAGGTTGGTGCTGTCGTCGCCGTCAGTGCTGCCTCCGCCGGTGTCGCTCGCGGAGCATCCGGTGGCTACCAGGGCAATGCTGAGCCCGATCGCTGCGATTGCGCCGGAGCGGGCAGCGCCCGCGCCATTCTTGTGAAACAACATCGTTGTTCTTCCTTTCATTGAAGTGAATCGATGTGATTGCATCGACGAGCCGCTCGTTCCCGGCCTAAGCCGGGGGTGTGCCGGAATCGACTCGCGGTGTTCTCCTGGGCTTGGAGCGCTGTTTGTGCAGCCAGACCAGGAAGCTTGTGGACACCACCGAGAGCACGAGGAGCACTCCGGTGATGATGTTGATGACATCGGACGTGACGTTGGCCAGGCGCAGTGCGCTGCCGAGTACGCCGATGAGCAAAACGCCGGCAACGACGCCGTGCAGGGCACCGCGTCCGCCGAAGATGGAGACGCCGCCGAGCAAAACCGCGGCGATGACCTGCAGCTCAAGCCCGGTGGCGTTGTCGCCCCGGGCGCTGCCGAAACGCAGCGTGTAATAGATGCCCGCAAATGCGGAGACGGCACCGGCGACAACGAAGAGGATGAATTTGGTGCGGTTCACGTTGATGCCCGAGAAGGTCGCGGCCTCGGAGCTGAGCCCGATCGCGAAGACACCGCGGCCGAACGGGGTGAAGTGCAGCACGACGGCGAAGATCGCCAACAAGATCAGGAACGGGATGGTGATGCTGGGTATCGGGGTGCCGGGGATCTTTGATTTGGCCAGGGTGGTCCAGAACTCGTTGAAGTCTGTCACGGCCGTCGTGCCGAGCAGTCCGACAGCGAGGCCGCGGTACAGCGCGAGGGTGCCGATGGTCACCGCGAGTGACGGCAGGCCGACGACGGTCACCAGAAACCCGTTGAGCGCTCCGCCGAGTGCTCCGGCAATGATCGCGATGATCCCGGCGACCGCGATCGGGAGCCCGGCCTGGTGCAGGGTTCCCAGCAGCACGCTACTGAGGCCGACGACGCTCGCCACGGAGAGGTCGATTTCGCCGGTGATGATGATGAGCGTCATGGGCAGCGCGATGAGCAGAATGGGTGCCACATCGAGGAGCAGATAGGTGATGGTGATGGGGTTGTCGAAATTGCGCACCGACAGGAGAGCCACAACGATGACGAGCAGGAGCAGGGCGATTATGGCGCTCTCCCGAGTCACGAGCAGGCGCCGCCACAGGGGCTGACCGTAGTCGCGGTAGACGCGGTCGGGAGTGGCGGTAACGGTGTTACTCATTCGAGTCGTCCCTCGATTCGAGAAGTTTGCGGGTTTGTCGGAGCGCGAGCAGCCGGTCGAGCACGATGGCGCCGATGATGAGGGCGCCGACGACGGCACGCTGCCAGAAGTCCTGCACGCCGAGGATGGGGAGCGCGCGGTTGATGGTGAGCAGAAGCACCGCACCGATCGCCGCGCCCCAGACGGTGCCGCTCCCGCCGAAGATGGCGACGCCACCGATCACCGCTGCCGCGACGGCATCGAGCTCGAGTCCGCTGCCGGCCTGGGAGTTGATCGTGCCGTACCGGGCCGCGTAGAGCACGCCGGCGAGGCCGGTGAGGGCGCCGCAGGCGACGAACGCCACCAGGATGCGCTTGGTCACCTTGAGCCCGTAGAGTTCGGCCGCCGCCGGTTCGGAGCCGATCGCATAGAATTCACGCCCGCCGCGGGTGTTGCGCATGTACCAGCCGGCCGCGATGAGAACGATCAGCGCGATGATGGTGAGCAGGGGAATGGAGAAGTACTCAGTGGTGCCGAGTGCCAGAAAATTCTTGGGCATGTCGGAGGCATTGATGCGGTCGCTGCCGGCCCAGAGCACATTCAAGCCGCGGTAGGCATAGAGCGTTCCGAGGGTGATGACGAGGGCGGGAACCTTGGCGAACGCCACGAGAGCTCCATTGACCACGCCGAGGAGTGCGCCGAAGACGATGCCGGCCAGGACAACCAAAATAATGGGGATGCCCGGAATGTCGAGGAACAATCGGCCGGTCAGGTACGCCGTCAGGCCGAGCGTTGACCCGACCGACAGGTCGACGCTGCGCGTGACGATGACGATCGCCTGGCCGACGGCGACGAGAATCAGGATCGACGGGGTGAGCAGCAGGTCACGGAACCCGTCGGAGCTGAACAAGAAGTTCGGGTTCTTGATCGTCGTGACGGCGATGACCAGGAGCAGGGCGAGCAGAATACTCGTCTCCCGGGCGCGAAGGAATACTCCCAGGCCGTGCAGCACCACGTTCGGTGTGGGTTTGGCGGTCAACGTGCTCACGAGTGGGTCTCCGATGCGTGGGTCGCGGCGTACATGACGGTCTCGGATGTCGCATCCGCTCGGGTGATTTCGGCGGTGATGCGGCCTTCGCGCATGACCAGCACCCGGTCGGCCATGCCGAGCACCTCGGGCAGCTCGGACGAGATCATGAGTATGGCGAGTCCCTGGCCGGCGAGCTCCGAGAGCAGCCGGTGCACTTCTGCCTTGGTGCCGACGTCGATGCCGCGCGTCGGCTCGTCGATGATGAGCACGCGCGGGTTGGTGGCGAGCCATTTGGCCAGCACGACCTTCTGTTGGTTTCCGCCGCTCAGGGTGCCGACCACGGTATCGAGGGCGTTGGTTTTGACCTCGAGCCGGCTGGCCCAGGTGCGGGCCGCCGCGTTCTCGGCCGCCGAGGTGAGCAGGCCGAGCTTGATGAGGCTGCGCTGGATCGACATGGTGGTGTTGCGGCCCACGGTGGAATCAACGACCAGGCCTTGTTTGCGGCGGTCTTCGGGAACCAGCGCGAGCCCGAGGCCCATGGCTCCGACGGGGTTTCGGGGTGGTACTCGTTGTCCGTCGACGGTCACGGAACCGCGCTCGTAGCCGTCGATGCCGAAAATTGCCCGTGCGACCTCGCTGCGACCGGCGCCGACCAGGCCGGCCAGTCCGACAATTTCACCGGATCGAACCGTGAAATTGATGTCGTGGAACTGGCCGGGCATCGTCATGCCGGCGACGTCGAGCACGACGTCGCCGATGGGCACGATGGTCTTGGGGAAGAGCTCAGTGACGTCACGGCCGACCATGCGGTGCACGATCTCGGCGACCGTGGTCGACTCGATGCTGTCGGTGGAGATGTACTCACCGTCACGCATGACCGTGATCATGTCGCACAGTGCGAACACCTCGTCGAAGCGGTGCGAGATGAACACGAGGGCTCGACCCTCGTCGCGCAGGCTGCGGGCCACGGCGAACAGGCGGTCCACTTCAACACCGCTGAGGGCGGCGGTCGGCTCGTCCATGATCAGCACCCGGGCATCGAGTGAAATCGCCTTGGCGATTTCGATGATCTGCTGGTCGGCGATGGAGAGTCCTTCGGCCGGCCGGTCGGGATCGATGCGAACGGCGAGGCGGTCGAAGAGGTCCTCGACTTCGGCGCGCATGGCCTTGCGGTCGATGCGGCCGAACCTGTTCGTGGGCTGGCGGCCCATGAAAATATTCTCGGTGACCGAGAGGTCGGGAAACAGCGTGGGTTCCTGGTAGATGACCGCAATGCCGGAGGCCTTGGAGTCGGCGGTGGACTTGAAATTCACCGATTCGCCCCGGAGGAGGAAGTCGCCGGCGTCGCGCTGGTACAGCCCGGCGATGATCTTCACGAGGGTGGACTTGCCGGCACCGTTCTCGCCGACCAACGCGTGGATGGAGTTCATTTGAACGGTCAGGCTGGCCGATTTGAGCGCCACGACCGCGCCGAAGGACTTGGCGACATCGCGGAGCTCGAGCGCTGCGGGTCCGGTGATACCGGGGCTGATCGACATTGATGTACCTATTCGTAGCGAGAGGGGCAGGAATTGAATCGTTTTAATTTCTTGCTCTTCCATAAGGTATGTTCACGGGATCGAAGTGTCAAGTGAAACCGAGTCACATTTTTGAAACGTTGGTAATCGTGCCGGGGAGTGCGAGACAATGGCACTATCCATGGGGATCACTCGGCCCCGTGTGTCGAGACTGGGGAAGAGATGGACATGACCGTTAACGTGCGAGACGTCGCGGAGCTCGCCAAGGTGTCTGTCGGCACCGTGTCCAATGTGATGAACCGTCCGGAAAAGGTCTCACCGAGCACGGTGGCCCGGGTGCAGGCGGCCATTGATGAGCTGGGTTTCGTGCGCAATGACGCCGCTCGGCAGCTGCGGGCCGGCCGCAGCCGTAGCCTGGGGCTCGTCGTGCTCGACGTGGCCAACCCTTTCTTCACCGATCTCGCTCGGGGTGCCGAGGATCGTGCCGCCGAAGAGGGCCTCGCGGTCTTGCTCGGCAATACCGATGACGATCTGGAGCGCGAGGCGGCCTACCTCGACCTGTTCGAAGAGCAGCGAGTGCATGGGGTGCTGATCTCGCCGCTGGGCGATATCGGTGAACGTCTGGCCAAGCTGCGTGCCCGCGGAACGCCGACCGTTCTCGTTGATCGTCAGATCGACGATCGCAGCTTCTCGTCGGTGTCGGTCGATGACGTTGCGGGCGGTCGCCTCGCCGCAAACCACCTCATGGCGATCCACCGAACCCGCCTAGCCTTTGTCGGTGGTCCGAGCAGTATTCGCCAGGTCGCCGACCGGCTGGCCGGCGCACGCCTGGCCGTGGCGGAGCATCCGGGGGTGTCAATCGAGGTGGTGGCGACCGACGCGCTCTCGGTGCTGGCCGGCCGCGCCGCCGGTCAGCAGATACTCGAGCGAGATCCGGGGGATCGCCCCGACGCGATCTTCGCTGCCAACGACCTGCTCGCCATCGGCGTGCTGCAGGCGCTCAACATGCGTGGAGAGTTGCACGTGCCCGGCGATATCGCCCTGATCGGCTACGACGACATCGCCTTTGCCGCCGCCGCCGTCGTACCGTTGTCGTCGATTCGCCAGCCGAGCGTGCTCATCGGCTACACCGCTGTCGACCTGCTGCTGCGCGAGGCGGAGGGCGGAGCAGGGTTCGAGCATGAACAAATCGTGTTCGATCCCGAACTCGTCATTCGGGAGTCCACCGCCGGCTGACGCTTCCGTTCGTGTTTCCCGGGCCCGGGCCCGCTCCGTGGGCCCAGGTTCCGGGCCCGGGCCCGGAAAGTGCAGAGGGCTAACGCGGGGAGGTGGCTTCTACGATCGCGATTTCACGGGTGGCCGTTTCGCGGTTGCGCTCGGCGGCCGTCTCGCGCTCCGCGTCGCGACCGTCGCCGGCGTGCAGCACGCGCACCCGCGGCGCGGTGAACGGATGCAGCTGCACCCGGAGGCGACGGTAGCGCACCATCCAGAACAAAACGACGGTTGCGGCCAGGCCGCCCGCGATCGCGGCAACGCCGAGTGCCCAGCGCGGGCCGAAGGCATCCGCCACCCAGCCCACGAGCGGTGCGCCGAGCGGAGTGCCGCCGACGAAGATGGCCATGTAGAGCGCCATCACCCGTCCGCGCATGTCGGGACGGGTCGTGGTTTGTACGTAGGCGTTGGCGGTTGTCATGAGCGTGATCGACGACAATCCAACCAAGACCAGAGATATGGCGAAACTGGCATATGTCGGCATGATCGCCGACACGCCGCAGGCGAGACCGAACAGGGCCGCGCCCAGAACGACCACCCGCAGTCGGGCGCGGCTGCGCCGGGCGGCGAGCAGCGCGCCGGCGACGGCGCCGATGGCCATGATCGAGCTGAGCAGGCCGAATTCCGCGGCCCCCTGGCCGAACTCGACTGTGGCCATGGTCGAGGTGAAGATGGCGAAGTTGAGGCCGAAGGTACCGATGAGGAAAACCGCGATCATCACGACCACAATGTCGGAACGCCGGCGCACGTAGCGGAAACCCGCCATGAGCTGTCCGCGCTCGCGGGGGGCTTTCGGCTGGCGGCGCAGCTGATGCGTGCGCAACAGGGTCATCGCAAAGACTGTCGCGGCGAAGGTCACCGCGTTGATCATGAACACCCAGCCGGCGCCGACGGCGACGGTGAGCAGGCCGGCTGCGGCCGGCCCGATCAGGCGCGCGCCGTGGAACGACGCCGAGTTCAGGGCGACCGCATTGGAGAGGTTGTCTTCGGTGACGAGTTCCGAAACGAAGGTCTGGCGTGCGGGTGCGTCAATGGCCGAGACGACACCGAGGCCCAAGGCGAACAGGTACACATGCCAGAGTTCAACGACCCCGGTCACGGACAGAATGCCGAGGCCGAGGGCCAGCAATCCCATCAGGGACTGGGTGAGGATGAGCAGCTTGCGCCGATTGAATCGGTCGGCGATCAGACCCGACCACGGCATGAGCAGCAGGGTCGGGCCGAGTTGCAGCGCCATGGTGATACCGACCGCCGTGGCGTTGTAGTCGGTGAGCTGGGTCAGCACGATCCAGTCCTGCGCGGTGCGCTGCATCCAGGTGCCGATGTTCGACACCAAGGCCCCGGCGAACCAGATGCGGTAATTGACGACGCTCAGCGAGCGGAACATGGCACTCAACTGTCGGCGAGCTCCTTCATGATCAGGGTCGCCTCGGCGAGAATCCGGTGCTGTTCCGGGCTGAGCCGGGCCACGCGTTGCACGAGCCAGGCGTCTCGGCGTTTGCGGGTTTCGGTCATGATCTCCGCGGCGGCATCCGTTGTGCTGAGCACAACCTTGCGGCCGTCGAGCGTGGAATCGGTGCGGGTGACGAGGCCGGCATCAACGAGGCACTTCACCGTGCGAGTCATCGACGGCGGGGTGACGCGCTCAAACTCGCTGAGTTCGGTGAGCGTCAGCGGGCCGTGCATGTAGAGCACCCCGAGCGCCGAGAACTGGCCGCTGCCCAGTTCGTTGTCGGCCTTTTCCTGACGCAAACGACGGGCCAGACGGCCGTTGGCCAGCCGAAATTCGTGGCTGAGCTCGGCGGTGCTGTTCTCCGTGGTGCCGTCGCTGCGCTGGGCCGAGGGCTGCGCCGAGGGCTGCGCCGAGGGCTGGGCCGTGACGATTCCGAGGGCGGCGGTTTTCGGGTGCAAGCGTGATTCCATAGATCCTTAGCATAGCAAATTACCTTTGCTAAGTACATTGAGCTGGGGCGGATGCCCGCGACAGGGCAGACTGGCCTCGTGCTCACATATACGGATGCCTCAGGCCTGGTCGTCACCTACTACGTCTGGCCGGTCGACAATGCCCGAGCCGTGATTCAGATCGCGCACGGCGTCGGCGAACACGCCCAGCGCTATGCCGCGCTCGCCGCCGACCTGAACCGGGCGGGCTACACGGTCTATGCCGACGATCACCTCGGCCACGGCCAGACCGGACTCGCCCAGCACGGAGGCGACCACACCCGACTCGGCCGGCTCGGCGCCGGCGGGCTGCGTGCGGCCGTGGCCGGCGTGCATCAGCTGAGCGGAATCATCCGTTCCAACCACCCGGCACTGCCGCTCGTGCTGCTCGGGCACAGCTGGGGATCGTTCATGGTGCAGATGATCGTCAACGACCATGCCGCCCAGTATGACGCCGTCGTGCTCTCCGGCACCGCCTACCGCTGGCCCGGCTACCTCGACGGCGGCGACCTCAATCGCAAGCACAAGTCACTCGGCACAACCGGGGTCGAGTGGCTCAGCCGGGACCCGGCCGTCGCCGCGGCTTTCGTGGCCGACCCGCTCACCACGGCCACGCCGCTCGCGAAACTGTTCGGCATGCGCGAGGCGGCGCGACTGTTCGGGCGTCCCGCACGGGACCTTCCCGGCGACCTGCCGATGCTCGTGCTCGTCGGCGGCGACGACACCGTCGGCGGTGAGCGCAGCGCGCTCAAGCTCGTCAACGCTTACATCAAGCGCTCCGGCCTGCGTGACGTGCGGTTGATCGTCTACCCGGGTGCGCGGCACGAAGTGTTCAACGAGACCAACCGCGATCAAGTGATCAGCGACCTCGTGGCCTGGCTCGACGAGCGCTTTGCGCCCAAGGCTTAGGCTGGCTGAATGCATGGTGAATATAAGGTCCCGGGCGGCAAACTGGTCGTCGTTGATCTCGATGTCGTCGACGGGTTCATCGCCGGTTTTCGACTGGCCGGAGACTTCTTCCTCGAACCCGACGACGCTCTCGAAGCCATAAACGCCGCGGTGACCGGCCTTCCGGCCGGAAGTTCGGCGGCCACGATCGCCGCCGCTGTGCGTGGGGCGTTGCCCACCGGGGCGGTTCTGCTCGGTTTCTCTCCCGAAGCGGTTGCGGTGGCCGTGCGTCGTTCGCTCGCGCAGGCGAGCAGCTGGCGCGACTACGACTGGCAGATCATCCACTCGCAGAAACCCGTCGCGCCCGTACTGCAAATGGCACTCGACGAGGTGCTCGCGACCGAGGTCGGAGAAGGACGCCGAGTGCCCACCCTGCGCATCTGGGAGTGGAACGAGCCGGCCGTCGTCATCGGCAGTTTTCAGTCGCTCAAGAACGAGGTCGACCCGGAGAACGCCGCCAAGTACGGTTTCACGGTGGTGCGGCGCATCAGCGGCGGTGGCGCCATGTTCATGGAGGCCGGCTCCGTCATCACCTACTCCATCTACGTTCCGACCGATCTCGTGCAGGGCCTGAGCTTTGCCGATTCCTACGCCTTTCTCGACGAGTGGGTCATCACCGCACTCAAATCGCTCGGCATCGACGCGGTCTACCAGCCGCTCAACGACATCACGAGCCCGTCCGGCAAGATCGGCGGGGCCGCGCAAAAACGCCTCGGCAGCGGCTCCGTGCTGCATCACGTCACCATGAGCTACGACATGGACGGCGAGAAGATGGTGCAGGTGCTGCGCATCGGTCGCGAGAAGCTCAGCGACAAGGGCATCACGAGTGCCGCCAAACGCGTCGACCCGCTGCGCAGCCAGACCGGCCTCAGCCGCGCGGCCATAATCGACCGAATGAAAGAGACCTTCACCGGCCTGTACGGCGCCACGGCGGGCGACGTCACCGAGGAGGAATACGCCAAAGCCGCCGAGCTGGTCGCCAACAAATTCAGCACCGAGGCCTGGCTGACCCGGGTGCCCTGAGCCGGCGAGGATGCCGCGGCTCGGCCGCTGGCATCCACGTGTGAAGTCAGCGGGTGAGCAGATCCTGATAGTCGGCGTGCGTGTCGATCCAGCGCGCCACGTAGGAGCAGTCGGGCACCACGGGAAGATCGGTGCGCACCCGCACGTCGTCGAGCGCCTGCTTGACCAGGATGCCGGCCAAACCGTGCTGGCGCTGCGCCGGGTTGACCTCGGTGTGCGTGAAATGCACCGCGGTGGCCGTCGTGACGTAGTCGGCCAGGCCGACGGATTCGCCGCCGAGCAACACCGTGTACCGGTTTCGCTCGGGATCATGGCGCACCTGCACCAGTCCGGCCTCGGCAAGCTCCTGCGAGTGGATGGTCGTCGATTCAGCAGTCATCAAGTCAGACTAAGCCGACGGCCCTCGCGCAGGCTGAGAGAATGGACAAATGCCAAGCCAGTGGACACCGACCAGCCCGAGCCGTGTCATCCACGCCGACAACTTCGAGGTCTTGCCCGGTCTGCCCGACGGTGCCTTCACGCTGGTCTACCTCGATCCGCCCTTCAACACCGGTCGGTCGCAGAAACGGCAAAGCACCACCTCGGTGCGCTCGGTCGCCGCCGACGGCTCCCACGCCACCGGAACGATCACCGGCTTCAAAGGCCAGCGCTACGAACGCATCAAGGGCGATCTGCTCGGCTACGACGACCAGTTCGAAGACTATTGGGCTTTTCTGGAGCCCCGGCTGATCGAGGCGTGGCGGCTGCTCGCCGACGACGGCACGCTCTACCTGCACCTCGACTACCGCGAAGCGCACTATGCCAAGGTGTTGCTCGACGCCCTGTTCGGCCGGGAGAGTTTTCTCAACGAGCTCATCTGGGCTTACGACTACGGCGCGAAATCCAAGAACAAATGGCCCACCAAGCACGACACGATTCTGGTGTACGTCAAAAACCCGGCCCGGTACTACTTCGACTCGACCACCGTCGACCGGGAACCGTACATGGCTCCGGGCCTGGTCACACCCGAAAAGGTCGCCAAGGGAAAATTACCGACGGATGTCTGGTGGCACACCATAGTCTCGCCTACCGGCAAGGAGAAAACCGGCTACCCCACCCAGAAGCCGATCGGAATTCTGCGCCGCATCATTCAGGCATCGAGCCGCGAGGGGGACTGGGTGCTGGACTTCTTCGCCGGCAGCGGTACGACCGGAGCGGTCGCTGCCGCACTCGGCCGCCGTTTCGTGCTCATCGATCAGAACCCCGAGGCGCTCGCGGTGATGCGTGCCCGCTTCGAGCCCGTGCCTGACATTGATTTTTTTGAACCTGACCTAGCCGAGGAGAACCCATGAAGTTTCGCATTTTCACCGAGCCGCAGCAGGGCGCGACGTACGACGACATTCTGGCCGTCGCCCAGACCACCGAGCGGCTCGGCTTCGACGCCTTCTTCCGCAGCGACCACTACCAGGTGATGGGTGAGGGCGACGGGCTGCCGGGCCCGACGGATGCCTGGACCACCCTGGCCGGGCTGGCGCGCGAGACGAAGCGCATCCGCCTCGGCACCCTCGTCTCCTCGGTGACCTACCGGCCGCCGGGAATCCTCGCCATCCAGGTCGCCCAGGTCGATCAGATGTCGGGCGGGCGCGTGGAGCTCGGGCTCGGCACCGGCTGGTTCGAGCAGGAGCACCTCGCCTACGGCATCCCCTTTCCATCCCGCCGGTTCGGCATGCTCGAGGAGCAGCTCGAGGTGATCACCGGGCTCTGGAACACCCCGGTCGGGCAGCGCTACGAGTTTGCCGGCGAGCATTACACCATCGTCGATTCACCGGCACTGCCCAAGCCCGTTCAGGCGCGAGTGCCGGTGATAGTCGGTGGCGGCGGTGCCAAGCGCACCCCCAGGCTCGCCGCCCGCTTCGCCACCGAGTTCAACCTGCCCTTTCCCGAGCTCGACCAGATCGCGGGCAAATTCGACGGAGTGCGAGCGGCCTGCGAGGCCATCGACCGTGACCCGGCCGAACTGACCTATTCGGCGGCATTGATCGCCGTCGGCGGCCAGGACGAAGCCGAGTTCACGCGCCGGGCCGCCGCTGTCGGCCGCGAACCGGCCGAACTGCGCGAGCACGGTCTGGCCGGCACCGCCCCCGAGATCATCGACCGGCTCGGAGCCTTGGCCGACTCGGGCGTCGAGTGCGTGTACCTGCAGATCATGGACCTCTCCGACCTCGACCACCTCGAATTTCTCGCCGCCGAGGTAGTTCCCCACCTGCGCTAAAGCGCCCGTCCGCCGCCCGCTCGCGGCGCTCGCCGGCGCTCGCCGGCGCTCGCGGCACTCGGTAGAGATCGCGGCCCCCCTACCTGGGAGTGCCGCCGTCGCTAAGGAGTGCCGCCGCGTCGCTAAGGAGTGCCGCGACCGGTCACGCGGCCGGGCGGGTCGCCCGAATATGCGCCGCGTACATGCGCCCGCTGTCCTTTACGGTGCGTTCGAGCGTGTTGTAGTCGACCCGCACGATGCCGAACCGTTTCTCGTAACCGTAGGACCACTCGAAGTTGTCGAGCAACGACCAGACGAAGTAGCCGCGCACGTCGGCGCCGGCCGTGATCGCCTCGCCCATCTTATTAATGTGGGCGACGATGTAGTCGGTGCGTTCGGCGTCGTGCACGGCACCGTCGCTGCTCACAGTGTCGTCGTAGGCGGCGCCGTTCTCGGTCACGTACAGCGGCGGCAGCCGGTCGTACTCCTGGCTGAGCCGCACGAGCAGCAGGCGCAGCCCGTCGGGGTTGACCTCCCAGTCCATCGCG
>Ga0314774_1000967_pt1 | contig 20080 bp, 18 predicted proteins | sample MetaGCBIA2018_FD_204515 | JGI IMG/M metagenome (GOLD analysis project Ga0314774, IMG submission 204515) | Cryopeg brine microbial communities from Beaufort Sea near Barrow, Alaska, United States - CBIA 2018 | ecosystem: Environmental > Aquatic > Marine > Coastal | place: USA: Alaska | collected...
ATCTGGTCTGGGGTCCCGGCGACACCCAGCTGGTCGACCGTATCGTCGAGCGCGCGCGCTCCGGCCGGCTGCCGCTGCTCGGACACGGCGCGGCGCTCATCGACACGACCTACGTCGATAACGCGGCGTCCGCCATCCTCGCGGCGCTCAATGCCGCCCCCGCGGTGCACGGGCAGTCCTACGTCATTACCAACGGCGAACCTCGCCCGGTGGCGGAGTTGCTGGCCGGAATCTGCGGCGCAGCCAACGTGAGCGCGCCGGCCTGGCGGGTGCCGGCATCCGTTGCCCGCGCTGCCGGCTCAGTCATCGAGGCCGCGTGGCGGCGTCGACCGGGAACCGACGAACCGCCGATGACCCGGTTTCTGGCCGAGCAGCTCTCGACCGCGCATTGGTTCGACCAGCGTCGTACCCGCGCCGACCTCGAGTGGACGCCCGCCGTCTCGCTCGACGAGGGCTTCGAGCGCCTCGCCGCCCACTACCGCGCCGCCCACTAGCCTCCCCCTTTTCTTTGCCCGGGCCCGGGCCCGGCAACCGGGCCCAGGATAGATCATGGGCCCACTTTCCGGGCCCGGGCCCGGTGGGGTTTGTGCGGCGACTACGAGCGGATGCCGAGGGCGGCACGAGCGAGCGCGAGCGCCTCCTCGGGTGCGATGCCGAGTTTTCGTGCCCGGTCGGCGAACTGGGCGGCAGCAACCTGCACCTGCTGCTGGGCTGCGGTGCCGTTCGCGGCGATGAAAGAACCATTGCGGCCGCGCGTTTCAATGACCTCGTCGCGCTCGAGCTCGCGGTAGGCGCGAGCGACCGTGTTCGCGGCGAGCCCGAGATCGTCGGCGAGTTTGCGCACGGTGGGCAGTTTGTCGCCGGGGGCGAGATCGCCCGAGTGCACCGCGGCGAGCACCTGAACCCGCAGCTGTTCGTACGGCGGCGTCGCCGAACGCGGATCGACCAGCAGCATCATGCCGAGGCTTTCGTTCGGCTGTGGTCGTCCGGTCCGCCGTCGACTGCGGAACTGCGCGCGTGTCGACGCCGATCGAGTTCGATGGCCGTCTCCGGCCAGAGCCGGCGCAGGTAGTGCGTCGTGCTGCGTTTGCTCTCGCTCGCAATGGTCCACCCGGTGAGGACGATGAGCAGTACGGGGCCGCCGATGGTGAACGAGCCGGTCAGAATCTCGCCGACCGAGCCGGGGAGGGGCTGCTCAATCGCGAGGCTCAGGGACAGAAAGAGCACGCCCGAGCTGAACGCGGCGATGATTCCCGGAATCCCCACCAGACTGCGCAGTGTCGTGCTGCGAAAGGCGTCGCTCCAGGCCAGTTCGATGAAGGTGCCGGCCGGCTGGCCGCGGCCGAGCAATGCGCCGGCCGCCGCCCAGGTCAGCAGGCTCGCGGCCGTCGCGAGAGCCAAGAGCAGTCCGGCCGGCCAGAGAATCGATCGCACCGAGACGCTATCGAACACTCGCTCCGGGTTGACTGCGATGACTCCGAGCACGGCGACGTATCCGAGGGTGGCGAAGGCGATCAGGCTCAGCGAGAACGCGCGGTCCAGCACCGTGACATAGTCGGCCAGCCCGGGGGAGACGGTGCGTGCCAGACGCGGAGCGTCGGGAACCGGGGCGAAGGCCGAGCGGGAATCGCTGACGATGAGGGCGCTCGTGGAGCCGACGAGCATCGCTATGCCGAGCAGCAGACCGTTCCACGCGGCCTCGTTGCTGTGCAACAGGGCCAGCGCGCCCGTTCCGACGACGATTCCGGCCATCGCTCCCACGATACCGGCGCGTTCGCGGCGGTAGATCCGACGCGACACTTCCGGGGCGATTTCGGGAACCAACGCGAGCCCGACCTGTCGGGAATAGGCGTTGAGCATCCGCTTGCGTGGTTCGGCACGCGCGCTACGGAACAAACGGATGCCGAGGCCCACCAGCAACAGCGCCGCCACGACCACTGTGACTGTATTCACGAGACCCTCCCTTTGTACGCGTTTTGTATCAGAGTAGCAATACAAAACCCGAGGTGCAAGGCTGCTGCTTAGCTGTCGAAACGGTGGTTCAGTGCGTCGGTGACGAGAATGAGCGCCGCGTCCGTGCTTACGCCGAGTTGATCGATGCGCGCCGCGAACGCGTCGGCGGCCGCCTGTGCGTTTCGTTCGGCCGCACCGCCGTCGGGAGCAATGAATGATCCCAGCCGGCCGCGCGTTTCAATCACGCCGTCGCGCTCGAGCTCGCGGTAGGCGCGGGCGACCGTGTTCGTGGCCAAACCCAACTCTGCCGCCAGGGAACGTACGGTCGGCAGTCGGGTGTCGGGGGCGAGGTCGCCGGAGCGAGCCGCGGCCACAACCTGGCTGCGCAACTGCTCAAACGGCGGCGTACTCGACTCGGGATCGATGGCAAGAAGTGAAGTGGGCACGATGCCCTCCGTTCAGTATCACGAGCAATTCTGCCCCGCTACAACGGATGCCACAACAGCATACCCTTGGTATGTTCCGTTGGTTTCGCACCGTGCCGCACCCGTCGCGCGGCTGGGTAGGCTCGGGCCATGACCATTCCGGCCGATCTCGCCGCGCTGCTGCCCACCCTGGTCGGGGTCGTGCTGTTGCTGGCAATCGTCGCAGTGGTTCTGCGTGGTTACCGTACTGCGCATCCGTTCGCCCCGGCCTTTGCGCTGTTGCGCGGCACCGTGCAGCTGGCGGCGATCAGCCTCATACTCAGTGGGATCATCAATGATCCGCTGTGGGTGGGCGTGGGATTGCTCGTCATGTTCGCCGTGGCGGTCGCAACCGTCACGCGGCGCGTCGGCCGCTCGCACCTGGTGAGCGTGGCCGCGGCGATGGGGCTGGGCGTGGCTGTCACCCTCGCCATTATCTTCACGACCGGCGCGATCGAATTCTCGCCACGGTACGTGCTCGCCATCGGCGGCATCATCATCGGCAATGCCATGTCGATGGCGACGCTGAGCGGCCGACGCTTCTCGGAGGCGGTCGGCGACCACTGGGATGAGGTCGAGGGCTGGCTCGCCCTCGGCGCCACCCCGAAGCAATCCACCCGGGAACTGGCCCGGCGAGCGGTCTACTTCGCCATGGTCCCGTCGACCGACCAGACCAAAACCACGGGGCTCGTCACCCTGCCGGGAGCCTTCGTCGGTGCGATTTTCGGGGGAGCATCGCCGCTCGAGGCCGGGCGGTTTCAGATCGTGGTGCTCGCCGGCATCCTCTGTGCCGGTTCGCTCGCCGCAGTGACTCTGGTGAGCTCCCTCTCTCCCGCCCCCCAAAAACCCCTCCCCTAGCCGCGAGAGCGGAAAAAACGTTGCTTCAGCCCGGCTGAAGCAACGTTTTTTCCGCTCTCGCGTGAAGGGGGGAAAGGGAATGGGAAAGGGGAGGGAGGGGCGTTATTCGATGGAGCGGTGGATTAGGCGGGAGAGCACAATGGCGCTGCGCGTGTGGTCGACGTTGGGGGCGAGGCGCACCTTTTCGAGCGCCGCCTCGAGACCCGGAATGTCGCGGGCGCGAATATGCACCATGGCGTCGGCGCTGCCGGTGACGGTGCCCGCGTCGACGACCTCGGGCACGCCCGACAGGATGCGCAGCAATTCGTCGGGCGCAACGGTGCCGCGGCAGAACAACTCCACGTAGGCCTCCGTGCTCATTCCGTCAACGGCCGGGTCGACCTGAATGGTGAAGCTGCGAATGACCTTGTCGGCCACGAGCTTGTCGACGCGGCGTTTTACAGCGGATGCCGACAACCCCACGACCGAGCCGATGTCGCCGTAGCCTGCGCGTGCGTTCTGACGCAGCAGGTCGAGAATGCCGTGATCGAGGTTGTCCATGGGGGCGAGTCTAGGCGACGATACTGCGAAAACGTGCGATTCTGCCATCGTTCTCGAAGATTTATTGCGCAAATAGGCGTGAAACGTTGAATCATGCTGTGTGAGACTGGAATCGGCGTCCGGAGCGACCAAGGTGTCGTACCCGGCTCTCGTGAGCGACCTGGTCCGCCATCCACCCTGAGTTCTGCCGGTCGCCGACCAGCGGATCCCCGAAGGAGCCTCATGTCGATCGACTCAGCCGCCCCCGCTGTCGCCGCAGAACCCGCCGTTCCCGTGCGCACCGCCACCAAACGCTCGGTTCTTATGTGCAAGCCGGAGTTTTTCACCGTGGTGTACCGCATCAACCCGTGGATGGACCCGGCTCTGCCCACCGACACCGCCCTCGCCGTGGCACAGTGGCAGACGCTGTACGACACCTACATCAGCCTCGGCTTCGACGTGCATTTGATCGACCCGATCGACGGGCTGCCCGACATGGTCTACGCGGCCAACGGCGGCTTCGTCATGGACAATCAGGCCTACGGTGCCAAGTTCACGCACGTGCAGCGCCAGCCCGAAGGGCCCGCCTACATGGACTGGTTCGCCGCGAACGCCTTCGACGTGCGCGTTCCCGTGGAAACCAACGAGGGCGAGGGCGACTTTCTACTGGTCGGCGACGTTATCCTGGCCGGCACGGGCTTTCGCAGCGACTCGAACAGCCACGCCGAGCTCTCGGCCATTGCCGGTCGCCCGGTCATCACCCTGCGTCTGATCAACCCGAGTTTCTACCACCTCGACACCGCCATCGCCGTGCTCGACCCTTCGACAAGCTCAGGGCGAGGCGAAATAGCGTACCTGCCGAGCGCCTTCGACGCACCGAGCGTGGCCATTTTGCAGGAGCGGTACCCGGATGCCATCCTCGTCACCGAGCAAGACGCCGCCATCCTCGGCCTCAATTCCTACTCCGACGGCTACAACGTGGTCATCGCGGCCCGCGCCAAGGATTTTGAACGCCAGCTGCGTGCCCGCGGCTACAACCCGATCGGCGTGGATCTCTCCGAGCTGCTGCTCGGCGGCGGCGGCGTCAAATGCTGCACGCTCGAGCTGCGCCGATGACCGCGCCCACCGGCGCCGCGCGGGCTGACTCCCCACCCACTATTGCCGGGCCCGCCAGCACAGCAACCCAGAAGGAGCACGATATGACCTCCAATCTGACCGACGCGCGGGCCGTAGCCGTCGCATCCGTTTCGCCCACGGCCGCTGACCTGATTGCGCAGGAGAGCGCGCACGCCGCGCACAACTACCACCCGCTCGAGGTCGTCGTCGCGTCCGGCGACGGCGCCTGGGTGACGGATGTCGCCGGCCGGCGCTATCTGGACTGTCTCGCCGCGTACTCCGCCGTGAACTTCGGGCACTCCAATCCGGTGCTGCTCGACGCCGCCCGCGCACAGCTGGGCCGCATCACGCTGACCAGCCGCGCGTTCTACAACGACCAGCTCGGCCCGTTTGTGACCGCGCTCGCCGAACTCGCCGGCAAAGACATGGTGTTGCCGATGAACACCGGTGCCGAAGCGGTCGAATCCGGCATCAAGGTTGCCCGCGCGTGGGGCTACCGGGTGAAGGGTGTCGCACCCGACCTGGCCAATATCATCGTTGCCGCCGGCAACTTTCACGGCCGCACCACCACCATCGTCAGCTTCTCCGATGACGAGTCGGCCCGCGCCGGCTTCGGCCCCTTCACACCGGGTTTTCGCACCGTGCCCTACGGCGATGCCGCCGCGCTTGAAGCGGCGATCGACGAAAACACCGTCGCCGTGCTGATCGAGCCGATCCAGGGCGAGGCCGGAATCGTCGTGCCGGTGGCGACCTACTTGCCGATGGTGCGCGAGATTACCACGCGGCACAATGTCTTGTTCATCGCCGACGAGATTCAGTCCGGCCTCGGGCGCACCGGTTCGACCTTCGCCTGCGACCTCGTCTCTGTCGTTCCCGATCTCTACCTGCTCGGCAAGGCGCTCGGCGGCGGCATTGTTCCCGTCTCGGCGGTCGTGGGCAACACCGACGTTCTCGGCGTGCTGCAACCGGGGGAGCACGGCTCGACCTTCGGCGGCAACCCCCTCGCCGCCGCTGTGGGTCTGGCCGTCGTGAAGATGCTGGCCACCGGCGAATACCAGAAGCGGGCCACCGAGCTCGGCGCGCGCCTGCACGCGGGATTGGCCGCACTGGTCGGACACGGCGTGATCGCTGTGCGCGGCGTCGGTCTGTGGGCCGGCATCGACATCGATCCGTCGCTCGCGACGGGTCGGGTTGTCTGCGAGGCTCTCCTGGCCCGCGGCGTGCTCGCCAAAGACACGCACGGCTCGACCATTCGCCTCGCGCCGCCGATCGTCGTCTCGGCCGAGGACGTGGATTGGCTCGTCGAGCAGCTGCGTCTCGTGCTCGCCGACCTCGCCGGCTAGTTCTGCCGAGCGATCAGGCCGGTGGCATCAGGTTGAGCCGGGAGGCCAGCAGCTCAGCCAAGTGGATGCCGTCTTCGTCGGCAAGCTGACTGGCCTGGGTGCGGCACGAGAAGCCATCCGCCAAGAGGAGGGCGCCGGGAGCTGCGGCACGCAGGGCGGGCAGCATGGCGTTTTCGGCGACGGCAACCGACACGTCGTAGTGGCCTTTCTCCATGCCGAAGTTTCCGGCCAGCCCACAGCATCCCGCCAACGGAGTCACGGTTGCCCCCAGCTCCTCAAGCATTCGGGCGTCGGGTGAGAACCCCATAACCGAATGGTGGTGGCAGTGCGGCTGAACGACGATGTCGCAGCCGTCGAGCCTCGGCGGCGACCACGTGGCCGCCGGTCCGATGGGCTCCGGCGCGCTCAGGAGTTCAGCGAGCGTGTAGGTGTTCGCGGCGAGGGCGGCGGCCCGCGGATCGTCGGGGAAGAGCTCGAGCAGGTCTGAGCGCAACACGGCGGTGCAGGACGGCTCGAGCCCGAGTACGGGCACCCCGTCGGCAACGAAGGGGGAGAAATCATCCAGCAGATTGCCCAGTATCCTTCGTGCGCCGGTCAGCTGACCGGTGGTGATCCAGGTGAGACCGCAGCAGGCGGGCCGCTCCGGCGTGAGCACGGTGTAGCCGGCCGCCTCGAGCACCCGGACCGCCGAATGGGCGATCGTCGGCGAGAAATTGTCGCTGAACGAATCCACCCACAACAACACGCGCTTCTGGCCTGCGGCGGGCGGCGGGCCGGCGTTCACCCCTCGCTGACTCGCGGTGAACGAGGTGTTCGCAAACGCGGGGATGGAGCGGCGACGGTCCATCCCTCCGAGCATGAGGACCAGTTTCTGGATCCAGCGCACTGAAAGAATCGGGTTGACCAGACGGGCAATGGGGGAGACCAGCCGGGCCCAGCGCGGTAGCCAGCCGAGCACGTAGTGCGTGATCGGCCGCAGTCGGCCCTTGTAGGTCTGGTGCAGCATCTCGGTCTTGTACGCGGCCATGTCAACGCCGGCCGGGCAATCGGTGGAACAGGCCTTGCAGGACAGGCACAGGTCGAGGGCCTCGTGGATTTCCGGTGCGCGCCAGTCCCGGTCCACCAACGTGCCGTTGGCCATCTCCTGCAGCACCCGGGCGCGACCGCGAGTGGAGTCCTTCTCGTCGTTGGTCGCCAGGAACGACGGGCACATGAAGCCGCCCGCCTGGGTGTTGTCCACGCGGCATTTGCCCACGCCCACGCAGCGATGCACGGCCTTGGTGAAGTCTCCATCGTCGTGGGTGAACGCCAGGCCATTGACGCTCAGCAACGGCAAGGCTGCCGGGCGACGCAGGTCGCGATCGAGGGGAGCGGGCCGAACGACGACGCCGGGGTTGAGCAGGTCCTGGGGGTCGAAGATGTGCTTGAAGGCGGCGAAGGAAGCGATGGCCTCCTTCGAATACATCAGGGGCAGAAGTTCACTCCGGGCTCGCCCGTCGCCGTGCTCTCCCGACAGCGATCCGCCATGCCTGGCGACCAGCCGCGCTGCGTCCTGCATCATGGAGCGCAGAACGTCGCCATCGTGATCGAGCGGAATATCGAGCCGGATGTGGATACAGCCGTCGCCGAAGTGGCCGTAGGGCGCACCTTCGATGCCGTACTCGTTGAGCATTGCGTCGAATTCGCGCAGGTATCCGCCCAGGTTCTCCGGCGGTACGGCCGCGTCTTCGAATCCCGGCCAGGTCTGGTTTCCGGCCGCTGTGCGGCCGCCGAGACCAGCGCCATCCTCTCGGATGCGCCAGACCGACTTCGCTGCCGCCGCCGACGTGATGACACGCGACGAGATGGCGGCGGCGTCGCGGGTGAGCTTGTCCGCGCGGTCGAGGGTCTCGCGCCGATCGGCTCCGGAGAGCTCGACGAGCAGCCAGCCGGCCCCGGGCGGCAGATCGGAGACGGCGGCGTCACCACGCATGCGGCGGACGACGTCGACGAGGCGAGCATCCAGCCCTTCGATGGCTCCCGGGTGGTGCGGCAGAATCGCCGGCACGGCATCGGCGGCCGCGAACATGCTGGGGTAGCCGAGTACGAGAAGGATCGGTTCGACCGGTACATCCACCAATTTGACCGTTGCTTCGAGAACGACGCCGCAGGTTCCCTCGGTTCCCACCAGGGCCGCAGCAAGATTGCGCCCCTTTTCGGGCAAGAGATGCTCCAGGGAATATCCCGAGACCTGGCGGCCGAAACGCCCGAGTTCGGTGCGGAACAGCTCGAGTTTGCCCTGGGCGAAGTCTTCCAGGCCCGCTACAACGTCCAGGCCGGAACCGGCCGTGAAGCGGCGTCCCCGACCATCGAGTACGTCGAGGTCGACCACATTGTCTGCCGTGCGTCCGAATACCAGCGAGTGCGATCCGCAGGCGTTGTTGCCGATCATTCCGCCGATCGTGCAGCGTGCCCAGGTGGACGGGTCCGGTCCGAAGCGCAGGCCGTGGGAGGCTGCTTCCCTCTGCAAGTCGCCGAGCACCACTCCCGGCTCGACCCGGGCCGTGCGGGCATCCGCGTCAATCTCAATGATTCGGTTCACCGAGCGCGACAGATCCACGACTATGCCGGGGCCGATCGCATTCCCGGCGACAGACGTTCCGCCGCCACGCATGGTGAGCGGTGTTGACGACGAGCGTGAGACCTCGGCGATGGCGAGGACGTCGTCGGTGTCACGCGGGAAGACCACGACCTCGGGCACTACGCGATAGTTCGATGCGTCGGTCGAGTATTCCGCGCGTCGCCGCGTATCGGCTTCCACCGGCCCCGCCACATTTTTGCGCAGCAGGGCTACGAGATCGGCGACGTCGTCGGGGGTCCGGGTTTCGGGAGAGGTGTTCGACGAGTGGGCCATGAGTAGCATGCTACTCCTGCCGAGTCGGTCGTGTGGCAGGTTTCAGCGAACGGCTGCTCGAGAAACGAGCATTCCGGGCCAGGGCTCCGGAATGGCCTCGCCCGAGATGCTCGCCACCTGCTGCATCAGCAGTATCGCGGTTCCGACCAGGTGCTCATACATGAGAAGCGCCGCGGCATCGGCATTCCCGGCTGCCACGGCCTCGACGATCGGCTCGTGTTCGTGCTGGATGGCCAGCAAGGTGCGCGATCGATCGGCCGTCCAGACGCCGTGGGCTTGGGTTGCGTCGCGGAGAGACTCGACCATGGCGCCGATGCGGCTGTTGCCGGCCGCAGACATCAAGGTTGTGTGCAATTGACGGTCGCTGCGTTTGAACCGCGCTTCGTCATCCGCGTCTGCCGCCGCTCGGCAGTCAAGCAGGCAGGATCGCAGTCCGGCGACGAGAGCCTCGTCGGCGTGGGCGGCGGCGAAGGCCGCGGCCGGAACCTCGAGCAGCAGACGAGCCTCGAACACCTCGCGTACGTCGTTGACCTTCAGCCCACGCACCCGAACCCCGTGGTTGCGCTCGATCTCCAGCATGCCCGCGTCGGCGAGGCGCAGGACCGCGTCGCGAACGGGAGTGCGTGACACCTCGAAGCGCTCCGCCAGCTGGTAAATGGAGTGCAGCGACCCGCTGGCGAGATCGCCGGAGAGTATCGCTTCGCGCAGGGCGACGTGGATGCGGTCAGTCGTGCTGACACGGGGAGCCATCAGTGGCGCGCGGCCGTGAGGGGAGAGCAAGTGAGGGTCATGACCCGATGGTAGCGGTTGCGTGCGCGGCGATTGCGGCGTCGGGCCCGCAGGATGCGCGCCTTTGTTTCCGGGACATTGCGGTGTTCTCGAGAAGGTGCGGACTGGCCGACTATGTGTGTAGGGTAATCACAAACGTGTAGCATGCTACACATTCACCACCTCTCAAAGGACTCAACGTGAAGCTAACAACTACCTCGGGACGCGTCGCAATTTCGATGGCCGCGATTGCTCTTCTCGGACTGACCGGATGCACGTCGAGCTCGGCCGCTCCGGAATCAGACGCGATGGATGAGCCCTCGGCCCTCTTCAACGACGAGGCCGCGGCGCTCGTGCCGACTGCAATCGCCGAGGCCGGCGTGCTGCAGATGGTCACCACGGTCGGGATGGCGCCGCTGAACTTCCCAGACGAATCCGGGGATCTTCAGGGATTCAACATCGACCTGATGAACGAACTGGGAGAAGTCCTGGGCCTCGACGTTGAGGTACACGGCGCCAGCATGGATCAAATAATCCCCGGCATCCAGTCGGGTCGCTACGACATCACCGCCAGCAACATGGCGATCACGGAGGACCGTGCGCTAGTCCTGGACTTCGTTCAGTACTACTTCGCCAACAGCTCTCTGGCAACGCTCAAGGGCAACCCGGATGAGGTGTCGCCTGACGCACTGTGCGGAATGTCCGTTGGCGTGTCCAACGGGTCGTTCCAGCAGACCATCGTGATGCCGCAGAAACTGGAAGCGTGCGCCGAGGCCGGAGCCGAACCGATCGATGTTCAGTCGTACGCAGATCAGCAGAAGGCCGTTCTCGCGCTGGACAGCGGACGGCTGCAGGCTGTCGCCGGGGACACCCCCATCCTTCTCTATGCGGCCAGCCAGAACGACCGTATTGAGGTCGGCGACAAGCTCACGAACGGATCCATCCTGGGCATCGGCATGAACGAGGGTTCGGAACTGGTCGAACCGATTGCTGCTGCCATGGCGCACCTCATCAGCTCGGGAACCTACAAGGAGACGCTCGACCGCTACGGCATCGCCGACCTCGGCATCGAGACCGCAGAAATCAAGAAGTAACCAGAAAACGATTGGAGGAGTCGACGATGACCTCAGTACTCGACCGGACTCAATTACCGTTGGCTCCTCAGGTGGTCGCCCGCAAGAACTATCGGCGAACGGTGCTCTCTATCGTCGTTCTCTTGGCGGCGGTTGCTCTGCTCGTGTCGGTGTTCGGCAACGAGCGGTTCGGCTGGCCCGTGATAGCCACCTACCTGTTCCATCCCACGATCATTGCCGGCATCGGCCATACCCTGCTCCTGACCGTCGTATGCATGGTCATCGGTACCTTCCTCGGCGGTGTCCTGGCACTCATGCGGCTCTCCCCGAGCCCGCCCCTGCAGTGGATGGCCACGGTCTACATCTGGTTCTTCCGCGGCGTCCCGTTGCTCGTGTTGCTCTTGTTCTGGTTCAACCTGGCGGCGCTGTTCCCGAACCTGGACATTGGGATCCCCGGTATGGAGCCGTGGATCACCCTCAACGCCAACGAAATCATCAGCCCGTTCATGGCCGCTGTTCTCGCGCTCTCCCTCCACGAATCTGCCTACATGGCCGAGATCATCCGTTCCGGATTGTCTGCGGTCGATCGCGGCCAGCGGGAAGCAGCGCAGGCACTGGGCATGAAACCGTCCAAGGTCGACGCGCGCATCATTATTCCGCAGGGAATGCGCATCATCGTTCCGCCAACGGCCAACCAGGTCATCACCATGCTGAAGAGCACCTCGCTGGTGAGCGTCATCGCCCTCAGCGACCTGCTGTATTCGTCGCAGATCATCTACTCCAGCAACTACCAGGTGATCCCGTTGCTCGTCGTTGCGACCATCTGGTACCTATTCATGGTGTCGCTGCTGACCATCGCCCAAGCACGGGTTGAAAAAATCTTCAACCGCGGTTACGCCGCACGGTCGAGAGTCACCAAGCGCCGTTCAGCAACCAAAGTGACAGAGGAGCCCCATCTTGTCTGATTCCGCCGCATCTGAAGTGGTCATCGACATCCGAAGGATCACCAAGAGCTTTGGCGATGTCGTCGTGCTCAGCGATATCTCACTGCACGTCAATCGAGGGGAAGTCGTCTGCATCGTCGGCCCCTCGGGGTCGGGAAAGAGCACGCTCCTTCGGTGCGTGAATCACTTGGAGACGATCGACTCGGGTGAAATCTTCGTCATGGGCGACTACGTCGGCTATGAGCGCAAAGGCGACACGCTCGTCAAGCTGAGCGAGGCAGCGACTTCGGGCCGCCGCCGGCGTCTGGGGATGGTCTTCCAGCAATTCAATCTCTTTCCGCACAAGACTGTGCTGGAAAACATCATCGAGGCGCCGATGGTCGTCAACGGAGAGTCCCGTGCCGAGGCCACGATCCACGCCACCGATCTTTTGCACAAGGTGGGGCTCGCCGCCAAGCATGGTGCCTACCCCGGCGAATTGTCCGGTGGGCAGCAGCAGCGCGTGGCCATCGCTCGGGCGCTGGCCATGAAGCCCGATGTCATGCTCTTCGACGAGCCGACCTCGGCGCTGGACCCGGAGCTTGTCGGTGAGGTGCTTAGTGTGATGACCGATCTCGCCAGAGCGGGAATGACCATGGTCGTCGTTACCCACGAGATGCAGTTCGCCCGCGAAGTGGCCGACCGGGTAATGATCATGGATAAGTCCAAGATCATCGAGGAGGGCACTCCTGAAGAAGTCTTCGAGCGTCCGCAGAATCCGCGGGCGCGCGAATTTCTGGCCCGGGTGCTGGAATCCGCCCCGGCCGCCAGCGACTCCGCTCCCGGCCACTCCGCTCCCAGCAACTCCGCCGCGCACGCGAACCAGTGAGCGGGGAAGAAAACGTGGATGGCAAGCTCGCCGTGATCGGCGTGGGAACGACCGGAAGCATGATTTTGTGGCGTTCCTCGCTGCGGACAGACGGCGTGGTTGGTTTCGATTCCGCCTACCCCGCGTCTGACAACACCGCGGTCGGCGGCGACTCGCGCATGTTCCGCATGGCATACAAAGAAGGCTCACAGTACTCCGGCCTTCTGAATGATTCGGAACGACTCTGGAAGGAGCTTGGTGCCCTCGGCGGCACGCGGATCCTCGATCAGAGCGGCGGCGCCCTGACCATCACCACCGATGACGGCGACTACGCGCGTTCTCTGCGCGACAGCGCAACGGCGGCCGGCGCCGAGTTTGAAACGGTGCCAGCGGATGAGCTGCAGCGACGGTTTCCGCAGCATCGATTGCTGCCCGGTGACATGGGCCTCTTTGACCCCCGCGGGGGCTTGTTGCGCACGGACCTGGCCGTTCTCAACGCTGTTGAGCAGGCGAAGGTGAACGGGGCCGAGGTGCACCGGGCCCAGGGGATCGACACAATCATCCCCCGGGACGGCCTCGTGGAGATTCGGTCCGGTGAGCAGAGTTGGACCTTCGAACGCGTGGTCATTGCCGCGGGCGCGTGGAGCAGGGACCTGTTGCCCACGCGCTATGCCGAGCACGTTCGGGCCGGCCGGATCTTGCTGACCTGGTTCTCGGCACGTGATCCGCTCGCCTTCGAGAACGGCCCCTTTCCCGTGTTCATGCGTGACTCGGAAGACTTACACCTGTGGGGCGCCCCGACGCTCGACGGAAACACGGTCAAGATCGGCGGCATCTGCCGTCCGGACGAAATCGACGACCTCGCCACGATGAATCGTGAACTCACTGCGGCGGAGCTTGACGCGTCCCATGCCGCGGTCGCCCAGACTCTGCCCGGTCTGATTCCTTCAGCCGTGCGCTCGAAGGCGTATCCAGACCTGTATACCCGTGATGCTCAGCCGCTGATCGGTCGGCTGCCGGAAATGCCGGGCGTGTACGTCGCGACCGGGTTCTCCGGCAAGGGCTTCAAGATGGCTTCCGGTGTCGGCGAAGCCGTCGCCCGGGACCTCTTCAACGAGACGCCATCCGCCAACTTCGACTTTGCCCGGCCGAGTCGGTTCGTTGACGGTACAACCCTCGACCAATCGTGGGGGCGACTGACGCGGGCATCCGTTCCCGCGGGCGACGCCGCTTGACTCCCGCCGGCGGGGTTCAGTCGATGAACCGCGCCCAGAGCTCGGCATCGTCGGTGTGCTCACCGGCGTCGGGGCGGGACACCGCGTCGCGCAGGAGTATGCGCCCGGTGACCCGGAGGTGATGATCCATGGCGAGGGCGGCCGCGTCACTGTCTCCGGCAACGATCGCGTCGACGATGGGGAGATGCTCCTGGTAGACCTCGTAGAGCGTTCTGCTGCCCGTGATCGTCGACGACCCGACGAGCCGCGACCCGTCGCGCAGGTTTTCAATGATGCGTTGCACGTAGTGGTTGCCGGCCAGTTCGAGAATGATCGTGTGCAGCCTCTGATCGTGTGCCATGAAGAGGAGCTCATTTTGCGTCGCTGCAGCCGCCTCCATGGCCGTGCACTCAGCGAGTAGGCCATGGTCGGCGCCGGCTTTGACGACGAGGGCGGCCCGTCGCGTGGCGGGAACCTCCAGTGCGATGCGCACCGAGATCATCTCGGCCAGCGCCTTGGGCCCGGGAATCACCACGCGGAACCCCTTGTTGCGCTCAAATCGCACGATTCCGGTTTCTGCCAGTCGAAGAAGCGCCTCTCGGACCGGGCTGCGCGACACGCCCAAGTCCTCGGCGATCTGGTACACCGAATAGAGTGCCCCCGGTGTCAACGATCCGTTGCGAATGGCTTCGCGCAGAACGTTGATCGTGCGCTCGGTGAGCGAAAGTACCGTGGAATCCAGAGGTCGCAGAACCGAATTTTGCATCTTCATGCTCTCAGCATAGGGGGATGGACCTTCAGGTGAACTGTGACAGGTTACATGTTATTGCGGCTGCTGCCGGGTCCCGATTGACAACGGCATTTGGCCTCCCTAAGCTCATAACATGCTACATGCCACTACCGTGAGGATGCCCCCCACGATCGCCGCAGCCGGACCATGCTGATTCGGCCGAAGGTCGTCTACGTCGATGCAAATGAGGTTGTCCTGGAAGCTCTGCGGTCGAGCGGTTTGCTCGCTCGGCTGCAGCACCTGAGTGATTTCACCGCGCACGCGGGCCCCGCTCGATCTGACGACGAATGCGTCCAGAGGGCGGGCGACGCCGACGCCGTGATCTTCGGCGGCACGCTGCCCGACGCCGTTCTGCAACAAGCTCCACGGCTCGCCATCGCGGCCTTCGTCGGCCAGGGAGCCGCCAATTTCGTCAACCTGGACCTGGCCGAACGTCGAAAAATAGCCATCGCGGTCACCCCGAGCTACGGCGTCGCGTCCGTGAGCGAACACGCACTGGCGTTGTTGCTCGCGGTAGCACGCAGGATAGTTGCGGGAGACCGACACGTGCGCGATGGGCGCTGGCGCCCCTTCTCTTCCGGCGTGCACCTGGCCGGCAAGACTGTCGGCATTATCGGCTTTGGTCGCATCGGCGCCGCTACCGCGAAGTTGTTCGCCGCTCTCGGCATGAACGTCATCGTCTGGACCAGAAATCCGCCCGCGAACCCGCCGGCCGACGTGAGATTCGTCGGTCTCGACGAGTTGATGGAGGCATCGGACGTGGTGTCCCTGCACCTCGAGCTCAACCGTGAGACGCACGGACTGATTTCAGGGGTACTGCTGGACCGGCTGAAGCTGGGCGCGATCGTGATCAATACCGCGCGGGCAGAGCTCATCGAGGCCGATGCGCTCGAATCCAGGCTGCAGGCCGGCGTGCTGTCGGCGGGTCTGGACGTGTTCACCACCGAACCGCCGGAGCAGCTGAGCCCACTCCGACAGCTCGACAACGTCGTGCTGACTCCGCATCAGGCCTACAACACCCCCGACGCTCTCGTGGCGATGCTCGCCCTGGTCGTGGACAACATCGAGAACTACTCCCTGGAACGCGACTTCCATCGCGCCAGGGCGCAACCGCAATAGTCAGGACGAACATGAAATTCGAGAACCTCATCGATGGCCAGTGGCGGGGCCAGCAGTTCACCCAGAACGTCAACCCCTCTGACACGACGGACGTCATCGGCGAGTATGCATCCGGCACGGTGGACGACACCAACGATGCCATTGCGTCGGCCGTCGCAGCGCGTGCCGTGTGGCGCGATTTTCCGGCGGCAGAACGCGTCGCGGCGCTCCGACGCATCGGCAACACCATTCTGGAACGCCGGGCCGAACTGGGCTCCGCGCTGTCTCGCGAAGAGGGAAAGATCCTCAGCGAGGGGATCGGCGAAGCCACTCGCGCCGGCATGACCTTTCTCTACTACGCCTCGCAGGTTGAGCAGGAGACCGGAAGCGTCTACTCCTCGTCACGTGCCAACACAACCATCCACACCATCCGGAAACCGGTGGGGGCCGTCGGCATCATCACGCCGTGGAACTTCCCGCTGGCGATTCCCGCGTGGAAGATCGCTCCGGCCCTCGCCTTCGGCAACACGGTCGTCTTCAAGCCGGCTGACCTGGTGCCGACATCCGCCTGGCTTCTCAGCGAGATCATCCACCAATCGGGGCTTCCCGACGGTGCGTTCAACCTGGTCATGGGCCGGGGAGCGGTCGTCGGTGACACGATGGCGAAGTCTGCGGACTTGAACGCCATCACCTTCACCGGGTCGACCGCTACCGGCCTCGGAATCGCCCGGGACGGTATTGCAAACGGTCCCAAGCGCATCCAGACCGAGATGGGCGGGAAGAACTCCCTGATCGTTCTGGACGATGCCGATCTGGAGACGGCCATCGACGCTGTGATGGATGGGGCCTTCGTCTCCACCGGCCAGCGCTGTACCGCAACCAGCCGTGTGATCGCGACGCCCGGCATCTACTCGAAGCTGATCGAGGGGGTCTCAAAGCGCATGGACGACCTGCGCGTCGGCCATGCCCTGGACCCGAGTACCCAAATCGGCCCGTTGGCCAGTCAAGCCCAGTTGGATCAAGTCAGCGAGTACATCGAACTCGGAAAGCGGGAAGGCGCCGAACTGGTCTCTGGAGGAGACGTTGCCCCGAGTTCCGCACCCGGCTACTACCTGCGACCGGCCCTGTTTGCCGGCGGCACCTCGCGCATGCGAATCAACCAGGAAGAGATTTTCGGCCCGGTGGCGTGCGTGATCGAGGTCGATGACCTGACCGACGCCATTGCGACCGCAAACGACACCCCATACGGGCTCACCGCCGGGATCATCACGGATTCGCACCAGGCCATCGTGAAATTCCAGCGAGACATGGATGCCGGAATGCTCCACGTCAATCGGTCCATCGCTCTGACCGAGCTGCATGTGCCCTTCGGCGGCAGCAAGTCGTCGAGCTACGGACCGCGCGAGCAGGGTACGGCGGCGCGGGAGTTCTTCACCACCGTCGCGACCTTGTATACGACAACTGTCGCCTGATTCACTCCCACTGATCGATTGGTTCACATGTCATTTGTCACCCAGACCGAACTACGTGGTCGCCTCGCTCGCACCCTGTCCGACCTGTACGGCAAGGAAGTGCCGGCCTACACGACCCTGCTCGACGTGGCTGCGGAGGTGAACCTCGACTACACCGCGGCCAACCCGGAGTCGGCTGGGCTGCTGGGCAGCATCGCACGAGTCACGGCGGAGCGGCACGGGGCCATCCGGGTCGGCAGCACGAGCGAACTCGCCCAGGTCGCTCGCATCTTCGGAGCCGCTGGAATGGTCCCGGTGAACTTCTACGACCTGCGCGACGCCAAGCCCAACCCCATCCCGGTCGTGTCAACGGCCTTCCGGCCGGTCGACCGGGCCGAGCTGGCCCAGAACCCGTTCCGAGTGTTCACGTCACTGCTCGTACCCGAAGACCGTCGATTCTTCTCGGCAGAGGTAGAGCTCGCACTGCGCGAGTTCATCTCCCGCCGGGTTCTCTTTCCCGAACGCCTCCTGCAACTCGCCGACGCCGCGGTGCGGGACAAGGGACTGGTGGATGTCGAGGCCGACGAATATCTGGAGCTCACGGCGGCGGCATTTGCCCTGTCGGACGACCCGGTGGATCGTGACTGGTACGACCGGCTCGAAGCGATCTCCAGCGTCGCCGCTGACATCGGGGGAGTCACGAGCACCCACATCAACCACCTGACCCCTCGAGTGCTCGACATTGACGAGCTCTACCGGAGGATGGGACAGCGGGGGATCACGATGATCGATTCGATCCAGGGTCCGCCCCGCTGGGACGGTCCGGATCTCCTGCTCCGGCAGACGTCGTTCAAGGCGTTGTCAGAGCCGCGCCTGTTCGTCGAAGGCGACGGCTCGACCAGCACCGGCGAAATGCGCGTTCGGTTCGGCGAAGTCGAAGCCCGCGGAGTGGCCCTGACTCCGACGGGGCGAAAGTGCTACGACGCCATGATGACCCAAACGGATCATCGGCAGAAGGAAACGGGACGCCCGCGGGTCGAGGTGGCTCGAGAGGTCTGGACGGAGAACTGCCCCGCCGACAACCGCGGACTGATCCTGGCGGGCTTCGCCTACTTCACCTTCCACGTCGTGCCGCAGACGCGGGACGACGAGCTGCCCACCGATCTGGTGGCCCTGCTCGATGGCGGGTGGCTCCGCGCCGAACCGATCGTCTACGAAGATTTTCTCCCGCGGTCAGCGGCGGGAATCTTCGCCTCGAACCTCTCCGGTGACGGAGCCGTTGACGCCTCGCAGGGTGAGACGACCAGGGATGCGAACTGGATGTCGGACCAGATCGGGATGACGGTGCTCAACTCGGTGGATATCTACGCCGCCGAGAGCCATGACTCGCTCGTGGCCGCACTCCGGTCGTTGAACCTGACCCTCGCCGAGGTCACGCTGCCCTGATGAGCCCGCCGCGGCATCCGAGATTCAGCCCGATCATCAAGAAGGAAATTCATGTCACTCCCCAGCCGGCCCGTCGTGGCCATCACCGAACCGATACACGCGTCCGGTATCGCGCTGTTGTCGCGCACCTGCGACGTTCACCTTTTGTCAGAATTGAGCGAACCGAAACGCGCTGAGGCGCTTGAGCGAGCCGACTCGGTGATCCTGCGCAGTACGCAATACACAGCGGAAATGATGAAGAAGTCACCCCGCCTGCGCGTTATCGGGCGGCACGGTGCGGGAACCGACAACATCGACGTTGCTGCGGCGGCCGCCCAGGGCGTCGCCGTTGTCAACACTCCACGCAGCAACACCGAGTCCGTGGCGGAGTACGTCACGACGGTGGCGTTGATGCTGCTCAAACGCATCCCGCAGGCATCTTCCGCCCTCCGGGCCGGCGCATTCTCCCAGGGCGGCGGCTCGCTGCCCGGTCAGGTGGATCGCGGGGGCTTCACGGGACGCGATGCCAGTGGCTCCCGACTGGGACTCATCGGTGCCGGGGCAATCGGCTCTGCCGTTGCCCGGCGGGCACAGGCTCTCGGCATGCGGGTCACGGCCTTTGACCCCTACCTGGCGCGGCACGACGAATTCGACATTGTTTCCAGCCTCGGCGAGCTGCTCGAAAACAGCGACATCGTGAGCCTGCACGTGCCGGGTGGCGCAAGCAACCGGCACCTCATCGGCGCAGCCGAAATTGCGCTGATGCCCGCCGGATCCATGCTGATCAACGCCGCCAGGGGTGACCTCGTCGATGACGCGGCCCTGGCCGCTGCGCTGGAGAGCGGGCACCTCTCGGGAGCAGCGTTGGACGTGTTCGATCCCGAGCCTCCGGCTACGGATTCCGCACTCTTTGCCGCTCCCAACCTGATCGTCACCCCGCACATGGCCGCGATGACCGCGGAATCCCTGCAGCGCATGTCGGTCGACGTAGCCACGGGCGTGCTGGACGCGCTGTCGACTCAGCCCGCTGCGGATGATGCTGATCAACGACGGTAGACATTGATCAGGTGAGTGCGGCGCACCCCGGCTACTGCTGCGGCAGGTCAGGCCGGTCAGGGCTCTAGGCTGGCGACATGTACACCGACCTGCCTGAAGCCGAACTCCGCGCCTATCGCAGCGGCCAGGCCGACCCGGGCGATTTCGACGAGTTCTGGGCCGACACGCTCGCTGAGGCCGACGGGTATCCGCTCGGTGTCACCGTCACGCCGGTTCACGCCGGGCTGAGCACGCTGGCGGTGTTCGACGTGACCTTCGCCGGCTTCGG